>JAANCK010260013.1_pt1 | contig 33860 bp, 33 predicted proteins | sample 7277841 | NCBI WGS metagenome assembly JAANCK01 (sample SAMN14222788, study PRJNA588281) | permafrost metagenome | isolation source: Arctic cryosol methane SIP | place: Canada:Nunavut | collected 2015-07 | reverse complement strand
GGCGTCCCGGTTTCAGTGGACAGCTACAAGCCCGAGGTCATGCGCCAGGCACTGGACCTGGGCGTCGACATCGTCAACGACATCACCGGGATGCGCCAAGGCGAGGCGCGCCAGGCAGTTGCCGCCCACCCGCGTTGCGGCATCTGCCTGATGCACATGCATGGCGAGCCGCAATCGATGCAGCGCTCCCCGATGCAGGGGGACGCGGTGCCGCAGGTGGTGCAATTCCTTCAGGGTGCGTCCGGCGCGCTGCGCGATCTTGGCGTGGCGACCGAGCGCATTGCGTGGGACCCCGGCATCGGCTTCGGCAAGACCGTGGCGCAGAACTTTGCCCTGCTGGCGCGCCAGCGCGAATTGCTGGCGAGCGGCTATGCTCTGCTGGTGGGCTGGTCACGCAAGTCCTCGCTGGGCAAAGTGACCGGGCTGGGCATCGATGAGCGGCTGCCGGCGAGCGTCGCAGCGGCTTTGCTCGCGGTCGAGCGGGGCGCCCATGTCGTGCGCGTGCACGACGTCAGGGAGACCGTGGCGGCGCTGAAGGTGCGCGAGGCCATGTTGGCGGCAGTAAACAAACCGGGCATAGACCAAGACTCATGAGCAGAACCTATTTCGGCACTGACGGCATCCGTGGCACGGTGGGCCAGCCCCCGATCACGCCCGACTTCGTCCTGCGGCTGGCGCATGCCGTGGGCCGGGTGCTCAAGAAGACCGAGCCGCGGCCGACGGTGCTGATCGGCAAGGACACCCGTATCTCGGGCTACATGCTGGAAAGCGCGCTCGAGTCGGGATTCAATTCGGCCGGAGTCGACGTCGTGCTGCTGGGGCCCTTGCCCACACCCGGCGTGGCCTACCTGACCCGCGCCCAGCGAGCCAGCCTGGGCGTGGTCATCAGCGCGAGCCACAACCCCTATCCGGACAACGGCATCAAGTTCTTCAGCGCCCAGGGCACCAAGCTGCCCGACGAGTGGGAGCGGGCGGTGGAAGCCGCGCTGCAGGAGCCGCCAAGCTGGGCCGATTCGGCGGGGCTGGGCAAAGCGCGGCGCCTGGACGATGCCGCGGGACGCTACATCGAATTCTGCAAGAGCACCTTTGCCCACGAGCTGACCTTGCGCGGCCTGACCATCGTCGTTGACGCGGCGCATGGAGCGGCCTATCACATCGCCCCCAAGGTTTTCCACGAACTGGGCGCCGAGGTGATCTGCGTCGGCTGCTCGCCCGATGGACTGAACATCAACGACCATGTGGGGGCCACTCATCCGGAGGCGCTGGTGGCGGCCGTGAAGGCGCACCAGGCCGATTACGGAATTGCGCTGGACGGCGATGCGGACCGGGTGCAGGTGGTGGACGCGCAGGGCCGCCTTTACAACGGCGACGAATTGCTCTACCTGATGGCCTCCGATCGACTGGACCGGGGCCAGGCGGTGCCCGGCGTGGTGGGCACGTTGATGACCAATATGGCGGTGGAGGTCGCGCTCCGCTCCCGGGGCATCGAGTTCGTGCGCGTGCAGGTTGGCGACCGGTATGTACTGGAAGAGCTCGAAAAGCGCCACTGGATTCTGGGCGGCGAAGGGTCGGGCCATCTGTTGGCGCTGGACCAGCACACAACCGGCGACGGACTGATCAGCGCGTTGCAGGTGCTCATGGCGACCGTGCGCAGTGGGCGCAGCCTGGCCCAATTGCTGGAAGGGGTGAGGCTGTTCCCGCAGACCCTGATCAACGTCCGGTTGAAAGCCGGCCAGGACTGGAAGAAGAGCGCGGCACTGGCGAGCGAAACCAGGAAGGCCGAAGCCGAGCTGGACGGCCATGGCCGGGTCCTGATCCGTGCCAGTGGGACCGAACCGGTGTTGCGGGTGATGGTGGAGGCCCGGGACGCGACCCAGGCCCGGACGACCGCCGAGCGGTTGGTCGATGCGGTGAAGGCCGCCTGATTGAAGTCAGGTCCCCGGGTCCTGGCCGTTCATCGCAGCGCCAGCCACGACTTCAGCAGATTCCCCGATGACGCCATCGAACTGGTCGTCGGCCTGGGCGTGCATGGTGACCCCACGCCCGCCAAACCGTTCGCCATCGCTCGCGCATGGCGCGTGATCCCGCGCAGCCCAACCTGCGCCAGGTGCATCTGATGCAAGCCGAGTTGTTCGACGAATTGATGGCGCGCGACTTCGCGGTCTGGCCGGGCGACCTGGGCGAGAACGTCATCACCAGCGGCATGGCCCTGCTGGACTTGCCCGCGGGCACACGCCTGCACCTGGGCGCCAGCGCGGTGGTCGAAGCGACGGGCTTGCGCAATCCCTGCGTTCAGCTCGAGCCGGTCGGAGCCAGGCCGCGCCGGTACCGGTCGCTGCTGGAATTCAGCGTCGAGGGGCCGGCCACGTTGTGCGTCTCGCCCAGGCGACGGCTGAGCCAGTGGGCCAGAGGCTTGGCAGCGTACCGAAAGGCTTGGCCGCGCGGGGGCCGTCCCCCTGGATGGGTAGCGCCCAGGCAGCCGCAGTGGTCTTGAGTACCAGGACGGCGGCGCTGGTCAAGCCACCTCGCCTGCGCTCGGGCTGGGTTGACAAATACATGCTGGCTCCTTTGACTGGTTCGTAGGGGTTGACGGATACGGAGAGTGGAGATCGGCCGTGACTGCCCGATGACCGGCCTGTGTCAGTTGAATGACCCTGGCCACGCAAGCTGGTGAAACGCGGTTCGAGATGTCATATCGCTGTCACACAACCCTCCTAAAGTCGGCTCGTACCCTTTCACAACACCTGAGGTCCAACAATGAACATCAGCATGCGATTTGCCTCCGTCGGCTTGGCCGGCCTTTGCCTGGCCGGGCTGGCCGCCGCCGAGGACATCACCGGTGCAGGAGCCACTTTCCCGGCTCCCCTGTACGCCAAGTGGGCCGCGGACTACAACAAGGCCACCGGCGTCAAGGTCAACTACCAGTCCGTCGGCTCCGGCGCCGGCATCAAGCAGATCGACTCCAAGACCGTGGCTTTCGGCGCCTCGGACATGCCGCTCAAGGATGAGGATCTGGCCAAGAAGGGCCAGATGCAGTTTCCCACGGTGATCGGCGGTGTGGTTCCGGTGGTCAACATCAAGGGCATCGCTTCGGGGCAGCTCAAGCTCAACGGCCAGGTGCTGGGTGACATCTACCTGGGCAAGATCACCAAGTGGACCGACCCGGCGATCAAGGCGCTGAACCCCACGCTGGCGCTGCCCGATGGGCCCATTGCGCCGGTGCGGCGCGCCGATGGATCGGGTACCAGTTTCATCTTCACCAACTACCTGTCCAAGGTGAACGCCGAGTGGAAAACCAAGGTGGGCGAGGGCACAGCCGTGAATTGGCCAGCCGGGGCCGGCGGCAAGGGCAACGAGGGCGTCGCCGCCTTCGTCAACCGCCTGCCCAATTCCATCGGGTATGTCGAGTACGCCTACGTCAAGCAGAGCAAGATGACCTATGCGCAGATGCAGAACGCGGCAGGCAACTTCGTCGCGCCCGACGAGACCGCGTTCAAGGCCGCCGCCGCCGGCGCCGAGTGGAGCAAGAGCTTCTACCAGATTCTGACCAACCAGCCCGGCAAGGACGCGTGGCCGCTCACCGGCGCCACCTTCATCCTGATGTACAAGTCCCAGGACAAGCCGGCCGAAGGGGCGGCGGCCCTCAAGTTCTTCGAGTGGGCCTACAAGAGCGGTGACAAGACGGCCGAAGACCTGGACTATGTGCCGATGCCGAGCGTGGTGAAGGCACAGATCGAAAAAGCCTGGGGCGAGATCAAGGACGCGTCGGGCAAGCCCATCGCGTACAAGTAAGGCGCTCTCAATCCGGACCGTGGCGTGACGCTGGGGTGGCCAATGTCCTCTACACTTCTGGCCCATGAGATCCGTTTCGACCTGGCTGTCAAGGGCCACGCGCGCGAGATGACGCCCTCGGCGGCGCGTCCCTCGCGCACGGGCGCCTGGGCCGATGCGCTGTTCGGCTGGCTCGCCAAGGCGGCGGCTCTGGTGACGCTTGGGCTGCTGACGGGCATCCTGCTGTCCCTGGTGGTGGGTGCCTGGCCCGCGATCGAAAGATACGGCCTTGGTTTTCTGACCAACAGCGTCTGGGATCCGGTCGCCGGAGAGTTCGGCGGCCTGGTGATGATCTACGGAACGATCGCAACGTCGCTGATCGCGCTCATCATTGCGGTGCCGGTGAGTTTCGGGATTGCGCTCTTCCTCACCGAACTCTCGCCGGCTTGGCTCAAGCGCCCGCTGGGTACGGCCATTGAGTTGCTGGCGGCCGTGCCCTCCATCGTCTATGGCATGTGGGGACTGCTGGTGTTCGGCCCGATCCTGGCCACCTATGTGCAGCAGCCCCTGCAAGCGCTGTTTGCCAACGTGCCGTACCTGGGCGCGCTGGTTTCCGGGCCGCCGGTGGGCATCGGCATTCTCTCGGCCGGGATCATCCTGGCCATCATGATCATCCCTTTCATCGCCGCCGTCATGCGCGACGTGTTCGACGTCACGCCGCCGATGCTCAGGGAATCCGCTTATGCGCTGGGCTCCACCACCTGGGAGGTGGTGTTCAAGGTCGTGCTGCCCTTTACCAAAGCCGGCGTGATCGGCGGCATCATGCTGGGACTGGGCCGCGCGCTGGGCGAAACCATGGCCGTCACTTTCGTGATCGGAAACTTCAACCAGCTCGATTCGCTGTCGCTGTTCCAGGCCGCCAACAGCATCACCTCGGCGCTGGCCAACGAATTCGCCGAAGCGGCCAGTGGCCTGCACCAGGCGGCATTGATGTACCTGGGCCTGGTGCTGTTCTTCATCACCTTCGTCGTTCTCGCGCTGTCCAAGATCCTGCTGGCGCGTCTGAGGAAGAATGAAGGAGCGAAGTCATGAGCTCCGCCGGGCCATCCCGAGGCGCAAAGGGCCCTGAGGCAAACAGCGTCGCGGCGGCGCGAAGCAATCAGGGGGGCGCACTGGCCGGTACCGGCGAAAGCCTGATGAGGGCAGCCGATCGGAGCCGCGAGCGCGAGCGCAAGTTCGCCCAGCGCAAGCGCGTCAACCGGGTGGCGCTGTCGCTGTCGCTGGCGGCCATGCTTTTTGGAGTGTTCTGGCTGGTCTGGATTCTCTGGGACACAGTGCGCCTGGGCATTGGCGGCCTCACCTGGGCGACGCTAACGCAGATGACACCGCCGCCCAACGAAGCCGGTGGCCTTGCCAACGCGATCTACGGTTCTTTCCTGATGGTGATGCTGGCAACCTTTGTCGGCACCCCGATCGGGATCTTGGCCGGCATCTATCTGGCCGAGTACGACACCAAGGGTTGGCTGGGCTCGCTCACCCGGTTCGTCAACGATGTCCTGCTGTCTGCCCCTTCGATCGTGCTCGGCCTGTTCGTGTACGCCGTCATCGTGGCCCGGTACAAGAGCTTTTCCGGCTGGGCGGGTGTCGTTGCGCTGGCGCTGATCGTGATTCCGGTCGTTATCCGCACCACCGAGAACATGCTCATGCTCGTCCCCGCCGGATTGCGCGAAGCGGCTTACGCGCTCGGCGCGCCCAAGTGGAAGGTGATCATGAGCATCACGCTTCGCGCGGCGCGCGCGGGCGTGGTCACCGGCATCCTGCTGGCGGTCGCCCGCATCTCGGGCGAAACCGCGCCCTTACTCTTCACGGCCCTGAGCAACCAGTTCTGGACATCGAGCCTGTCCGAGCCCATGGCCAGCCTGCCGGTCACGATCTTCAAGTTCGCGATGAGCCCTTACGAAAACTGGCAGCAGCTGGCCTGGACCGGTGTGTTCCTGATCACCGCGGCGGTGCTGGGGCTGAACATCCTGGCGCGTGTCCTGACGCGCAACAAGATCTGATAAGACTGGCTATGGATACCCTCACGACCCGAAACCGGAACTCGAAGATCTCGGTGCGGAACCTGAACTTCTATTACGGCAAGTTCCATGCGCTGAAGGGAATCAACCTGGAGATACCGGAGAAGAAGGTCACTGCCTTCATTGGCCCCTCGGGATGCGGCAAGTCGACCTTGCTGCGCACCTTCAACCGCATGTTCGAGCTTTACCCGGAGCAGCGGGCCGAGGGCGAGATCGTGCTGGACGGCGAAGACCTGCTGACGTCCAAGCAGGACGTGGCCTTGATCCGCGCGCGGATCGGCATGGTGTTCCAGAAGCCCACGCCGTTCCCGATGTCGATCTACGACAACATCGCTTTCGGGGTGCGCCTGTTCGAAAACCTGAGTGCCACCGACATGGACGAGCGCGTGGAATGGGCCCTTCGCAAGGCGGCCTTGTGGGGCGAGGTGAAGGACAAGATCTCGCAAAGCGGGGCCGGCCTGTCGGGCGGCCAGCAGCAGCGACTGTGCATCGCACGCGGCATCGCGATCAAGCCCGAGGTGCTGCTGCTCGATGAACCTTGTTCGGCGCTGGATCCGATCTCCACCGGCAAGATCGAGGAACTGATCGCCGAACTCAAGAGCGACTACACCGTGGTGATCGTGACCCACAATATGCAGCAGGCTGCGCGTGTCAGTGACTACACTGCCTATATGTACCTGGGAGACCTGGTCGAGGTCGGCGAGACCGAGCAGATCTTTTTCAAACCCGCGCGCAAAGAGACGGAAGACTACATCACGGGAAGGTTTGGATGAAGGGACTCTTCAATGGCTGACAAACACCTCTCCACCCAGTTCGACAGTGAACTCACCGCTGTTTCCACCCGGGTCATGGAGATGGGTGGCTTGGTGGAGTCCCAGATCCGCACCGCTGTCCATGCGCTGTCGCAGTTCAGCGGAGAGGCCGCGGACCAGGTCATGGCGGCCGAGGCGCGAGTCAACCTGCTGGAAGTCGACATCGACCGCGAATTGTCGTCCATCATCGCCCGGCGTCAGCCCACCGCCCGCGATCTGCGCCTGCTCATTGCGATCTCCAAGACCACGGCCAACCTCGAGCGTGCCGGTGACGAAGCGGAAAAGATTGCCCGCATGGTCAAGTCCATCGTCGACAGCGGCGAGGGTCGCACCCTGCCCGCGTCCGAGCTGCGCATTGCGGCCGACCTGGCGTCCGGGCTGTTGCGCAAAGCGCTGGATGCCTTCGCCCGGCTGGATGCCAACGCCGCGGTTTCCATTCTCAAGGAAGACAACCTGATCGACCAGGAGTTCGACGGGTTCGTGCGCAAGCTCATCACCTACATGATGGAAGACCCACGCACCATCTCGGCCAGTCTGGACCTGCTGTTCGTGGCCAAGGCGATCGAGCGCATTGGCGACCACGCGAAGAACATCGCCGAATTCATCATCTACGTGGTCAAGGGTGCGGACATTCGGCACACCTCGATGGAGCAGATCGAGTCGGTCGTTCGCTAGAGTGGCCCTATGAAGAACCTGCCCCGGGTCCTGGTCGTCGAAGACGAGCCTGCCATTGCCGAGCTGGTGTCGGTCAACCTGCGCCATAACGGCTTCCAGCCCGTGTGGGCGGAGGATGGTGTCGCAGCCCAGCGCGAACTGGATGCGGTACTGCCGGATGTGATTTTGCTGGACTGGATGCTGCCCGGCCAAAGCGGCCTTGCGCTGGCGCGCAAGTGGCGTGGGGATGCGCGAACCAGGGGCGTCCCCATTCTCATGTTGACGGCCCGCGGCGACGAGCCCGACAAGGTGGCGGGCCTGGACGCCGGCGCCGACGACTACATCACCAAGCCGTTTTCCACCCAGGAACTGTTGGCGCGGATCCGGGCGGTGCTGCGCCGCCGCGCGCCGGAGCAGGCCAGCGACAGCGTGACCGTCGGCGAGCTGGCGCTGGATCCGGCGACCCATCGCGTAACCTGGCGGGGTGCAGCCCTCAAGATCGGGCCGACCGAGTTCAAGCTGTTGCACTACCTCATGAGGCACCCCGAGCGCGTGCACAGCCGTTCGCAACTGCTCGACAAGGTCTGGGGCGACCATGTGTTCATCGAGGAGCGCACGGTGGATGTTCACGTCAAGCGGCTGCGCGAAGCGCTGGGCGGCGCCGGCGCCATGATTGAAACCGTGCGCGGCGCGGGCTACCGGCTGGCAGCCCCGGCCTTTGCCGTCGGAGCCGCTTCGTAGCCGCACGGCTCGCGCTCCAGCGCCGCCGCGGCACCTGTCACGCTCATTCATGACCTGGCGATTTGTCAGCTTTCTCGTTGGCCAGCTGGGCGCCGGCCTGTTGGGCTGGTGGCTTGCCGGGGACAGAGCCGCGGCACTGGGACTGGTAGTGGGTGGCGTCCTGTGGCTCGCACTGGACAGCTGGCGCGGCGCGCAGATGCTGCGCTGGCTTCGGCAGGGCGCCGACTTCGCTGTGCTCCCGGCCCGCGGCCTCTGGGGCGAGGCATCGAGCCGCGCCCAACGCGCCCTGCGCCTGCGTGAGCTGGAGACCGCGGACGCGCGGCGCCGCCTGGAGGAATTCCTGTCGGCCATCCGGACGTCTCCCAACGGCGTCGTGTTGCTCGATGCACAGGGCCGTATCGAGTGGTGCAACCAGACGGCAGCGGACCAGTTCGGCATCGATCCGCAACGCGACTTGATGCAGCAGGTGACCAATCTGTTGCGCGATCCAGCCTTTGCGGCCTACTTCTACAGCGGCAACTTCGGACGCGACATCGTCATCCCGGGCCCGCGCAGCCTGGCCTCCAGGCCGGTCAAGCTCGCGGTTCACCTGCATCCGTATGGTGAAGGGCGCAAGCTGCTGCTGTCGCGCGACGTCACGGTACTGGAGCAGGCGGAGGCGATGCGCCGCGACTTCGTCGCCAATGTTTCCCACGAAATCCGTACGCCGCTGACGGTGCTCACGGGCTTTGTCGAGACTTTGCAGACCTTGCCGCTGGATGAGGAAGAGCGCAGGCGCTATCTGGTGCTCATGGCCCAACAGGCGCACCGCATGCAGACGCTTGTGGGCGACCTGCTGACCCTCTCGCGTCTGGAAGGCAGCCCCTTGCCGGGCGCCGTTGAATGGACGACGGTGGCGGAGCTGATGACGCAGTGTGCCCAGGAAGGCCAGGCCCTGGCCAAAGCCGTGGACAAGTCTTCCCAGCAACTGCGTTTCGGCGCGGCGCCGGCGGTGGAGATCGCGGGTTCATCCAGGGAACTGCTCAGCGCGCTGTCCAACCTTGTGAGCAACGCGGTGCGCTACACCCCGGCGCACGGGACGATCGAAGTGCAATGGCGAGCACTCGCCGATGGCCGCGGTGAGCTTTCGGTGCGCGACAGCGGGCCGGGCATCGCACCTGAACATCTGTCGCGGCTGACCGAACGCTTCTATCGCGTCGACCGCAGCCGCTCGCGCGAAACCGGTGGCACCGGGCTGGGTCTGGCCATCGTCAAGCACGTCGTACAGCGCCATGGCGCTGAGCTTGCGATCGACAGTACGCCCGGCCTGGGCTCGACCTTCGCAATCCGGTTTCCGGCGAGCCGGCTGCGCGCCGTGGTCAGCCCTGCGACCGGTATGCCCGCACCGCCCGCCACAGAATCACTGGAAGGATGAGGCTGAGCAGGGCCAGCGCCACGGTGGCGGCAGCCCAGAAGGCCGCCGGGCTGTTGCTGATCGTCCAGGCCCCATCCTGGCGATAGGCCAGGACGTAGCCGCCGATCAGGCCCACGCCCCACAGCAGCACGCAATAGGCGACCAGGGGCGCGACCGCCACCCGGTAGCAGCGCAAGACGAACACGCAGAGCGCCTGGGTTGCGTCCCCGATGTGGTAGACCGCCAGCCAGGCCAGCAGGCCGGCCGCGACCCCGACCACGTCGGGGTTGCGCGAGTAGGTGCCGGCGATATGCCAGCGACCGAGGGCGACGCTGGCGGCCAGCACCAGCGCCAGCGCCAGCCCCAGCTTGAATCCGGTGCGAATGGCCAGGCGCGCACGCGCGGCGTTGGCGGCGCCGAGCCAGTAGCGGACGCGGGCGCTGGTGGCAATCGCGATCGACAGCGGAACCATGTACAGGACGGCGGCCATGTTGGCTGCGACCTGATGCGCCGCCGTGGCCAGCACGCCCTGCCGCGCGATGAACAGTGCCATCAGCGTGAACGAGGTGACTTCGACCATCACCGCAAGTCCGGCCGGAACGCCCAGCCGCGCGTACTGGCCGATGGCATGCCAGTCGGGCCGCTCCATGCGCCGCCCGATGGCGTAGGGACGGTACAGCGGCTGGGTGTGCAGCAACCACAGGGCGCAGCCGAGTAACAGGTAGTTCACCAGCACGGTGGCCCAGGCGCAACCGACGGCGCCCCTGGCCTCCAGCCCCAGTCCGCCAAAGGCGAACCAGATGGTCAAAGGCACCTTGACGAGCAGTGACAGCGCCTGCAACCAGGTCACCAGCAGCGGCTTGCCCAGGCTCTGATTGAGGGTGCTGTACATGCGAAATAGCAGGGCCGGCGGCAAGGCCAGCACCAGCACTCCCAGGTATTCGCGGACTTCGGTCTGCAGCGCGGCGGGCACCTCGGTCCAGCGCAGCAGGGCCCCCGGAAAAAGCAGGGCCCAGCTGCCGGCCAGCATGGCCAGCAGCGCCAGATACAGCGCCTGTCGCACCGAGCGTCCCAGGTCCTCGTGGCGGCGCAATGCTTCGCTCGAAAGGTCGTCCAGGGCCAGGTTGGACACAGCCTGGGCCTTGCCATGCAATTCCGCCCAGGTAGGCAGCAGGGCCTGCAGGATGCCCATCAGCGCGACGAAGACAGTGATGTAAACGGCCGAGCCGACTGAAAGCGCCGCCAGAGCCTGCTCGGAATACCGGCCGGCGACCACGGTATCGGTCACGCCGAAAGCCATTACAGCCAGCTGGCCGACCAGCACGGTGCCCGCATGCCGGGCAATGATGCGCAACTCGCTCACTCGCCCGAGGCCTTGCGGTACAGCAGCAGGTTGTCGTTGGCGTCGACCGGTCGCTGGACCCGGGTGACCAGGCGCCAGCCGCGCCGGTCCAGCGCCAGTTCCATCAGGGGCGACAACTCCGTGGGCATGAGCCGCCAGGGACAGGTGCCCGGGCTGCTGGGTGGGCGCACATCGAGCTGGCCGTGAAAGCGCAGCGCGGCGATCTGGCTGCGGGTCAGGCCCCAGCCTTCGATGCAACCGGGCTTGTCCATCGCGCGGAGCACGCCCTTGGCCACGGACGTGTAGCTGCGCGCGTAATCGAGCACGGGCAGCCAGAGCGTCATCAGCAGCAGCCAGCACAGGGCGGCGCCCGCTGCCGGCAGCACCAGGCTCTTCCAGATGACCGCGCGATTCCGACCGGTGCGCCAGCGCACCAGCCACGCCCACGCGACCGTGGCGGCCAATGCGGCCGCGAACGCGACGAATGAAAAACTCGGTTCAAACCCGGGTGCCAGCCGGGCCACGTTGGCCGCCGGTTTGGGTGGAATGCCGGTCTGCAGCGACAACCAGATGACCCAGATGACCAGGGCGCAGCCGCTGAAGAACAGCAGCGTGAACCAGTCGATCAATGCCGCCACGCTGCGCCGCAAGGTGGGCAACGCAAAGGCCGCCAGCGTGGCCATTGCCGGAAGACCCAGCAGCAACGAGCGGTCGGAAGACGGTGTGACCCAGGTGGTCGCGGTCGACACCAGCACGAACCACAACGGCAAGGCCACGTGGCGGCCGGCCAGTTGCCGGCGCCAGCGCCAGAGGGTCCACAGCGCCAGCGGCCAGGCCGGCCAGGTGAACCACAGCATCAGTCGCCCCAGCGACGCCCAGTCGCTCGCCAGGCCGCCGGGGCTGATGCGCCAGCGCCAAAGGTCCAGCCACCAGGACAGCGCCGCCGTGGCAAGCAGGGCCGCAACCAGGATGCCGGCGGACACCGCCAGCGGGGTACGCGACGCGTCGCCGGGGCCTTCCCGATCGAAGCTGCAGATGGCCAGCGCGCCGCCGCCGAACAGCATGGCCATGCTGGCCGCACCGCTGAGGGCCAGCCCGGCAAGGCCGATGAACATGGTCAGCGCAGCCAGCAGCGGTCGAGTGGGCAGCGCCGCCATCGCGAAGAAGCTGAGCGATGTGAAAGCCACCTGGGCCAGCGCCGGTGTGGTCTCGTGCGACAACTGCGCCAGCCCGAGGCAGGCGATTAGCGCCAGCAGCCCGCCATCGGCCATGGCGCGTGCATAGTCCTTGGGATTGGCCTCGCCGCCGAAGGCGAACGGCACGGGCTGGGCGCGCGGACTGCGGGCCAGCAGGTAGACGCCGTACCAGGTGGCGACCAGCGTGAGCGCCAGCAGCAGCGCAAACGGGATGCGCACCGCGAAATCCGGGGCGATCCACGCCGGAGCGAGCCGAATAGCCCAGGCGCCCAGCCAATAGGGCAAGAGCGCATCGAACTCGGGCGGCTGGCCGGCCAGGGTGGGATGCAACCAGGAGGCGGCACCCTGGGCCAGCTCGTACATATAGCCGAAGGCGGCGATGTCGGCGTTCTTCCAGGGTTGGCGGCCGACGAAGCCGGGCACCACATAGGCCAGGCAGAACAGCAGCAGCGCCGCGCGTGGCAACCGGCGAACTGCGTCCTGGGCAATGATGGCGGGCGTGGGCTGGTTCAAGCCGGCGAGTTTGTCATAAAGACGGGGCAGGGCTGGTCACCCAAGCGGCCACTGCCCGCCAGCATCATTCACGCGATGGAGTTGCACCGCCGCATGGTCTAACCCGATCAATGAGTCTCTGCGGGAACCCGCACTGCGGCGGACGCGCTCCAGGGAGCGCTTATTTGGCGGGCGTCTTGCCGAACTTCTTGAAGAACTTGTCGACGCGGCCGCCCATGTCGTTGACGGACTTCTGGGTGCCGGTATAGAAGGGGTGCGATTCGCTCGAAGTGTCGAGCTTGAACAGCGGCAGCTCCCGGCCGTCGTCGGTCTTGCCCATTTCCTTGGTCTGAGCGCAGGAGCGCGTCACAAACTTGAATCCGTTGGACAGGTCGACGAACAGGACGTCGCGGTAAGCGGGGTGAATGCCTTGCTTCATGGTTTTTCCTTAAGGTCGTTGCGGCAGCCGCGCCAAACCGTCTGGCGTACTTATCGCAGAAAAGCTCTCAATTATAGGGGATTTGGTGCCGCGCCCGCATCCGCGGCAGAGGCGATAGCGCAGCGGCTAGCCGCCACGCCGCATCATGTCGAAGAACTCGACGTTGGTCTTGGTTGCCTTCATGCTCTTCAAGACCATCTCCATCGCTTCGATCTCGTCCATGTTGTACATGAACTGGCGCAGGATCCGGGTCTTCTGCAGAATTTCGGGGGCCAGCAGCAGCTCCTCGCGCCGGGTACCGCTGCGGTTCAGCTGGATCGACGGAAACACCCGCTTTTCGTACAGGCGGCGGTCCAGGTGGATTTCGCTGTTTCCGGTGCCCTTGAACTCCTCGAAGATCACTTCGTCCATCCGGCTGCCGGTGTCGATCAGGGCAGTCGCGATGATGGTGAGCGAGCCGCCTTCTTCCACGTTCCGGGCGGCGCCCAGGAAGCGCTTTGGCCGCTGCAGGGCATTGGCGTCCACGCCGCCGGTCAGCACTTTGCCTGACGAGGGCACCACATTGTTGTAGGCGCGGGCCAGGCGAGTGATCGAGTCCAGCAGGATCACCACGTCCTTCTTCAGTTCGACCAGGCGCTTGGCGCGCTCGATCACCATTTCGGCCACGTGCACGTGGCGTGCCGCCGGTTCGTCAAAGGTGGAGGCGATCACCTCGCCCTTGACCGAGCGCTGCATTTCGGTCACTTCCTCGGGCCGCTCGTCCACCAGCAGAACCATCATGTGGATCTCAGGGTAGTTGGCGGCGATGGCATGCGCCATGTGCTGCATCATCACGGTCTTGCCGCTCTTGGGCGGCGCCACCAGCAGGGCGCGCTGGCCCTTGCCGATCGGCGCGATGATGTCGATGATGCGGCCGGTGACGTTCTCCTCACCCTTGAAGCCGTCACGCTCGAGTTTCATCTGCTCCTTGGGGAACAGCGGCGTCAGGTTCTCGAACATCACCTTGTGCTTGTTCTGCTCGGGCGGCCCGTCATTGACCTTGTCCAGCTTGGTAAGCGCGAAGTAGCGCTCACCGTCCTTCGGTGTCCTGACTTCCCCTTCGACCATGTCGCCGGTGTGCAGGTTGAAACGCCGCACCTGGCTGGGCGAGATGTAGATGTCGTCGGTGCTGGCGGTGTAGCTGGTGTCGGGGCTGCGCAGGAAGCCGAAGCCGTCTGGCAGGATTTCCAGTACGCCGTCGGCGAAGACCTGCTCGCCGGCGCGTGCGCGCTTCTTGATGATGGCGAACATCAGCTCCTGCTTGCGCATGCGGCCGGTGTTTTCGATCTCAAGCTCTTCGGCCTGTTTGAGGACTTCAGACACATGCAGTGCCTTGAGTTCGTTTAAGTGCATGGTTGAAACCCTGCGGAAGTGCACCCCTTGCGGAGTTCTTGTTGGTGGTCTGGGGGAGGTTTGCTGCAAGGCAAGAGGTGCCTCGCAAACCGTGAACTCGAACTGTCCCGCCCTCACCGGCGGATCAGCGAACAAGGGGGATTATGACAGAGAAAAGAGGGGGAACGGGGGCCGGCGGCGCCCCTTTCGCGTCCGGTTACGCCAGCTGCTGATCGATGAAGGCGGTGAGCTGGGCCTTGCTCATGGCGCCGACCTCGGTGGCGGCGAGCTGCCCGTCCTTGCAAAGCATCAGCGTGGGGATGCCGCGAATGCCGTACTTGGCTGGAATGTCGCGGTTCTCGTCGACATTCATCTTGGCGATCTGCAGCTTGTCCTGGTAGGAGGCGGACACCTCATCCAGAATCGGGGCGATCATCTTGCAGGGCCCGCACCACTCGGCCCAGTAGTCCACCAGGACCGGCTTGCCGGCTTTCAGGACGTCGGCTTCGAAGGTTGCGTCGGAGACGTGTTTGATCAGGTCGCTGGCCATGGTTCTTTCCTCCTTGGGGCTGTGGGCGATACCGGTACAGTGGAGGAATTGTGACAGAAACCAAGTCAGCGCATCGGGTATGCCCGCTATGGATGCGATAGCGAAAGACTCTGACACAAGCGCTTTTCCGATCGCCGTGGTGGGCGCCGGGCCGGCCGGCCTGATGGCCGCCGAAGTGCTGTCCCGGCATGGGCAAGCGGTCGAGGTGTTCGACGCCATGCCTTCGGCGGGGCGGAAACTCCTGCTGGCCGGCAAGGGCGGGCTGAACCTCACGCATTCGGAGGCCTTCGCCGCGTTCGTTTCCCGGTACGCAGGACGCCGCGCGCAAGTCGAGCCGTGGCTGAGGGACTTCGATGCGTCAGCGCTGCGGGAGTGGGCTCGCGGTCTGGGCACGGACACTTTCGTCGGCAGTTCAGGCCGGGTGTTTCCGGTGGACATGAAAGCCGCGCCGTTGTTGCGGGCCTGGCTGCACCGGCTGCGTGGCGACGGGGTGCAGTTCCACATGCGCCATCGCTTCATCGGCTGGGGCCGCGACGGCGCCTTGCGCTTCGAAAGTCCGCTGGGCGAACGAACGGTGCGGCCGAGCGCCGCGGTGCTGGCGCTGGGCGGCGCGAGCTGGCCGCGGCTCGGATCGGACGGTGCCTGGGTGCCACTGTTGCGCGAGCGCGGCGTGGACGTGGCCGAACTGCTGCCGGCCAATTGCGGGTTCGACGTGCGGAATGGATGGAGCCAGTACTTCGTCACGCGGTTCGCGGGGCAGCCATTCAAGTCGGTGGCCATCCGGTTCCAGGAATTCAGCCGCAAGGGCGAATTCGTCGCCACCGCGACCGGCGTCGAAGGCAGCCTCATCTATGCGGCGTCGGCGCTGTTGCGTGACGAGATCGGCTTGCGGGGCAGCGCCACGTTCGAACTGGACCTGCTGCCCGATCGCCTCCTCGAGCAGGTGCGCGCAGAGGCGGCGCATCCGCGCGGGTCGCGTTCGCTGGCGAGCCACCTGAAAAGTCGCTTGCATCTGGACGGAATCAAGCTCGCGCTGCTGCACGAATTGCTGCCGGCCGAAGCGATGCACGATCCGGTTCGGCTGGCGGCGGCCATCAAGGCGTTGCCGGTGACGCTCGCCGCCGCGAGGCCGATCGAGGAGGCCATCAGCACCGCGGGCGGTGTGCGGCTGGAAGCGCTGGATGGCAACCTCATGCTGCGCGCCGCGCCAGCGATATTTTGCGCCGGGGAAATGCTGGATTGGGAAGCGCCGACCGGCGGCTACCTGCTCGCCGCCTGCTTCGCCAGCGGCCGTGCCGCCGGACTCGGCGTGCTGCGCTTCCTGAAGGAGTCTCAGAAGTTGGCGCGGTAATACAGCATCGGCTTGCCGCCGCTGCGCCGCACCGTGATGCGCGCGCCGCCGTCCAGCTGCACCCCGAGGAAGCCGCGGTCGGCGATCAGTCCGCGCTTGGGCAGCGACCACAACCTCATCTCGACCCGGGCGCCGTACGCGGGCTCGCGGCTTTGCACCAGGTCGATCGCATCGGTCGGCGCCATGCGATGCCAAGCCGTCAAGTCGATGCGGTACTTGCTGTCCAGGGTGTAGCGCCAATGGAACCCGAGGTCGACACTGGACGATGTGCCCAGGAACGGCGCACCCGTAAAGAATCCCGGCGCGGTCCGGTTCGTCATACCCAACGTCATCCCCATGGCCAGGCCCAGTCCCGGTTGCCGCGGCGGCAACCAGGTGAGGTCGATCCGCGAAGCTCGCGTGGACCCATCGACGTTCTCGAAGCGTGGCACGGCGGCGGCGGAAACTTCGAGCTGTGCTGGAACCGTCCGCTGATCTGCAGTGGTGAGGGTCGATGCGCGCAGAGGCGCCGAGGGGGCCGCTTCCCAGGCGAAGACGCTAGACGCAATAAGGCTCAGCAGCAACGGTACGGCGACACGCAGCTGACGCCTGGCGCCAACGCCTGAGGGGCCCATCCCTGTCGCAGCGATCCCGTTCATGACAACCTCCAACGGTTGATTTCAGTATAGGTCGCCGTAACGGGATGTGTGTCGGACTGGGCCGAATTTTGGGGTCGGTCACTGCCATGCGATGCATGCGTGACCTCAATCGAGCGCACGGCGCCGCTGCGCTAGCGTGCGTCAATCACCAGCTGCGCACGCGTCCGATATCGACGTGGACGAACTGCTCGCGCGGGTAGAACCCCACGCCGCCGGTGCGCAGCGAGAGCGCTGCATCGCGCAGGTCCACCAACGGCACGCCCGGCAGCCGCACGTCAATGGCCTTGCCCTCCATGTGCAGGCTGTGCTTGGCCACGCCGCCGCCCCGCGTGTTGCGCAACAGGCTGTTGGTCGCGGCGGTGCGGTAACCCGAGATGACTTCGAACGGCTGGCCCGCGCCCAGTTCCTGCCACAGGCCGTGCAGCAAATCGAACAGCTGCGGGTCGATGAGGCCGACTTCGCCGCTGTAATGATCGCGCAGGAAATGATTGAGGTGGCCCAGCGCCTGTGGCACGAATTGCTCACCCATGGCGTAGACGACGGAAAGCCGCTCGCCGGTGTGGGTGTGGACCAGCGCCAGGCTGCGCGCCTCGGGCAGGGCCGCCAGCGCCGGCGCCGCCGCCAGGGGCGCTGCCGAGCCTGCCACGAGGAGCTGGGCGCTTCGGCGCAGGAAGCCACGGCGGCCGGGTTGGTGGAACTGGGTCATGGTGTCAGATGGGGGTATTTCCTGCGCGTCATTCTGCACCAGGCACGGGATCGGCGCTACGCTGCTGTGCCCTTGCCTGGGCCTGTTCCCGCAATGCCCGATCCAGCAGGCGATCGTGTCCGTAAATGTCGGCAAAGAAATTCACCTTGCCGTTCTTGACGATCGCGGTGCTGTACGCAATCACCACCGGCAGCGCCTCGGCCAGGCGCAGGGTCGACGATTGGCCTTGTCCCATCGCGGCGCGGATGCGCGCTTCGGTCCATTCAGGGGCGTTCTGCAGCACGAACTGCGCCAGCGCCACGGGCTCTTCCACGCGGATGCATCCATGGCTGAGGTCGCGCCGATCGCGCTGGAAAAGCCCGGTCGCCGGCGTATGGTGCAGATAGATGTTGCTGTTGTTGGGAAACACGAACTTGATGTCGCCCAGCGCGTTCTGCGGTCCGGGTCGCTGGCGTATGCGCATCTGGCCCCGCGCCACGGCGTCGAGGTCCTGCGCGGACAGCGTGGTGTGCACCTCACCGCCACCACTGACGAACTCAAAACCTTCCTGCTCGAAATACGCCGGATCGCGCCGAAGCCGCGGCACAGTCTCGGCGCGGGCAATGGACGGCGGCACGTTCCAGTAGGGGCTGAACTCGATGAAACGCATGTCCTCGTCGAACAGCGGGGTTTGCGTCTTCAAGGCCTTGCCCACGATGACATTCATGGTGAGCCGCACGAATACCTTGCCTTCGTGCAATTCATAGGCACGCAGCACGAATTCCGGCACGTTGACCACGATCATGCGCGGTGCGCGCAACAGCGGCGTCCAGCGCAGGCGCTCCATGGCCAGTTCGATCTGGCGTACGCGGTCCGCGGTCGAGACGACCAGTTGCGCCAGCGTGCCCTTGCCGAGCACCCCGTCGGGCGTCAGGGCGTGGCGCTGCTGGAATGCCATCACACCCCCCTGCATCACATCGTCATAAACCTCGGGCGCAGGCGTGCCCTGCGGCAGGTCGCCCAGAGCGACCAGCCGCTGCGTGAGAAGCGGCAAGCCGGCCCAGGCCGTTCCGGGCTCGAGCTTGCGCCCGGGCAGCGCGGGCAGCGGCGTGGCCCAGGCCGGGTGACCGGCCAGGGCGCGGTAGCGGGCCAGTTGCGCTCGCAGGCTCGCATAGAGCGGCACGTGGGGTGCGGCCGCGTGGAGCGCATCGGCCAGGCTGGGGCCTGCCAGCGCGGCGCTCAGGTAACTCGAAGGATCGATGCGCTCGGGCGCGGGCATGGAGAAGTCCGCGTGGATGCGACGAGGGTCCACGCGGCCGGAATGCAAGTCGCTCAGGTAGCGTTGTACGGCCGCGCTCAGCGCGTTGTCCAGCCGGGTGGCTGCCATAGTGTCGAGCCCAGCGCCCCGCGCGGCTTGATCCAGGGCCTGCGCCAATGGGGCGGCATCGTAGTCCTCGGGCTGCAGCCCGTCGTCGGCTGCGGATGCCAGCACTGCCACCGCCTGGCGGGCTGCGTCGGTGGGGCGGCCCTGATCCACCCACAGCGGCGAGGCCGCGGCCGCCATCGCCACGGTCAACAGCAGCAGACTCAGCAGCATCGCCGCCGCCAATCGGATGGGGGAGAGCATGTAAGCGCGTCGGGGACTGGGGCTACGCATCAACAATGTGCGGCGCATGTCTGCGTCGCGTCGGGCGGAGCCAAAGAAGGTTGACGAGCCTTACCCCCGGCACTGGCTCCACAGTTAGGGCTGCTTGGTTCCCCACCTGACCCGGTTGGCCGCTTCACCATGCGGGGAGGCCCGTCAAGCGTTATTGTAGTGGCCGTCGCCGCCGTGGAGGTGAAGCCCCTGCAATATCCCACCCCGTAGAATTCCCGCATGTCCTACCTCGTGCTCGCCCGCAAGTACCGGCCGAAAACATTTCTCGAAATGGTCGGCCAGGACCATGTCGTGCGGGCGCTCAGCAATGCGCTGACGCAGCAGCGGCTGCATCATGCCTACCTGTTCACGGGCACCCGAGGCGTGGGCAAGACCACCGTGGCGCGCATCCTGGCGAAGTCGCTGAACTGCCAGGGGCCGGACGGGCACGGCGGTATCACCGCGACGCCCTGCGGGGTTTGCCAGGCCTGCCGCGACATCGACGGCGGTCGTTTCATCGATTACACCGAGCTGGATGCCGCTTCCAATCGCGGCGTCGACGAAGTGCAATCGCTGCTGGAGCAGGCGGTCTACAAGCCGGTGCAGGGGCGCTTCAAGGTCTTCATGATCGACGAGGTGCACATGCTCACCGGGCATGCCTTCAACGCGATGCTCAAGACCCTCGAGGAGCCGCCGGAGTACCTCAAGTTCGTGCTGGCGACCACCGATCCGCAGAAGGTGCCAGTGACAGTGCTCTCGCGCTGCCTGCAATTCAACCTGCGGCCGATGGCGCCCGAGACCATTGAGGAGCATCTGGTTCAGGTACTGCGTGCCGAAGGCGTGGAGGCCAATCCGCAGGCCTTGCGCCTGCTGGCGCGCGCGGCCCGCGGCTCGATGCGCGATGCGCTGTCGTTGACCGACCAGGCCATCGCGTTCGGCGGCGGCACGCTGCAGGAAGCCGCGGTGCGGCAGATGCTGGGCAGTGTCGATCGCACCCATGTCTTCAGGCTGATCGAGGCACTGGCGCATGGCGACGGCAAGACCGTGGTGGAGATTTCCGAATCGCTGCGGCTGCATGGCCTGAGCGCTGCGTCCGCGCTGGAAGAGATGAGCGCCATCCTGCAGCGCATGGCCGTGATCCAGGCCGTGCCGGGTGCCGTGGACCCGCGTGACCCGGAGTCTGCCGAAATTGCGAGGCTGGCGCAGCGGATGCCGGCCGACGAAACCCAGTTGCTCTACAGCATGTGCCTGCATGGACGCTCCGAACTCGGCCTGGCGCCCGACGAGTACTCCGCGCTGACCATGGTGCTGTTGCGGCTGCTTGCCTTCCATGCGCCGCGTTCCGAGGCTGCCGCAGGCTCAGCGGAAAAAAAAACTCTGAGTGATGCCGGTGCGGCCGCGGCGCCGCCCGGCACCCGCGTTCAAGCTGCCCCAATGCCCACTACTGCTGTGGCCGAGCCAGCGCGCATCCCGGCAGCTATCGAGGCAGTTGCCGGCGCACCTCCGGGTCGCGTTCTTCCGGTGGTGGAGCAACGCCCGCAGGCGGCCGCGCCCAGGCCGCATCCTCGCACGCTGAACGGTCAGCCCGCCAGCGAGATGGTGCGGGTGCCCGTGCACTTGCAGGCCGAGTCGACTCGCGAGCCGGCCGCACCGGCCGGCCGGCTGGTACCCACGGAAGAAGGCGATTTCTGGCAGGCCACGGTAGCCGCCCTGGTGGCCCGCGAAGCGGTGGCGGCGCTGGTGCGGGAGCTGGCCCTGCAATCCCAACTGGTGGCGCGCGACCCGGATCACTGGATGCTGCGGGTCGAGCGCGAGTCGCTCAACCAGTCCGCCAGCCGCGAGCGCCTGCGCGCGGCGCTGCACGCGGCCGGTCACGCGGTGAACCTCAGCGTCGAAGTGGGGGTCGTGACCGACAGCCCGGCGCGCCGGCAGGCGGCCGCGCAAGCCGAAAGACAGCGGGCGGCCGAGGAGGCCATCCACGGCGACCCCTTTATTCAGGCGATGATGCGAGACTTTGGCGCGAAAATCGTTCCGGGCAGCATCAAGCCGGTATCGACCAACCCACTACCCGATTAGAGAAAAGGACCAATACCATGTTCAACAAGGGACAGCTGGCCGGCCTCATGAAGCAGGCCCAGGCCATGCAGGACAACTTGAAAAAGGCCCAGGACGAACTGGCGCTGGTGGAGGTATCCGGCGAGTCCGGCGCCGGCCTCGTCAAGGTGGTGATGACCTGCAAGCACGACGTCAAGCGGGTGACCATCGATCCCAGCCTGCTGGCGGAAGACAAGGACATGCTCGAGGACCTGGTGGCGGCCGCTTTCAACGCGGCGGTGCGCAAGGCCGAGGAAACATCGTCGGAAAAGCTCGGCAAGATCACCGCCGGCATGCCCGGCCTGCCGGGCGGGATGAAGCTGCCGTTTTGAGCGCCAACGCCCTCGACGCCCTGATCGAGGCGCTGCGCCGGCTGCCGGGCGTGGGCGTCAGGTCGGCTTCGCGCATGGCCTTCCATCTGCTGCAGCACGACCGCGCCGGCGCGCAGGTGCTGGCGCAGGCACTGCAGCAGGCGGCCACGCGCATCACACACTGCACCTTGTGCCACACCTTCACCGAAAACGAGATGTGCGCTACCTGCCTGGACCCACAACGCGATCGCAGCAAGCTGTGCGTGGTCGAGACACCGGCCGACCAGGCGGCGGTGGAGCGGACGGCGGCGTTCCGCGGGCTGTACTTCGTGCTGATGGGCAAGCTCAGCCCGCTGGACGGCATCGGGCCCAAGGACATCGGCCTGGCCAAGCTCTTCGAACGCGCCACCGACGGGGTGGTGCAGGAAGTGATCCTGGCGACCAATTTCACCGCGGAGGGCGAGGCCACGGCCCATGTCATCGGCGAAGCGCTCAGGGCCCGCGGCCTGAACGTCACGCGGCTGGCGCGAGGCGTGCCGGCCGGCAGCGAGCTGGAATACGTCGACCTGGGCACCATCGCCCACGCGATGGTGGACCGGCGATGAAGGAGACGACATGACGATGCAGCTGGCACGGTTCACGGTGGCGTACTGGTGCGTGCTGATCGCCGCGCTGCTGCCTTTCGTTTGCGCGACCCTTGCCAAGTCCAGCGGCTTCGGCAAGCCGCGCAAGCAGGGCGGTTACGACAACAACGACCCGCGCGGCTGGCTGGCGCGGCAGACCGACTGGCATGCCCGTGCCAACGCGGCCCAGGCCAACAGCTTCGAAGCCCTGCCGCTGTTCATTGGCGCGGTGATCATCGCGCACCAGTTGGGCGCGCCGCAGACCCGGCTGGACACCCTGGCCGTCGTGTTCGTCACGCTCAGGATGGTCTACATCGCGATGTACGTGGCCGGACTGCCCACCATCCGCTCCGCCATCTGGACGCTGGCGCTGCTGGTGAACATCGTGATCCTGTTCTCCGGCTACCGTTGACTCGGTCCGCGCGCGATTCGGCGCGCACCTTACGTGGAAACCCGCACGGGGATGTTCCCGATGCGGCACTGCAGCACCCCGGGGTAGCCTCTAAAGCCAGCCAGAGAGGTGCATTCCAATGAAAAAGATTGTCCTGAATCGTCGCGTGTTCACTTCGGCCGCCGCCTTGACGGTGGCTTCCATCGCCGCGCCCGCGCTGCGCGCCCAATCCAAGCTGGAGAAAAGCAAGATTGCGATCGCGGTGGGCGGCAAAGCCGCTTTCTACTACCTTCCCCTGACGATCTCGGAGCAGCTGGGCTACTTCAAGGCCGAGGGCCTGGATGTGGAGATTTCCGACTTCGCGGGTGGCGCCAAGGCGCTGCAGGCGCTGGTGGGCGGCTCGGCCGATGTGGTGAGCGGTGCCTACGAGCACACCATCAACATGCAGGCGAAGAATCAGATGATCAGGGAATTCGTCCTGATGGGACGAGCGCCGCAGATTGCGCTGGGCGTGTCGACCAAGACGATGCCCAACTACAAAGGCCTGGCCGATCTGCGCGGCAAGAAGATCGGGGTGTCGGCCCCGGGTTCATCGACCAACATGGTGGCCAACCTGGTGCTCTCGCGCGCCGGCATCAAGGCCAGCGAAGTGAGCTATGTCGGTGTTGGCACGGCCGCCGGCGCCCTGGCGGCGCTGCGGTCCGGCCAGATCGATGCCATGAGCAACACCGATCCGGTGATGACCATGCTGGAGCAGAAGGGCGAGGTGAAGATCATCAGCGACACCCGCACGCTCAAGGGCACTACCGACGTGTTCGGCGGGCCCATGCCGGCGGCCTGCTTCTACACGCACGTCGATTTCATCCAGAAGAATCCCAATACCTGCCAGGCCCTGGCCAACGCGATCGTGCGCGGCCTGAAGTGGCTGCAGACGGCCGGGCCCAGCGACATCATCAAGACCGTGCCCGAGGGCTACCTGCTGGGCGACCGGGCGCTGTACCTGGCGTCCTTCAACAAGGTTCGCGAGGCGATCGGCCTCGACGGGATCATGCCCGACGAAGGGCCGCGCACGGCACTGCGGGCGCTGGCGAGCTTCGAGCCCGAAATCAAGCCGGAAAAGATCGACCTGGCCAAGACCTACACCAACGACTTCGCCCGCCGCGCGAAGGACAAATTCAAGGCCTGAAAGCGCGTTGCCACACGGGTGCAGAGCCGGCCGCGTGGCCGGCTTCCTGTTTTTGTTAACCTCCGGCCCATGTCTGCTTTCGCGCTCGAGCTCAACCGGATCACCGTCACCTTTCATTCCGCGGACAATCCGGGGCAGCGCTACACGGCCGTCGCCGACAGCACCTTGCGAATCCGGGCCGGCGAGTTCGTCTCTGTGGTTGGACCCACGGGCTGCGGCAAGTCCACGCTGCTCAATATCGGGGCGGGGCTGATGCAGGCGTCATCCGGCCAGGTCAGGGTGTTCGGGCAGGACCTGCAGGGCATCAACCGCCGCGCCGGCTACATGTTCCAGACCGAAGCGTTGATGCCCTGGCGCAGCGCGATCGACAACGTGATGGTGGGGCTGCAATACAGAGGCGTGCCAGATGGCGAGGCCCGGGCGCAAGCGCAGGCCTGGCTGGAGCGGGTCGGCCTGTCCGGCTTCGGCGACCGCTATCCGCATCAGCTGTCGGGCGGCATGCGCAAGCGCACGGCCCTGGCCCAGGTGCTGGCGCTCGACCCCGACATCATCCTGATGGACGAGCCGTTCAGCGCGCTCGACATCCAGACGCGCCAGCTGATGGAAAACGAAGTGCTCGACCTGTGGGCCGCGCGCAAGAAGGCCGTGCTGTTCATCACCCACGACCTCGATGAGGCCATTGCCATGAGCGACCGCGTGGTGGTGCTGTCGGCCGGGCCCGCGACCCGGCCCATCGGCGAGTTCGAAATCGATTTGCCCCGGCCGCGCGACGTGGCCGAGGTCCGGACCCAGCCGCGCTTCGTCGAGTTGCACACGCAGATCTGGGCGGTGCTGCGCGACGAGGTGCTCAAGGGCTACGCGCAGCAATTGAAGAAGGCGGCCTGACGATGTTGGCCGCGCTCAAACCTTCCGCCGGGAACCTGCGCTATTGGCAGGTGGGCCTGCTCGTCGTGTTCCTGTTCGGCTGGCACCTGGTGTCGCGCAACGAGCAATATGCATTCTTCCTGGGCGAACCGATCAAGGTGGCCGGACGCATCTGGTCCTGGTTCATGCCCTGGTCGTTCGCGCCGACCGAGCTGTTTCCCGACGGCGTGCCGGGCCGGGCCGACATCTACGTGCACCTGGGCGTTACGTTGCTGGAGACCGTGCTGGCATTCGGCATCGGCACCGTGCTGGGCCTGGTCTTCGGGCTCTGGCTGGCACTGGCGCCCACGGCCAGCGCGATACTCGATCCCTATATCAAGGCCGCCAACTCGATGCCTCGCGTGATCCTGGCGCCGATCTTTTCGATGTGGCTGGGCCTGGGCATCTGGAGCAAGGTGGCGCTGGCGGTCACGCTGGTCTTCTTCATCGTGTTCTTCAACGTCTACCAGGGTGTCAAGGAAGTCAGTCCGGTGGTGCTGGCCAACGCCCGCATGCTGGGCGCCAACCAGAAGCAGTTGCTGCGCACCGTGTACCTGCCCAGCGCCACCAGCTGGGTGTTTTCCAGCCTGCACACCTCGGTGGGGCTGGCTTTCGTCGGCGCGGTGGTCGGCGAATACCTGGGTTCGGCCCGGGGCGTGGGCTACCTGATCCTGCAGGCCGAGGGCACCTTCGACGTGAACACCGTGTTTGCCGGGATCGTCGTCCTCACCGCATTCGCGCTGGTGCTCGACGGCGCAGTGGGCCGGATCGAAAAAAGCCTGATGAAGTGGCAGCCGCGCCAAGGCGAAACCGAGAAGCTCTGAGGGGCCGCCGCGCACCGGCGCGGAACGTCACTGCCTGGCGTGGATCGAGTTCCTGGCCGGGTGCCGGGTCGAGCTCGCGGCCTTGGTGGTCCTCTTCGAGCTGCCCGCGTGCCGGGTTGCGCTCTTGCTGCCGCGGCCGCTGGACCTGGCCGTCGATTTGAGCGGCAGAAATACCACCACCTGCTGCCCGGACGTGAAGGTCGAAGAAGCCGACACATGGTTCCACTCGGCAACCTGGCCAGCGGACAAACGGTAGCGGGTGGCGACGCTGGCCACGCTGTCGCGCTTGCCGGCCTTGATCGTGGTGCGGCGGGTGACCTGTTCCGGCGCCAGGTTCAGCTGGCCGTTGTCGGCCACGTGGCTGGTCACGTCGTCCTGCATCTTGGCCGATCGCGGAACGATCAGGACGGAACCGGCCTTGATCAGCATGCGCGGCGGAATCGTGTTGACCATGCGCAGGTCGGTCTCGTTCATGCCCACGCGACGCGCCGCCTCGGCGACCGTCATGGTGGTCGGCGCGCTCCAGGCGGTCCAGCTCGCGTACTGGCCGGCGGTGTAGGCCTCGAAATTGCGTTGAAAGATCTTGGCGTTGTCCCAGGGCAGCAGGATCTCCGGCGTTCCCGCCGCCAGCACGACCGGTCGCTTCATCGACGGATTCAGCGCCTTGAAGTCCTCCACCGAGACATCGGCGAGCCGGGCCGCGAGTTCCACGTCGATGTCACGGGTAACGGTCACGGTCTGGAAGTAGGGGTGGTTCTCGATCAGTGGCAGCTCAGCGTGCAGCGCCTCGGGGTCGGCGACTATGTTTTTCACCGCCTGCAGCTTCGGCACGTAGGACCGGGTTTCGGCCGGCATATTGAGGTCTGTATACGCGGTGCCCAGGCCCATCCGCTGGTTGCGCGCGATCGCCCGCGCCACGCTGCCCTCGCCCCAGTTGTAGGCGGCCAGCGCCAGATGCCAGTCGCCGAACATGCTGTACAGCTTTTGCAGGTAGTCGAGCGCCGCCTTGGTGGAAGCCAGCACGTCGCGCCGGTCGTCGCGGAAAACGTTCTGCTTGAGTTCGAAGTACTGCCCGGTCGCCGGCATGAACTGCCACATGCCGGCCGCGCGTGCGCTGGAGACGGCTTGCGGGTTGAAGGCGCTTTCGATGAAGGGCAGCAACGCCAGTTCGGTCGGCATGTTGCGGCGCTCCAATTCCTCGACCACGTGGAAGAGGTACTTGCGCGAGCGCTCGGTCATCCGCTGGATGTAGTCGGGCCGGGAGACATACCACTGTTCCTGCTGGCGCACCAAGTCGCCTTGCAGGTTGGGCATCGCGAAGCCGCGGCGAATGCGTTCCCACAGGTCGGCGGGGGGCTTCAGCTGCGCCACCGCGCGGGACGCGGCCTCGGCTGCGGTGATGGGTGCCAGCGGTCCGCTCGGGAACACCGCCGGTTCGGCGGGCTCAGCCGGCTTGGCTGCTGCGGACGCACCGGTCGCCTCCGCGGCTTTTTCGACCGGCGGCGTGGCGCATCCGGCCAGCCAGAGCAGCATGAAAAGGGCTGCGATGTAAATTGACTTCATTTGAACTCGTCTTCGATTACCGGTGCGTGGCTTGGACCGTCACGTCATCCCGGCGGGTCACGCCAACATGGGCGTGCGCGGCCTGGCCACGCCGGAACGGCGCATGCGCAGGAACGGGTAGTTCCGCTTGAACCCCCATTATTGATGGGTTCGAGCTCACGGGCAACCCGGGTTGGCCCATGTGTAGAGATGTGTAACGCAATTCGCACCGAGCTGGCGCGGGCGTGCCTCGAATCCGCCCGTCGGGTCCGCAGCCGGGGTGCGACACTAGAATCCCTCCCAGTTGCAATTCATCACGCTGCAAGAGGCCGTCGACGCGGCCTCCGTGCCAGCAGCCGGTGCCGGGGGCCCGTCGTGCAATCTCCACAGGTCACAGTCTTGGCAACTCGGCAGCAGGTTTAACTTCATGAGCGACCAGATTATAGGAATGCGGCAGTGGTTTGAAACCCCGCCCGGCCGATACCTTCTGGCCTGGGAGCGGGCTGAATTCGACCGGGCGCTGGGCGATGTCTTCGGCTACCACGCGCTGCAGCTCGGATTGCCGGAACTGGACACGCTGCAGGCCAATCGCATGCCGCACAAATGGCTGGCGCTGCGCGAGCCCGGCGCGGAATCATCGCCTGTCAAAGCTGCGCTGATCACCGACTTTGCGGCCCTGCCCTTCGAGGAGAACAGCCTCGACCTGGTGGTTCTGCCGCATTCGCTGGACTTTCACAGCGACCCTCACGCGACATTGCGCGAAGTCGAGCGGGTGCTGGTGCCCGAGGGCCGGGTGGTGATCTGCGGCTTGAATCCGGCCAGCCTCTGGGGCCTGCGCCAGCGCCGTGCCCGTTTATTCCGCCGCCTGGGGTTCGGCGACCTCTTCCTGCCCGAAGCCGGCGATTTCATCGGCTACCGCAGGCTGCGCGACTGGTTGCGGCTCCTGAGTTTCGAGGTCGAGTCGGGCACCTTCGGCTGCTACCGGCCGGCAATGAAGACCGAAAAGTGGCTGGCCCGCTATGACTGGCTCGACCATGCCGGCGAGCGATGGTGGCCGATATTCGGCGCGGTCTATTTCCTGGTGGCGGTCAAGCGGGTGCGCGGGATCAAGCTGATCGGCCCGATCTGGAAGTCGCCCAAGAAGATCGCGACCGAAGCCGTCCCCCTGGTCAACCGCCGGCGCCGGCCAACGCACATGGAAGAACAGCGATGAATCCGGTTCATATCTACACCGACGGCGCCTGCAAAGGCAATCCCGGGCCGGGCGGCTGGGGCGTGCTGCTGCAGTCCGGCAGTACCGTGAAGGAATTGTTCGGCGGCGAGCGCATGACCACGAACAACCGCATGGAACTGATGGCCGTGATCCAGGCATTGCAGGCCCTGAAGCGACCGTGCGCGGTGACCCTGCACGTGGACAGCCAGTACGTGCTCAAGGGCATGACCGAGTGGCTACCGGGCTGGAAAGCCAAGGGTTGGCGCACGGCGGCCAAGCAGCCGGTGAAGAACGTAGAGCTCTGGCAGGCGCTCGATGAACTGGTCCGCGCCGGCGGCCACGCCATCGACTGGCGCTGGGTGCGTGGTCACGACGGCGACCCCGGCAACGAACGGGCCGACGCGCTGGCCAACCTGGGCGTCGAGACGGCATTGGGCCGGCTGTCGCCGCCGTCGTAGGGAAGCGGCAGGCCGCCGTCGACGAGAAAAAAGTCGTGCTGGCCGCAGGGTCGCCGCACACCGGCCCCAGGGCGGATGCCAGAATCCGCCGATGCCGCTCGTCGAGTTCGCTCCGGCGCTGACGCGCCATGTCCCATGCCCCGCCCAGCGCGTGACCGCCGGTACCTTGCGCGCTGCGCTTGAGGCGGCATTCGTTGCTGCGCCGGCATTGCAGGGTTATGTGCTTGACGAGCAGGGCTGCGTGCGCAAGCACGTGGCCGTCTTCGTCAACACCCAGATGATCGCCAGCCGTGCGCAGCTGGATATTCCCTTGCAGCCCGACGACCAGGTCATCGTGCTGCAGGCATTGACAGGAGGTTAGCCATGGCGCAAATGTTGTGGGTCGGCACCCGCAAAGGGCTGTTCTCAGTGCGCCAGGACGCCGGCCACTGGCGCATCGCCAAGCCATTGTTCCCTGGCGAGCCGGTCAGCCAGTTCGCGATGTCCGCGGACGGGGACGCCTACGCGGCGCTACGGCTGGGTCACTTCGGCGTCAAGCTCTGGAGGAGCCTGGCCGGCGGCAGCGAATGGAAGGAAGTTGCCGCGCCGGCGTTTCCGCCCAAGCCTGGCAGCGGCCCGTGGCAGGATGACCCCACGCCCTGGAGCGTGGACCTGGTGTGGGGATTGGAGTCCGCCCCGGATGGCCGGCTGTGGGCGGGTTGCCTGCCGGCAGGCCTCTTCACCTCCCGGGATGGCGGCGGCAGTTGGCAGCTGGTCGAGAGTCTGTGGAACCGGCCGGAGCGCCGCGAATGGTTCGGGGGCGGCTATGACCATGCGGGAATCCATTCAATACTGATCGATCCGCGCGACGCGTCGCACGTCACGGTGGCCATTTCCTGCGGCGGCGTATGGCAGACCCGCGACGGCGGCACCAACTGGACCAATACGTCGGCCGGCATGGTCGCCGACTTCATGCCGCCCGAGCGGCGCGAAGACCCGAACATCCAGGACCCCCATCGCATTGACCAGTGCCTGGCCGATCCCGACGTGCTGTGGTGCCAGCACCATGGCGGGATCTTCCGCTCGGTCGATGGCGGCATGCGGTGGCAGGCGGTGGCCCAACCGCGGCCTAGCGCCTTCGGCTTTGCCGTTGCCGCGCACCCGCAGGACCCACAACGTGCCTGGTTCGTGCCGGCCCATTCGGATGCCCAGCGCATGGCCCCCGATGGCCGCATGGTGGTCACCGAAACGCGCGACGGCGGCAAGAAATTCAGCGTGCTCGGGGAGGGACTGCCGCAGCACGATGCATGGCACCTTGTCTACCGGCATGCGCTGGTGGCCAGTGCCGACGGCGGGACGCTGGCGATGGGCTCGACCACCGGCGGGCTGTGGCTGAGCGAGGATGCCGGCAGTTCCTGGTCCTGCCTCTCGCGCGACCTGCCGCCGGTCGCGGTGCTGCGGTTCGCGTGATCTAGATCACGCCCTCGAACATCATCACGTCGACCTCGTCGCCGACCGCGACATTGCCCTGCTGATGATGCAGCACGAGCAGGCCGTTGGCCTGGACCATGGAACTGAGGACGCCCGAGCCCTGGTTGCCGGTGGTGCGAACGTGCAGGGATCCGTCGGCCGCGGTGGTGACCCGGCCGCGCTGGTATTCGGTGCGCCCGGCTTTCTTGCGGATGGGCTCCTGGCTGCGCGCCTTCAGCAGCGGGAGCGGATCGGCGGTGCACCCCATCATGCGCAGCAGGGCGGGGCGCACGAACGCCAGAAAGGTCACCATCACCGCGACCGGGTTGCCCGGCAGCCCGAACAGGATGGCCGGGCCGATGCGGCCGACGGCCATGGGGCGGCCGGGGCGCATGGCGATCTTCCAGAATGCCACGTCGCCCAGTTTCTTCATCATCGCCTTGGTGTAGTCGGCCTCGCCCACGCTCACGCCGCCACTGGTGATGATGGCGTCGGCCCGCGCGGCGGCGTCGCGGAAGGCGTCCTCCAGCCGCGCCGGGTCATCGCGCACGATGCCGACGTCGATGACTTCGCAGCCCAGGCGCCGCAGCAGGCCGAAAGTGGTGTGGCGGTTGCTGTCATACACCGCGCCTTCACGCGGCGCATCACCCGCGCTCAGGATCTCGTCACCGGTGGAAAAGTAGGCCACGCGCAGCCGGCGCATCACCGCAACCGTCGCGATGCCGAGGCTGGCCACCAGCCCGCAGGCGGCCGGCGACAGACGCTCGCCGCGTCGCAGCGCCGGCGTGCCCGCCTGCAGATCCTCGCCCTTGAGCCGGCGGTTGTCGCCCGGTCGCAGCAGTCCGGGGGGAATGGCGATCCGGCCGTCAGCCGCGGACCGTGTCAACTCCTGCGGCACTACGGTGTTCAGGCCTGCCGGCATGATCGCCCCGGTCATGATCTTCAGGCACTGGCCCGGGCCCACCCTGCCTTGCCAGGCTTTGCCGGCCAGGGCCGTCCCGACCACCGCCAGCGAGAGCTCGGCATCGGGCTTGAGCTGGCTGCCGTCGAAGGCATAGCCATCCATGGCCGAGTTGTCGTGCGGCGGCACGCTGATGGGCGAGACCAGGTCGTGCGCCAGTACCCGATCGAGCGCGTCGAAGAGTGCGACGTTCTCCGTTTCTTGCACTGGCTCGACCAGGCGCGCCAGGAAGTCGTTCACCGCCGCAGCGCTGAGCGCCTGCGGGTCGTAGCCCTGCAGTTGCGCGGCAATCTCCGCGATGCTCTTCATGACTGTTCGAGCTGATGCAACTGCGCCAGCGTGTTGACATTGAAGAATGCGCGCGGATCATCGCCAGGCGCCGTGAACGGCACGGTTGCGGTTTTGTGCCGCGCGGTCCAGGCGTCGACCTTGCGGCCGCCGCCCTGCGTGAACCGGACCAGGCTCTCGAGCAAGTCAATCCGCATCAGGCTGAACACCGGTTGCGTGTGCAATTGCCCGTCTTCCTCGGGAGCCGTGGCCATGGCGATCTCCGCATCCTGCTCCTGCGCCGCGCTGGCCAAGCGCTCGACGAGGTCGAGCGGAAACCGCGGGGTGTCGCAGGGCACCGTGACCAGCCAGCGAGTCTCGCAACGCTCCAGCCCGGTCAGGAAACCGGCCAGCGGCCCCGCATAATCGGCCAGCACGTCGGGCCATACCGGCACGCCGAAGGCCTCGTAGGCTCCCAGATTGCGGTTGGCGTTGATCATCACGTCGGCCACCTGGGGTTGCAACCGCAGCAAGGTGTGCAGGGCCAGCGGCATGCCGTTGAAGTTCTGCAATCCCTTGTCGACGCCGCCCATGCGCGCGCCGCGTCCACCGGCCAGGATGAGACCGGTCACGTCGGACGCATCGATCACGGACGCCATCCGCTCATCCGCCGATGTAGCTCATCTCGACGCGGCGCGAGCCGGTCCCCTGGTCGGGCGCCAGGGTGGCACGCAGTTGCGAGTAGCGGTCCGAGCGGCCCTGCCAGATCTGTGCGATCGCCGAAGCCAGGTCCGCATCGCTGGCCGCCGCCAGGCCCTTCGCGGCGTCGCCGCGAATGAGATTGCGCAGGTCATGGCCGCGGCTGGCGAACAGGCACAGGTAGAGCTGGCCCTCGGTGGACAGGCGCGCCCGGTTGCAATCGCCGCAGAACGCCTGGGTCACGCTGCTGATCACGCCGATCTCGCCGCTGCCGTCGGCGTAGGCCCAGCGGCCGGCGGTCTCGCCCGGTGCGCTGGGCTCCAACTGCACCAGCGGCATCTGCGCGGCTATGAGCTTCACCACCTCGGCCGAAGGCATCACCTCGTCCATGCGCCAGCCGTTGGTGGCCCCGACGTCCATGTACTCGATGAACCGCAGCACCATGTCCGTGCCCTTGAAGTGGCGTGCCATCGGCAGGATTTCATGCTCGTTGGTACCGCGCTTGACCACCATGTTGATCTTGACGGGTCCCAGCCCCGCGGCCCGTGCCGCGGCTATGCCCTCGAGCACGTCGGCGACCGGGAAGTCGACGTCGTTCATGCGCCGGAACACCGCGTCGTCCAGGCCGTCCAGGCTCACGGTCACCCGCTGCAGGCCGGCGTCCCTCAAGGCCTTCGCCTTGCGCGCCAGCAGCGATCCGTTGGTGGTCAGCGTCAGGTCCAGCGGCGCGCCGTCCACGGTGCGCAATCGGGCCAGTTGCTCGACCAGGAGCTCGACGTTCTTGCGCAACAGCGGCTCGCCGCCGGTCAGCCGGATCTTGCGCACGCCATGCGCCACGAACTGCCGCGCCACCCGGGTGATTTCCTCGAAGCTGAGCAGGGCCGAGTGCGGCAGGTACGGATAGTCCTTGTCGAACACTTCCTTGGGCATGCAGTAGCTGCAGCGGAAGTTGCAGCGGTCGGTCACACTGATGCGCAGGTCCCGCAGCGGCCGCCCCAGGGCGTCGGAAAGCAGGCCCGTCGCCGGGACGGCCCGCGCGGGCACGACCGCGGGCAGCACCGCGAAGCGCTGGTCGATCAGGGGGATCACTCGTTCAGCCATGGCCTATTTTCGCCGGGTTGGCCGAGCTTCGGCCGAGCCTGCCCCCAGAAACCGCAAGGGCATCGAGAAAACGAGGTGCGAGGCCGGCCCCTACCGGGCGAATGGCACCTCAAGCGCACCGAGCGCCGTCGACCTCGATGCAGATGCCGGAGATGAAGGAAGCCTCGTCGCTGGCCAGGTACAAGGCGGCATTGGCGACGTCCAGGGCCGTGGAGAATCGCCCCAGCGGAATGCTCGCCAGGAACTTGGCGCGGCGCGCTTCGTCCACCGGTCCGCCGGCAAACTCGGCCGAAAGGCCGGTATCGGGATTGAAAACCGGGTTGATGCAGTTCACCCGGATGTTCTCGGGTCCGAACTCCGCAGCCAGTGACTTGCTGGTGATGATCACCGCGCCCTTGGAGCCGTTGTACCAGGTGAGGCCCGGGCGCGGTCGGATGCCGGCCGTCGACGCGATGTTGATGAAGCTGCCGCCCTTGTTGGCGCGGAAGGCCGGCACCGCATGGACGGTGGCCAGGTAGATGCTCTTCATGTTGACCGCGTAGACCTTGTCGAATTCTTCCTCGCTCACTTCCAGCGCCGGCCGGTTGCGATGGGTCCAGCCCGCGTTGTTGACCATCACGTCCAGCCTGCCGTGGCGCTGCATGGCAGCAGCAACCAGAGCCTTGACGTCGGCGGACTTCGTCACATCG
>JAANCK010571443.1_pt1 | contig 34915 bp, 33 predicted proteins | sample 7277841 | NCBI WGS metagenome assembly JAANCK01 (sample SAMN14222788, study PRJNA588281) | permafrost metagenome | isolation source: Arctic cryosol methane SIP | place: Canada:Nunavut | collected 2015-07 | reverse complement strand
GTACCCCGCGCAAACTCGAACTCGTTGCGCTGGTACTGCATCGCCGTCAGGCGCGCGATGATGTCGCGCTGCGACAGTTTCTCGCGCTCGCGCAGGTGCAGGATCATGCCGTGGTAGTCGACCGGATCGCCGATGCCGTAGATGCACGACACCGTGGCGACGATGATGGTGTCCTTGCGCTCGAGCAGCGACTTGGTCGCCGACAGGCGCATCTGCTCGATGTGCTCGTTGATGCTCGAGTCCTTTTCGATGAACAGGTCGCGCGAGGGCACGTAAGCCTCGGGCTGGTAATAATCGTAGTAGGAAACGAAATACTCGACCGCGTTCTCGGGAAAGAACTCGCGCATCTCCGAATACAGCTGCGCCGCCAGCGTCTTGTTCGGCGCGATCACCAGCGCCGGCCGGCCGAGGCGCGCGATCACATTGGCCATGGTGTAGGTCTTGCCCGATCCGGTCACGCCGAGCAGGGTCTGGTAGGCCAGCCCCATTTCGATGCCCTCGACCAGCTTGGCGATGGCCTCGGGCTGGTCGCCGGCGGGCTCGAACTGCTGGTGCAGGCGGAATGGGCTGTTGGGAAAAGTCGCGATCAAAGGCGTACAATCATGGCTTCGACAAAACGTGAAAGTCTAGCACGATGAACGCCCCGCACTCCCCCTCCCTGCTTGCCGGCGTTGAACTGGCGCCGCGCGATCCCATCCTCGGCCTGACCGAAGCCTACAACGCCGATAAAAACCCGAAAAAGGTCAATTTGGGCGTGGGCGTGTACACCGGCGACGACGGCAAGGTGCCGCTGCTCGAATGCGTGCGCCGCGCCGAGCACGCGCTGATGGAACAGCCGGCGGCGCGCAACTACCTGCCGATCGACGGCCTCGCCGCCTACGACAAGGCGGTACAGGGCTTGGTTTTCGGCGCAGACAGCGCTGCCGTGAAGGAAGGCCGCATTGTCACCGTGCAGACACTCGGCGGTACCGGCGGCCTGCGCGTCGGGGCCGATTTCCTGCACCGCACCGCGCCCAATGCCACGCTGTGGATCAGCGATCCGAGTTGGGAAAACCACCGCGCGGTGTTCGAAAGCGCCGGCTTCAAGGTCAATACCTACCCCTATTACGACGCCAAGACGCGCGGCGTCAATTTCGACGCCATGCTCGCCGCGCTCAAAGCCATGCCGGCGGGGGACGTCGTGCTGCTGCACGCCTGCTGCCACAACCCGACCGGAGTCGACCTGAGCGAGGCGCAGTGGGCCAGCGTCGCCCAGGCGATGGCCGCGCGCGGCCTGGTGCCTTTCCTCGACATCGCCTACCAGGGTTTTGCCGACAGCCTCGACACGGACGGCAGAGCAGTGCGCCTGTTCGCCAACAGCGGCATGCCGCTGTTCGTGGCGAATTCCTTCTCCAAATCGTTCTCGCTCTACGGCGAGCGCGTCGGCAGCCTCAACGTGGTTGCCGCGAGCAGCGAAGAAGGCGCGCGGGTGCTGTCGCAGATCAAGCGCCTGGTGCGCAGCAACTACTCCAATCCGCCCACCCATGGCAGCAAGATCGTGGCTGCAGTTCTGGCCAACCCCGAACTGCGCACGCTGTGGGAGCAGGAACTGGGGCAGATGCGCGATCGCATCAAGTCGATGCGCAAGCTGCTGGTGGAGAAAATCCATGCGCGCGCACCCGGCGCCGATTTCAGCTTCATCGAACGCCAGCGCGGCATGTTCTCCTACTCCGGTCTGACCAAGGACCAGGTGGTGCGCATGCGCGAGGAATTCGCGGTGTATGCGATCGAAAGCGGCCGCATTTGCGTCGCGGCGCTCAACACCAGGAACGTCGACTATTCCGCCGACGCGATTGCGAAGGTAATCGGCTGAGCGCGCGGGGTTTCTGATCCGATCCGGGCTGGAATTCCAATTGACCTGAATTGCCCCAGCCCGTAAAATACGCGCCTTCCTGAACCCGTTTTTTTACGCCCGGGTTCACTATTCCCCGATAGCTCAGCCGGTAGAGCGACGGACTGTTAATCCGCAGGTCCCAGGTTCGATCCCTGGTCGGGGAGCCATAGAAATCAATAGGTTGTATTATAAAGTTAAACTTGCTTCTTAGACCATGAAGCTCATGCATTCACGCGCGAAGGCAGCCAAGCGGCCCTTGCAAAGGCGCAAGCCTCGATTTTCCCCAGGAGTAGCAGAGACCATGTACGCGACCCCGATCCTTCAGTATCTGAAAAAGAACGGCCAGCAGCTCGACCTGGAAATTGCGGCAGGGACGGGGATTCCGCTCCCCAAGGTGCGCCTTTCGCTGTCTGACCTGTCGGCGCGCGGCGAAATATCCCGCTGCAGCGTGACGCGCTACAACGACGGCAAGGCAATCGAAGGCATGCTCTGCCGCATTGCCGGAACCATCCCGCCCAAGACGCCGGGGCGCAAACCCGGAAGCTGAGGCAGGCGGTCTGAGCGCCGGCCGCGATTCAGCGGTCCTGCAGCAGCGCCGCCGGAACGCGACCCGGATAGAACCGGTCGAGCACCCCGGCGCTTGCGCCGGCGAGCGTATCCTGAAGATCGCGCTTTAGCTGCTCCGGGTCTTCGCTCTGAGCGGCATTTTCCCATAGCGCGTGCAGCGTCTCGCTGCAGCCGTCGATTTCGCGGATTACCTCCTCGCGCCAGAACAGCGGCACTTCCCCTTCCAGGTAGGGGCCGCGTCCGCGGCCGTAATGGGCGACTGCAAGATAGCGCAGGATGGCGGCGGCGGCCAGAGAGTCCAGCGACGGCGCACCCCAGCCTATGGCAGGCTCGCTGCTGCCGCGGATCATGTTGTAGCCGCGCGCGATCCCGGCCCCGCCCAAGGCGCCGAGTATGCCGCCGGCGAGCATCCCCGCGCCCAGCGTCAGTCCGCCGGCAGCGAGGTCGGCCGCAAGGCCGCTGAGCGCGCCCGACACGATGCCGCCCCAGGCCGCCGCCCGGCCCTCCTCTATGCGGTCTGCACCCTCGAAGCGCTCGCGTACGCGCTGCAGCACGATCGCGCTCGCGCTGCCCTCCAGCCCATGCAGCTCGATCAGCCGCTGCGTCGCCTCGCGCGTCTGCTGTTCCAGCCTGCTGGCGAGCGCATCGAGCGCGAGTTCGCGCGCGGCTTCGCCGGCATTGCCGCGCAGGCCGAGCGTCTTGAGCAGCCGCTGCGCCATCCCCGCCGAAGGCGCGGCAGCGACGGGCTCGCGATCGCGCGCCGCGCGCGCGATTTGCGCGGCGAGGATCGCCATGGCGGCATCAAAACGCGCGAGGCTGCGCGCCGTCCAGGCCGCAGCAAGCCGCGCGAAGGGTTCGCGCTTTTCCGCCACCAGCAGCTTTTCCACCGCGGCGAACAACACCCCTTCCTGCACCCAGCAGCGGGCGAACGCATCGAACGTCAGCACCTCGCGCACCACCGCGAGCGGAGCGAGGTGCGAACGCCAGCGTTCCTCCTCGGCGCGCTCCTGCACTGCGGGCCTGGGCGGCCCGAGCTGATTGAGCAGCAGCAGCACCGGCTTTCCGATCCAGCGCAATATCTGCATTTCCGCCGTGACATACGCTGCGTCGCGCGGATCCTCGGCGGCATTGGCGAGATAGAGCACGACATCGGCCGAGTCGCGCGCCGCGCGCATCGCCTGCTGGCTGCACCAGAACGGCCGGTCGCGGTAGCGGTCCCACAGTTCGCGCAGCATCCAGCCGACCGGGCTGTCTGCTGCCATCAGCCGCTTCACCAGCCGCGCCGAGTCGCCGAATCCCGGGGTATCCCACAGGCGCAGCGCGTCGCCCTGCGCCGTTTCGAGCAGCAGGTGCGACTCGGCAAGCTCGGTGACGTGCGGCTGATCGCGCACCTCGCCGATATCGCGCTCGAGCAGCGTGCGCGCCAGCGTCGTCTTGCCCGCGTTGGTGTGCGACACAATGCACAGGGCGATGGTGGCGGCGGCCATGGATCAGTTCCTGCCGGACGCGCGCGACAACTGCAGTTCGAACTCGCGCTCCACGACAGCCAGATCCGCCGACTCCAGGTCGGCGTACACCGCGCCGAGTCCGCGTGTGCCGGCAAGACCGTTCCATGCGCGCCGGCGTTCGGCGAGGCGTGCATCGCTGCCCGCCTGTCCTGCCAGGCGGCGGCGAAACGACGATTCGTCCACCAGCACAATGACCGGGCCCTCCGCGGCGGATTCGAGGCGGTCGAGAAACACGCCGTGGTTCTCCGTTTCCGGCGTCGATCCGAGATTGAACAGCGCGATGAGCAGATCCGTTCCCGCTGCGCCGTCCACGCCGCTCACAGTGCTGTCTTCTTCGCCATAGTCCGTGGTGCGGGAGAACTTCAGGTCTACGCGGTCGCCGAACAGATGTCGGGCGAGGCGCCGCAAGCCCTCGCTTGCCGCATCCGCCGGCGTATAGGCATAAGGCGCGACGCGCACGCGGGCCGGCACTTCGCGCCAGGCCGACAGCACCCGGCGGAAATACGGGTCGTCTAGCGCCAGCGGAAAATCCGCGGCGATACGGCGTTCGCGCCATGCGGCGATCGCCGCCAGGCCCAGGCGCGGCACCACCACCCACAACATGGCGGTTGCCGCGTACATATGTATCCAGCGCGCCGCGTTTTCACCCTCACCCGCGCTCCAGCGCAAGGCGGCAATCTCCGCCACGCCGGGAAACGGCACGCCGACCAGGCGCGCCACGGGTTGCAGGAAGAATGCCAGCAGCGAATGCACCGCGTTCGCGTCGAGAAATGTGCTGTCCCAGCCCGCGCGGTACTCCAACACCAGGCCGCGCAGGTACAGACCCGCGATCACGCCCAGTGCGAGCAGCGCAGCGGCGAGATGCAGCACGCGCGCCGCGCGCGCCGCCAGCAGCGGCGACGAACGCTGCGTCCAATCCAGCGCAAAGCGTCCGAATGCCGCAGCCAGCGGCCCCGCAGCGTCCGGGGAAAACCTGGCGCGAACGCCGAATATCTGCTCTTGCAACCAGCCCGCCCTGCGGCCGGTGCCGCGGACGAGCGTGCGCGCCACGCTTGCCGCCAGCATCAGGTATACGGCCAGATTCCAGAGCAAAAGGCCGAGCAGCGGAAAGGCGAGAATGTTGACGCGCTGCCGGTCGGCGATGTGCTCGGCGGCTGCGCCCAGGACAAGTGCGAGCAGCGGCAGCAGCACACCGATCCACGGCCACCAGCGCATCGCCTCGAACGCCCGCAGTGCTTTGGGATGGCGCTGCGCCAGCTTGTCGGTGAGCAACTCCGCGCGCCTGGCGAGGTAGGCCGCGGACGAGGGCCGCTCGGCCTGCTCTGCCGCCTGCCAGCGCGTCTGTTCGGCCGCGATGCGTTCGGCGTAGCCGCGATCTTCTGCGCTCAGAAGCTTGTGCCCGGAGTCGGTGGATTCGACTGCGCGGATGAATGATATCTTCTTTGCGCCGGCTTCATTCATGGTGTTCGACGTTGCCGCTTGAAGCAGACATGGGCAACGTAAGGTGCATCAGCCAGAAAGCGGCCCTGCTGTCAGCGCCAGTCGCCGGCATTGCCGCAGATGGGCCGCCATTCAGCCGGCCTCAGCCTTTCTTTCCACGCGCCCTGGATGCCGTCGCGGCACTTGCCTGCAGTCGCCGCCTGACTTCCGTCTTTCCCAGGCCGCGCACGGCGGCGAGCGCCGCCAGCTGCGCCCGGCGCGGTTTCGACGCTCCGTGTTCCCATTGGTAGATGGTATGCGCGGTGACACCGACCAGCGTCGCATAATCTGCGGCAGAAACGCCCAGGCGCCGGCGCTGCGACTTCACGCTTGCCGCCGAGAAGCGCGGCTTCCTGTCGCTTGCCTGCGCGAGCGGCGCAACGCTGGTCTGGCGCATCTGGCGCTGAAGCCGGGCAATTTCAAGCCCTGCCTTCGAATTCTGGCGTTTCAATTCGGCAATGTCCCGGCGAAACTGGGCGGAATTCCGCGCCAGGGATCTGGTCAGGCTGCGCGCCTCCCTGCGGGCGAGCCGCGCGATTTCGTGTTTGAGTGCTGCAAGCAAGTTCGGCATTTGAATGTGCGAATCCGGATGGAGAGATGCACAGATTAAGCGGCTTTGCGCGGCGGCGCAACGCCGGATTCACTGCCGGGGCGTGCGCTGCGCTGTGATAAAATTTTTCACGCCCAGTCCAATTCGCCGCTGCGCCCGGGGTCGAACATGAAAAAGCTCATCTGGTCACTGCTGCTGCTTGTTGCATTGGGTGCGCTCGCGATCTTCATCTACAACGCACGTCAACGGCAGGAACCGCCATTGCCCTCGGTCCCTGTCGTCACCCAGCCGGTGGCACCTGCCCTGCCGGTCGGCCCGCAGATCCGCTATCCGCTCGCGCCGCCGTCGCTGGACAAGCCGCTGCCCGCGCTCGACCTGAGCGATACCGCAGTGCGGAATGCGCTCGACGGGCTGTCGCTGGGCAAGACGCTCATCGGGCTGTTCCAGTTGCACGACTTCGTGCGCCGCGTCGTCGCCAGCGTAGACAATCTGCCGCGCGGCAAGGCCGCGGTGCGGCTGATGCCGGTGAAGCCGGCGGCGGGTCGATTCCTGGTCGATCGCGCCGGCGAAGGCTTCGAGATCGGCCAGTCGAATGCCGCGCGCTATGCCCCTTACGTGAAGCTGGCCGACACCATCGATGCGCACAAGCTGGTCGCGCTCTATATCCAACTGTATCCGCTGTTCCAGCAGGCGTACCGTGAACTCGGCTACCCGAAAGGCTATTTCAACGACCGGCTGGTCGAGGTGATCGATCATCTGCTCGCCGCTCCGGAACTCCAGGCGCCGATCCGGCTGGTGCAACCCAAGGTGTTTTACCAGTTCGCCGACCCGGAGCTGGAGGCGCGCTCGGCCGGGCAGAAGATCCTGATGCGCATAGGCGTTGAGAATGCGCGAAGGATCAAGGCAAAGCTGCGTGAGATACGCACCGAACTCACGCGGCAGGCGGCTCCGCAGAACAAGCAAGGCGCAGCTCAAGCCGCCAGCAGGATGCGCGCGTCGACTATGCCTACGCCGCGCGGATTGGCGAAAACCGGATTCAGGTCGAGTTCGGCGATTTCCGGGAATGCGGTGCACAGCGCCAATATGCCGAGCATCAGCCGCACCAGCAACAGCAGCATCCCGGTCACGGCGACTGCGATGTCCGTGTTCGAGGGTTCGCCCGGCCGGGTCGAGATATCGCGATAGAACAGAGTTTGGTTCGGAAACCGGCAACCAAGGCTGCGCGAAGCTTGCCGGAGATGCATGCTGCCGGAGCAGATCGCTACGAATAGAAGCTCCGCTACACGCGGACGATACAAGCTCTAAACGAAGCGTGCCAACCGGGAAGCGCATCATGTGCACCCCCCGCAATGTGCACGCGGACGAACGCGTGTGCGCGTTCCCCTTTACGCGCCAGGCTTCGCGCCGCGTTCAGCGGCGCGAAACGTCCGGCCCTATTTTTTGGCAGGCTCTGCCGGCTTGGCAGGCTCTGCCGGCTTGGCGGGCTCCGCTGCCTTAGCGGGCTCCGCTGCCTTGGCGGGCTCTGCCGGCTTCGCGTCTTTCGCCGGAGTCACTGGCGAAGTCTGCGCAATCTCGATCTTTGCTTTCGCTTTCATCGCATCGAAAAGCTTTTGCAGGTTCTGCTCCTGCATCTGCTGCTGCAACCTGGCCTTCACCTGCTCCAGCGGCACGGCTTCTTTTGCGCGCGTATCCTCCAGCAGGATCACGTGGTAGCCGAATTGCGACTTGACCGGCGTTTCGGTGAATTTGCCCTTGGCCAGCTTGGACACCGCCTCGCCGAACTCCGGCACCATGCCGCGCGGGTCGAACCAGCCCAGCTCGCCGCCCTTGACCTTCGAACCAGGGTCCTTGGACTTCGCCTTGGCCAGCGCCTCGAATGCTTTGGGATCCTTGTTCAGCTTGGCGATGATGTCCTTGGCCTCGGCTTCGCTATCGACCAGAATATGGCGTGCCTTGTATTCCGTGCCCGCCTCCTGGGCCTTGATCTTCTCGTACTCGGCCTTGATCGCATCGTCGCTGACGGGATTGTTCTTGATGTAATCCTGCACGAATGCGTCCACCAGCACCGATTGCTTGATCAGGTCCACCTGATCGGCTACTTCCGGCGCCTTGTCCAGCCCCTTCTTGATTGCTTCCTGGGAGATGATGAGTTGCATCGCCAGACGGTCGATGAACGCCTTGCGCGCCTCGGCTCCGACCTCCCGGCCGAGGCCCGAGCGCTGCTTCAGCATCATGTCGACCAGACGCTCGCTGATGGGAGCTCCGTTGACGGTGGCGGCCACGGCCTCTTTGGACTGCGCCGGTTCGTTGGAACTGCAGGCGACCAGGGTCAGCAATGAAGCAGCGCCGGCCAGCAGGATCGCAGGCTTGATGGACATGTTGGATTTTCCTAGTAAGTAAGTGGGGATCAGACCATGCCGGAAGCGGCGGCAACCTGCCATTTTACCAGTTTGCGCGCAGTATTTCCCCCGATTCGGCCGGCATTTCCCCATGCCGGACGGGCTCCTCAGCCGCCGCTGCCCTGGACCAACATGGCGCCGCGCTCTTTCCCCCGATTCGGCCGGCATTTCCCCATGCCGGACGGGCTCCTCAGCCGCCGCTGCCCTGGACCAACATGGCGCCGCGCTCGGCGATCATCAGCGTGGGGGAATTGGTGTTGCCCGAGGTGATCGCCGGCATGATCGACGCATCGATCACGCGCAGCCCTTCGATGCCGCGCACGCGCAATTGCGGATCGACTACCGCGTCCGGATCATCGGCGCGGCCCATTTTGCATGTCCCCACGGGATGAAAGATGGTCGTTCCGCTGTTGCCCGCGGCTTGCACCAACTGTTCGTCGGTGGCAAAAGCCGGCCCCGGCAGGATCTCTTCCGGCGCGTATTTCTTCATGGTCTGCGTGCCGAGCACAACACGGCGCGCGAGCCGCAAGGACTGCACCGCGATCGCCTGATCCTGCGCCGCCGAAAGGTAATTGAGCATGATCGCCGGATGGGCGTGCGCATCTGGCGATTTGATGCGCACATGGCCGCGCGAAGCCGGGCGCAGATTGCATACGCTCGCGGTGAACGCCGGGAACGGATGCAGCGGGTCGCCGAATTTTTCCAGCGACAGCGGCTGCACGTGAAACTCCAGGTTCGGCGTGGGCTGCGCTGGATCGCTTTTGACAAACGCGCCCAGCTGGGACGGCGCCATGGTAAGCGGGCCAGTGCGGTGCAGCGCGTACTCCAGCGCCATTTTCGCCTTGCCCCACCAGGAATTGGCGAGCGTATTGAGCGTAAGCACGTTGCTCACGCGGAACGCCATGCGCAGCTGCAGGTGATCCTGCAGGTTCTCGCCCACAGGCAGCTCGTGCGCGAGCGCGATGCCGTGCTGCTGCAGCAGTGCGCCCGGCCCGATGCCGGAGAGCTGCAGGATCTGCGGGCTGCCGATCGCCCCCGCGGCGAGCAGCGTTTCCCTGCGCGCCGCGGCGAAGACCTGCTCGCCCCCCTGCAGGTACTCCACTCCCAGCGCGCGCCTGCCCTCCAGCCGCAGCTTCTTCACCTGGGCGCCGGTGACCACGCTCAGATTCGGCCGGTGCTGCGCCGGCCGCAGAAACGCTTTCGACGCATTCACGCGCACGCCGCGGCGCTGGTTGACTTCGAATTTGGAACTGCCCGAATTGTCGCCGCGGTTGAAATCCTCGACCTTGGCGATGCCGGTCTCAAGCGCCGCATCGCGAAATGCGTCGAGTATTTCCCAGGACAGGCGCTGGCGCTCCACGCGCCATTCGTGGCCATCGGATGCGTCCGCAGTGCGCCCGCCGTGGAACGCATCCGCGCCACGCCAGTGATCCTCCGATTTCATGAACACCGGCAGCACATTGCGCCAGGCCCAGGCGGAATCACCGGTGTGCCGCGCCCACTCGTCGTAGTCGCGCTCCTGCCCGCGCAGATAGAGCATGGCGTTGATCGAGGAACTGCCGCCGAGCACGCGCCCGCGCGCATACAGTATGGAACGTCCGTTGAGCCCCGGATCGGGCTCGGTCCTGTAGCACCAGTCGGTGCGCGGGTTGCCGATGCAGTAAAGATAGCCGACCGGGATGTGGATCCAGATCCAGTCGTCCTTGCCCCCCGCTTCCAGCAGCAGTACCGTGTTGCGCGGATCGGCGGACAGGCGGTTGGCGAGCAGACATCCTGCGGTACCGCCGCCCACGATGACGTAATCGAATGGCCCGGTGGTCTTCATCGTATCGCTCCCGATTCCGCCGGCGGCCGTGACCGGCGCGCAGCGTCCCTCAATCGCCCGCCGCGCCGGCTTGGCGTTTTGGCGGTATCCAGCCGTCTTTCCAGGTTTCCAGCGGCAGCACGAACGGCGGCTCGCCGTTGTCGAGAAACCAGGAATCGACCGCCCACTCGCGCCCGCTCGCGCGCTCCTCGATCACTGCGGTGGTGTGCGGCCAGCGGAACAGCAGCCAGCGCGTCGAGCGATCCCCCACATTGTGCCAGCGCAGCAGGCCGTATTTTTGCAGCATGGTCAAATAAATCGTGGTGTTGGTGGATTCGTCGATGCAATCCATCTGCCCGGTCTGTCCGAATCCCGCAAAGGTGCCGCCTTTGTCGTGGGCGGTACCGGTCATCGGGCCTGCGATGGACTCCAACAGCGCGATCGCGCGCCGGATCCGTTCGCGTTCAACTGCAGGCGTCGCAGCGGGCGGTGCAAATACGGCGCTTACCTGCTGCCATTGATCTTCGCTCAGCTTCACCCAGGCCAGACTGGCGCAGCCGTAGTCATAACAAATATTGAAATGCGCCGGATCCGGATCGGTAATGATGTCCGCGCGCACGAACACATCGGCACGGCCATTGAGCGCAATACCTGTCCCAGCAAGGAACACCAGGGCTTTTAGTATTTTGAACACGCGCGTCGCTGCAGCTCCCGGAACGTCCGCAATTTACCACCAATCGCCGGCCGCTTCCGCTCGCCCTGCCGATCCGCTCAGCGCCGCAGCGCCCGGGACCGTTGCACACTTGGCATTTCCACCGCCGCTGGAATAGACTCGCCCATGCTCCCCGCTGCAACACCTGCTGCACCGATATCGAACGCCGGCGCACCCGCGCGCGCTTGTGGCTAGCATGCGCCTGGGCATCGACCTGGGCGGCACCAAAATCGAAATCGTCGCCCTGGGCGAAGATGGCGCCGAGTTGCTGCGCCGCCGCGTGCCCACGCCGCGCGACGACTACCCGGCCACACTTGCCGCCATCGCCGGACTGGTCGGGCGTGCGGAACGCGAACTCGGGCGGCGCGGCTCGCTCGGCGTCGGCATACCCGGGGCCGAATCGCGCGCCAGCGGGCTGATCAAGAATGCCAACTCGACCTGGCTGATCGGCCGCCCGCTGAGACAGGATCTGCAGGCACTGCTGCAGCGCGAGGTACGGCTGGCCAACGACGCGAACTGTTTCGCGCTTTCCGAGGCTGCGGATGGCGCCGCGGAAGGCGCCGAGCTGGCGTTCGGCGTGATCCTCGGAACCGGCGTGGGCGGAGGCATCGTCGCGCACGACAAGCTGCTCGTCGGCGCCAATGCCATAGCGGGTGAATGGGGCCACAACCGGCTGCCAGGCGACGAGGCGCACTGGCCGCCCTGCTACTGCGGGCGCTGCGGCTGCGTCGAGACTTTTCTCAGCGGCCCCGGCATGCGCCATGACCACGTGCGCAACGGCGGCGAAAGCATGGAGCCGGCACAGATCGCGGCCCGCGCGGCCGCGGGCGATGCCGCCTGCGATGCGACGCTGCGCCGCTACGAAGCCCGGCTGGCGCGTGCCCTGGCTGCAGTCATCAATATCCTCGACCCGGACGCGATCGTGCTCGGCGGCGGCGTTTCGAACATCGACAGGCTTTACGCCAACGTGCCCGCGCTCTGGGCCGCGCACGTTTTTTCCGACAGCGTCGCCACCCCTTTGCTCAAGAGCCGCCACGGCGACGCTTCCGGGGTGCGCGGCGCGGCCTGGTTGTGGGATTGAACGGCGCGCGCCTGCGGCACGACATTGACTTTGCCTTGCCGCAAGACTACATTTTTGGCGTACCTGCAGTTCCGCCCAGGAAGCAGCGCGCATGCCCGACCGCAGCAATATCCGCATTCTGATCATCGACGACGACGCTGAGTACGCCGGCGTGCTGCGCCTGCACCTGGCCGCGGCCGGCTATGCGACCGAAGTGGCCGAGGACGCGGTCGAGGGCGGCAAGGCGCTGCTGGAGCGTCCGCCGTCGCTGGTCCTGTGCGATATCGGCATGCCCTATCTGAACGGCCTGGAGTTCATATCGCTGATGCAAAGCGATGCGCACTCAGCGACTATCCCGGTGGTTTTCATCTCCGGACGCAGCGACGCCAGCCTCATGGCCAGGGCGGCGGAGCTCGGCGCTGCCGATTTTCTCGCCAAACCTGTCACGCGCGAACTGCTGCTGCAGACGGTGGAAGCATGCCTGCGTGCCGGCGGGCGCAAGGCCGCGCTGCCGAATTACGGCTTTCCGCCCGTGGTTTGATCATCCGCAGACTATGTCGCCTTATCGCGCGCAGCAAGCGCATCCCGGCCGCGGCAGCGTAGACTAGGCGAACGCATCCGGTTACGCTGCGCATACCCGCAGCAGCTTCATTGCCGCTGCGGAATCCAGGACCCCGGCGATACACTTGCGGAATACTGCTCATGTTCAAGAACATCCTGCTGCCAACCGACGGCTCCGGCTCTTCCAACAAGGCGGTGGCGACGGCGGCGAGCCTGGCGCATTCGCTGGGGGCAAGGCTGCTGCTGCTGCATGTCCGCTCACCGATTGAAATTCCGCACCACGTCGAGGGCGGTGCGGCGAGCAACCTGGGCGGAAAAGTGTTGCTGCAGGAAATCGAGGACGAGGAGCGCGGTCTGCTGGACGCGGCGGCGGAAATCGCCGCAGGCGAAGGTACCAAGGCGGAGACCGCCTTCGTCGCCGATTTCTCGACGTTCGAGGCGATCATCCGCACCGCCGCGGAACAGCGCTGCGATCTGATCGTGATGGCTTCGCACGGGCGGCGCGGCATTTCCGGTTTGCTGCTCGGCAGCGAAACGCAGAAAGTGCTGGCCCACTCGACGATTCCGGTCCTGATCGTCAGGTGAGGGGCTGCGCCGGCGCTAGCGCTTGCGCGCGAGCGCGCCGATGAGCGCCGACATGCCGGAGTGCCCCTTGCCCTCGTCGACGTGTTCGTCGTAGCAGCGCAGCTCCAGGAGGTCCATGTCCTGCAGCAGCCCGCGCACCAATTCCTCGGTATACAGGTGATCGTGTTCCGGCGGGCCGCCGGTGCCGTATTGCAGTTGCTCGGTGCGATAGCCCTGAAGGATCAGCATTCCGCCCGGCTTCAGCGTCTGCGCGATCAGCGGGAACAGCTTCGCGCGAACTTCCGGCGAGGCGAACTGGATGAAAATTGCGGCGACCAGGTCGTACGCCGCGGGCTCCCACGGCCAGGCGAAGGTTTCGCATACATTGAAGCCGACACGCACGCCGCGGCTCAGCGCAAGCCGCTCCGCCTTGGCCACCGCAGTAGGTGAAAAATCGAACGCATCCACGCGCAGGCCCTGCTGCGCGAGCCAGACGCTGTTGCGGCCCTCGCCATCGGCGATCGACAGCGCGCGGCTGCCCTTCGCGAGCAAGCCGGCTTTCGACGCCAGGTAAGCGTTCGGACGTTCTCCGAACAGATATTCGCCCACGCTGAATCGCGATTCCCAGCGTATCAGCGCTTGTTCGAGCGAACGCGGCACGGCTCGGTCGCTGTGTTGTTCTGCCATCGGTGAAACTCCTGTCGGACGGAAACTCCTGCGGCCCACGCAGCGCGCTATTGTAGAGGATCGGGCCGTCTCGCCCAAGCTGCGCTAACGTGCTTGCGGCCCGGCGCCAATAAAGCGATGATGCCGGCGTCGTGTACCGGACAGCTCGGCCCGGAAATTGCTTTTCGCGGCGCTCAATTTGTGATCAGTCCCAATTATTTGACGGTTCTTTCGAAGCAGGTGAACTTCGATTGCGTAACAATCCACAGGCTTATCCACAGAATCTGTGGGTAAAAATTCTTGCGCCGCAGGTCTTGCCAGGCGGCGCTCGGGAGAACAGCATGAATCTGTCGGAAGCGTTGCTGCACGCACTCAAGGCGCATGGCGCGCGCGAAATTTTCGGCATTCCCGGGGATTACGCGCTGCCGTTCTTCAAAGTCATCGAAGAGAGCGCCATCCTGCCGCTGTATACACTAAGCCATGAGCCGGCGGTCGGCTTCGCCGCCGACGCAGCCGCGCGCATCCACTCGGCGCTCGGGGTGGCGGTCGTTACCTATGGTGCAGGCGCGCTCAATATGGTCAATCCGGTTGCCGCCGCCTTTGCCGAAAAGTCACCGGTGGTAGTGGTGTCCGGGGCACCGGGCAAAGGCGAGGCGCAGCGCGGTCTGCTGCTGCATCATCAGGCCAAGTCGCTCGACTCGCAGCTGCGCATCTTCGAGGAGATCACCTGCGCACAGACCTGCCTTACCGATGCGCGCAGCGCGCCCGCCGAAATCGCGCGCGTGCTGCGCGCCTGCCTCAGCAATTCGCAGCCGGTGTACATCGAATTGCCGCGCGACATGGTGACCCTGCCCTGCGAGGCGGTGGCTGCGGCGCCCGAGCCCGCGTTCGACCCCGAGGCATTGGCCGCATGTGCCGATGAAATTCTGGCGCGTCTGCGCGCGGCGCGTTCGCCGGTGCTCATGATTGGCGTCGAAGTGCGCCGCTTCGGGCTGGAGCAGCGGGTGGCCGAACTTGCGCGCCGCCTGGGGCTGCCGGTGGTCACCAGCCTGCTTGGCCGCGGACTGCTGGCCAATACCGACGCGCCGCTGCTTGGCACCTACATCGGCGTAGCCGGACTGCCCGCGATCACCGAACTGGTGGAGAAGTCCGACGCGCTGTTTCTGCTCGGTGTGATCGTCTCCGACACCAATCTTGGCGTATCGGCCATGCACATCGACCTGCGCATGTCGATCCAGGCGCTGAACCGGCAGGTATGCATCGGCCATCACGTCTATCCGGAAATCCCGCTCGGCCCCTTGGTCGATGCCCTGCTCGCGCGCCTTCCGGCCACGCGCGCCGCTGCCGCGCCGCACCCTGCGCCGGCGAGCTACCCGCGCCGGCTGCCGGCGGACGCCGCGCCGATTACGCCGCTGGACATCGCGACCGCGATCAATGACCTGATGGACGCACACGGCAAAATGCCGATTGCAACCGATATCGGCGACTGCATGTTCCTGGCGATGGACGTCGAGCATACTGCGCTGGTGGCGCCGGGCTATTACGCGACCATGGGCTTCGGCGTGCCTGCCGGCCTGGGGCTGCAGGCGGCGACCGGCCAGCGCCCGCTGATCATCGTCGGCGACGGCGCGTTCCAGATGACCGGCTGGGAACTGGGAAATTGCCTGCGCTACGGTTGGGACCCGATCGTGCTGCTGATCAACAACGCAAGCTGGGAAATGCTGCGCGCGTTCCAGCCGGAATCCAAATTCAACGACCTCGCAGACTGGCACTTCGCCGAAGCGGCAAATGCACTGGGCGGCGAAGGCGTGCGCGTGCACACCCGCGGCGAACTGGTACAAGCGCTGAACGAAGCGCAGCGCCGGCGTGGAAAATTCCAGCTGATCGAGGCCATGGTCGCGCGCGGCGCGAAGTCCCCGACGCTGACGCGTTTCGTCGAAGGGGTCAAGAGCAAGCGCGCCTAGAGTTCAAAATGATGGGATAACTCCCCTCATACTCCCCTATAGTGGGCGTTGCAAAAAATTTCAATTCGCAACGTATTCCGAGGCTGCTTTCAAGCGCTGCAGAACGCATCCGGCAAGCCCCGGCGCCAGCGCAATTTCGCCGGCCGCAGGAGCTGCCCTATTTGGCCGGGTGCGCTTTCAGCCAGTCGTCGGCGCGCCGCTTCGCCTCGGCGATCTGCTCCGGGCTCATCAGGCGTTCAACCAGCAAGCGGCTGCGCCGCGCCCGCTCTTCGCCGTTGCTTGCGGCGACAGCCCACCACTTGTGCGCTTCCACATAATCCATCGGCACGCCTTCCTGCCCCGCTTCGTAGATCCGGCCGAGGTCGTACTGCGCGCGCGCGTCGCCTTTCTCCGCCGCCTTCTGATACCAATAGACCGCCTGCTTGTAGTCGCGCGCAACGCCCTGTCCGGTTTCGTGCATCAGACCCAGCGAGGATTGCGCCCAGGTGTGCCCCTGTTCGCCGGCCTTGCTGAACCAGCTTGCGGCCTCGCCGTAGTCCTGCGCCACGCCCTGCCCGGTCTGGTACATGCGGCCGAGGTTGAATTGCGCTTCCACCATCCCCTGCTCCGCTGCCTTGCGGTACCAGTACACGGCCTGGCCATTGTCCTGCGCCAAGCCCTGTCCTTTTTCGTAGAGGAAGCCGAGATTGGTCTGCGCCGCGGCGTTTCCGCGCTGTGCCGCCTGCCGGTACCAGTCCGCCGCCTTGCGATAGTCCACCGGCGTGCCCTGGCCCTTTTCGTTGACAAAGCCGAGGGTGAACTGAGCGACGGCATCCCCCTGCGCTGCCGCCTTCTGCCAGTATTCGATCGCCTTTGCGTAGTCTTTGGCCTTGTACGCCTTCACGCCCTCGTCGAAATCGCCTGCCAGTGCGCAAGCCGTGCACAACAATCCAACAGCGATCCCTGCCGCCATCAACACCCGCATTTCGCGCTCCTCCGCTTACTGCAGCAAACCATCATAGTCCCACATCAGGGCGCCGCGCTGCTGCCGGTCCATTGTGCAGGCATTCCCGCGGCCGCGCTGAGCATCCCCAGCGAACCGGCTTCGTAACCGTCGACGGCGAATACCATGGTCTCATCGCCCGACTGCAGCCCGGCGATGTAGAGCAAGGGCAGAAAATGCTCGGGCGTGGGCACCGACAGGCGCGCATCCTCGCCGATGCCATCGAAATCGATCAGCGTCCGATGCTCGCCCGAAGCGAGTGCCGCGCGCATGCGTTCATTGAAACGCCGCGCCCAGACGTAGGGCGGCGCGCCTTCGACGCGCTGCATCAGCATCAGATTGTGCACCACATTGCCGCTGCCGATGACGAGCACGCCCTCCTCGCGCAGCGCCGCCAGGCGCTGACCGAGTTCGTAGTGAAAGTCCGGGGGCTTGGTCGCATCCATGCTCAGCTGCACCACCGGCACGTCCGCATGCGGAAACGCGTGCACCAGCACTGACCAGGTGCCGTGGTCCAGGCCCCAGGATTGATCCATGGCGACCGGCAGCGGCGCGAGCAGCTCGCGCACGCGCGCCGCCAGCGCCGGATCGCCGGGCGCAGGGTATTGCTGGTCGAACAGCGCCTGCGGGAAACCGCCGAAGTCGTGGATCGTCCGTGGCTGCGCCATCGCCGTCACCGCGCTGCCGCGCGTGTACCAATGCGCGGAAATCGAGAGGATCGCCTTCGGCCTGGGCACGGCTGCGCCCATGGCATGCCAGGCCTCGGTGTATTTGTTGTGCGCGAGCGTGTTCATGGGACTGCCATGACCGAAGAACAGAATCGGCATGCGTAAGGGCTTGGTGCTGCTCATGGTGTGCTCCCGTCGACGATAGTGGCCGCTGCCGCGCGGCGTTCCTGCGCGCGTCCGAGCGCAAGGGCCAGTGCGAACCAGACGCCGGCCAGCGGCACCGCGGCCAATGATAGCGTCGACAGCTCCAGCCCGGCGCCGCGCATCAGCGCGAACAGCCAGCCACTGGCCGCATCCGCCCCGCGAAACACGACGATGTCGATCACGTTCTTGGCCTTGTATTTCTCCTCGCGCTGCAACACTGTAAACAACACCTCCCGCGCCGGATTCGACAAGGCGAAATTTGCGGTGCGCTGGATCGCCTGGAAAGCGACCACCACCAGCAGCATCGGCGCGACGGCCAGCAGCAGAAAACCCAGCACAAATACCAGCGGCAGCGCCGCGGCTGCACGTCCGACGCCGAAACGGCCGATCAGCTTTCCGGTCGCCAGCAACTGAACGATGAGGGTCAGGATGCCGATCGCCAGGTCGATGCTGGCGAATATCCGGGTGCGCACCGCCGGATCGTCGGAGGCTGCGGCGACGATGTTCGCCTGCTGGAAATAAAGGAAGGTGCCTGCAAGCGACAGCAGCGCGACCCACAGCGCGATGCCCGCCAGATACGGCGAGCGCAGCACCATCGCGATGCCCGTGAGCCAGCCCCCGCCGAGGCCGGCCGAGCCCGGCGGTGCTGCTGTCGTATCTGCGTGCGGGGCGCCGACCGCAGCGGCCGGCGGCGCTGCTGTTTCCAGCCGCCGCGCACACAGCACCGCGAGTTCCAGCAACAGGGCCGCGACGATAAGCAGATTGACCGGACCCAGCGGAAGCGCGAGTCCCACAGCCAGCAGCGGGCCCAGCAGCGCCCCGGCGGAGCCGCCGGCCGCAATGAACCCGAACAGGCGCTTGCCCTGCTCGCTCGCGAACAGATCCGCCATGTAGGACCAAAATACCGAAACCGCGAACAGATTGAACACGCTGATCCAGACAAAGAACACCCGCGCAACCTGAACCTTGCCCAGGTCGAAGCTCAGCAGCAGCCAGAATACGGCAATATTGGCGACGAAGAAATGGTAGACCAGCGGAATGAAGCGCCTGCGCGGCAGCCGCGCGACTAGGGCACCATATGCCGGCACGGCGGCGAGCATGACGGCGAAAGTCGCAGTGAACAGCCAATGCAGATTGCGCACACCGCCGGCGATGCCCATTTCATCGCGCAGCGGCCGCAGCACATAGTAGCCCGCAAGCAGGAAAAAGAAATACGCGAACGACCAGCCGAGCGCGCGCCCTTCGCCCGGCCGCAATGCAAGCAGCTGCCGCAGCCAAGGATAGTCGAGCGACTGCTTCACCCCGCAGCCATGCGCCGGAACACGTCCACGGTCTGAAGCCGACGGCCGCTAGGAAGCGAGACCGAGTACGCGGCGCACTTCCGCCGCGGTCAGCGCCCTGCCGAATATGGGCGTGCCGGCATCGAAATCCTTCGCCCGCGCAAGCCCCCCTGCCACCACCGCCTCGAACCCGGCATCCTCTACCAGGCGAACAGCGAGTTGCAGCGCCTGCGGATCATCCGCAGCCACGGGGATGCCGAGCTTATCTCCGGCACGATGCGCTTCGCTTTTCATGCTCGTGTAGCCGACGCAATTGAAGGCGCGCACCAGGCGCGCGCCGGGCAGAAACTGCGGCGAGGCTATGCCGGTGCCTTTGGCCCGCGCCTCCAGCGCCATCTCGCCGTCGCGCGCCGGGATCGGGTTACAGGCATCGAGCACGATCTTGCCCTGGAGCAGATCTCCCAACTCGCGCCCGACCTGCGGCAATGCAGCGTACGGGACGGCGATGAACAGCGCCTCGCCAAACGCGCCCGCTTGTTTCGTCGTTCCCGCGCGCGCGCCGCCCCCGAGGCGCGCCGCCAGCGCCTGATCATGCTCGAGATCGAGCGAAGAGAACATCACTTCATGCCCGGATTTCACCCAAAGTTCGCCGACCGTCCCGCCTACGCGGCCGGAGCCGATGACGCCGATTTTGATTTTTCCGGAGGCAGAACCCGCGGCACGCGCCGACCTTCCCAAAGCGAGGCCGGCAGCGGCAAGCATGGCGGCGCCGAAAAAACGGCGCCGATCGGGCATCGATTCAAGTTTCGCTTTCATCGAAGATCTCCTTGGACTGGCCATACGCAAGAGCTTAGCTACCGACGGCGCCGAAAGTCGAACGCCCTTGTCTGTCGGCGTCCCTGTCCATGCGCCCGGCGCTATTGTAGGAGATAAGCGCAAACTTCTCCCGCTCCCGCCCGGCCACCCAAGGCACAGTGAATTTTTGTTATAATTCAATGCACTCATCCGAGCTTTTCCGGCCGAGTTCGCATTGATCCCGGAAAACCTGCAAGCGGAAACCCCCGTTCAGTCCGAAATGGATTCAGAGCTTCCTCTGGCTGACGGGATGCACATGAGGGCGTCTCCCGCTTGTTCCGACCCGCCCTCGCCGAAAAGGAATCTGCATATGAACGTAATTTGGCGCTTTTACATGGATAGCGGCAGCCGCTGGAACTGGCAGCAGATCGGGGCTGGCCAGGCCGTGGTGGCGGAATCGTCCAAGGGCTACGCGAATTACGAAGCCTGTCTGGCCAACGCCAAAGACCGGGGCTACGTGTATCTGCCGGCGCAGAGCAAACAGGCGCCCGGGCGCTAGGCGAAGATGAGCCGATTCGGTTTTGGCAAGTCGGTGGCGCTGAGCTTCGATCAGGCGCTGGCCAGGATCATTGCGGAACTGCATAAAGAGGGCTTTGGCGTGCTGACCGAAATCGACGTCGCGGTCACGATGAAAAAGAAGCTGGATCACAATATCCCGCCCTACCGCATTCTCGGCGCCTGCAATCCCGTTTTCGCCAAACGCGCGATCACGGCCGAACCCGGCATCGGCTTGCTGCTGCCCTGCAACGTTGTGGTGCGCCAGGATGACGCCGGCACAGTACTGGTGGAATTCCTCGACCCGGGAATGATGGGCCAGATGACCGACAATGCCGAGCTCGCCCGGATAGGCGCCGAAGTGCGCGAGAAACTGCAGAAGGTGATGCGCGCCCTCTGAGCGCTTGCAGCGCACAGTGCGTGCGAGCTCGCTCTGTTCGCGGCGGTTCGCTGTCGGCGCCCTGCGTTGCGTTCGCTGATCGGAGCGCTGGGAAAGATATTGGGGTGGCTGATGGGACTCGAACCCACGACAACCGGAATCACAATCCGGGACTCTACCAGCTGAGCTACAGCCACCATCGAACGACTCTGGCGTGCCCGGCGGGAATCGAACCCACAACCCCCAGCTTAGAAGGCTGGTGCTCTATCCGATTGAGCTACGGGCACTCCCATCGGCGGGTCACGCGAATACACTACCGCATCGGGTGTAGCAGCGTGCAAATTACTGGTCGGGGTGGAGAGATTTGAACTCCCGACATCCTGGTCCCAAACCAGGCGCGCTACCAGGCTGCGCTACACCCCGGGCGGACGCGTATGATACTCTGGCCGTGATGCGCCGGTCAACGCAGAATACAGTGGCGCGGGCCGGTAAAAGGTAATAAACTTGCCCGCCGCTGGAAATTCTGATATTAAAGCGCCTTCGTTTTTTGAACTGAGAGTGGTTGGACATGCCTGCAGAACAAGCGTTGCACCCCAAGACCTTTCACCCCTACGTCCCGAAAAAGGGCGAGGAGTACATGAACAAGAAGCAGCTTGCGCACTTCCGCGGCATCCTGGAAGCGCTGAAGGTCGAGTTGTCGCAGGATATCGATCGCACGGTGCATACCATGCAGGACGAGGCCACGGTGTTTGCCGACCCCAACGACCGCGCCAGCCAGGAGTCCGACATGGCGCTCGAGCTGCGCAACCGCGACCGCGAGCGCAAGCTGATCAAGAAGATCGAGGAAACCATCGCCAAGATCGAAAGCCAGGACTATGGCTATTGCGAGAGCTGCGGGGTCGAAATCGGCCTGAAGCGCCTGGAAGCGCGCCCCACCGCGACCCTGTGCATAGACTGCAAGACCCTCGACGAACTGCGGGAGAAGCAGCTGGCCAAGTAGGCCGGCTGTTTCTTGGTGAAGGCTAAGCTTGCCGCACAGCGGCAAGTTACGTCGGAACTAAAAGCGAAAGACGGCGGCTCGATGCCGCCGTTTTTTTTGTGGTCGAAACCGGTCTCTGCGTACGGCAACCGACCCAAGTAAAAAAGGACGCCCAGGCGTCCTTTTTTATTTCGGGCAGGTCTGTTATCAGCTCGGCTGCGCCGCCCCCGGATGCTGCGCTTCCGCCTCCACCGCCTTCATAGACAGGCGCAACCTGCCCTTGTCGTCGGCTTCGAGCACCTTGACCTTCACGACCTGCCCTTCCTTGAGGTGCTCGGCTACGGTGGCTACGCGCTGCTGGCTGATCTGCGAGATGTGCAGCAGCCCATCCTTGCCCGGCAGCACGCTCACGATCGCGCCGAAGTCGAGCAGCTTGAGCACCGTGCCCTCGTAGACCTTGCCCACTTCCACGTCCGCGGTAATCGCCTCGATGCGCTTCCTCGCCAGTTCTCCGCCTTCGGAGCTGATGCAGGCGATGCTGACCGTGCCGTCGTCCTCGATGTCGATCGTCGTTCCGGTTTCTTCGGTCAGCGCGCGGATGACCGCACCGCCTTTGCCGATCACGTCGCGGATCTTGTCCGGATTGATCTTGATCTTGATGATGCGCGGCGCAAAGGTGGAGATATCCGAGCGCGACGAAGGCAGAATCGCCATCATCTTCTCCAGGATATGCATGCGCCCTTCGCGCGCCTGCGACAGAGCCACTTGCATGATTTCCTTGGTGATGCCCTCGATCTTGATGTCCATCTGCAGCGCCGTGACGCCGTTATCGGTGCCCGCGACCTTGAAATCCATGTCGCCGAGATGGTCCTCGTCGCCGAGGATGTCGGTAAGCACGGCAAAGCGGTTGCCTTCCTTGATCAGCCCCATGGCGATGCCGGCCACGTGCGCCTTCATCGGCACACCCGCGTCCATCAGCGCGAGGCTGCCGCCGCACACCGAAGCCATCGAGCTCGAGCCGTTCGATTCGGTAATCTCCGACACCACGCGCATGCTGTAGCCGAATTCCTCCACCGAGGGCAACACCGCCAGCAGCGCGCGCTTGGCCAGGCGGCCGTGGCCGATCTCGCGCCGCTTGGGTGAACCGACGCGTCCCGTCTCTCCGGTCGCGTACGGCGGGAAATTGTAATGCAGCATGAAGCGCTCCTTGTACTCGCCCATGAGCGCATCGATGATCTGCGAGTCGCGCGCGGTACCCAGGGTCGCTACGACGATGCCCTGCGTCTCGCCGCGCGTGAACAGCGCCGAACCGTGGGTGCGCGGCAGCACGCCGAGGCGGATATCGATCGGGCGCACGGTGCGCGTGTCGCGCCCGTCGATGCGCGGCTCGCCGTCGAGGATCTGGTTACGCACGATTTTCGATTCCAGCGCGAAGCAGATCTCCTTCGCCGCATTCGCATCCGGCCCGCCTTCGGCGCCGACGCCGATTTCCGCGAACACGCGCTTCCAGATGGCATCGATGGCGTGCGAGCGCGCCTGCTTTTCCTTGACCTGAAACGCCGCGCGCAATTCCGATTCAGCCAGCGCCGCGACGCGCGTAACGAGGGTTTCGTCCTTGACCGGCGGCTGCCAGTCCCACATCGGCTTGCCGGCGGCGTCGGCGAGTTCATTGATGGCCGCAATTGCGGCCTGCATCTGCTGGTGGCCAAACATGACCGATCCGAGCATGACTTCTTCCGACAATTCCTGCGCTTCGGATTCCACCATGAGCACGGCGTGTTCGGTGCCGGCAACGACCAGGTTCAGCTTCGAATCCTTCAGCTGGGTGGCGGTCGGATTGAGTATGTACTGGCCGTTCGCATAGCCTACGCGCGCGGCGCCGATCGGGCCGTTGAAGGGGATGCCGGACAGGACCAGCGCGGCCGATACGCCGATCAGCGCGGCGATGTCGGGATCGACCTCCGGATTGACCGACATGACGGTCGCCACGACCTGCACTTCATTGTAGAAGCCATCCGGGAACAGGGGACGGATCGGGCGGTCGATCAGGCGCGAGGTGAGAATTTCCTTCTCGGAAGGGCGGCCTTCGCGCTTGAAGAAGCCGCCCGGAATCTTGCCCGCGGCATAGGTCTTCTCGATGTAGTCGACGGTGAGCGGGAAGAAATCCTGCCCGGATTTGGCGTGCTTGGAACCCACCACGGTGCACAGCACCACGGTGTCGTCCATATTGACCATCACGGCACCGCCGGCCTGGCGCGCGATCTCGCCGGTTTCCAGCGTGACCTGATGGGCGCCGTAAGTGAAACTTTTTTTGATCGGGTTCAAGGTAGTGTCCTTTGCAAATGACGCACAGCGCGGCTGCGGTCAGATCGGAGAAGGGGCCGCGTCCCGGACAGGGAATGAGCCCGCGTAAAAAGCAAAACGCCCGTCGCGTTGGCGACGGGCGTCGATGTTACTTGCGCAGACCGAGGCGCTCGATCAGGTTGCGGTAGCCATCCGCGTTCTTGCGCTTGAGGTAGTCCAGCAGCTTGCGCCGCTGGCTCACCATTCTGAGCAGGCCCCGGCGGGAGTGGTGGTCTTTGATGTGTGTCTTGAAATGGCCGGTGAGTTCGTTGATGCGTGTCGTCAGCAGTGCAACCTGCACTTCCGGCGAGCCGGTATCACCCTTGGCACGCTGGTAATCGTTCATGATTTGCGCTTTGTGCGCGGTGGTGAATGACATTCTGATACGCTCCTGGTCGCTTGGTCTTTGTCGCTGCAGCAAAGGCGCGGATTTTACACTAAAAACGAGTGGTTTTTCAAGGGTTTTCCGCTATTTTTTACCCGCAGGCAGGTAGTGCTGGCCGGCAATCACGCGCCTGGGGCGGATGAGGCCGTCAGAATCCACCTCGCCCACGCCGAGCAAGCCGCCGCCGGCCGCGCATACGCGCACACGCGCCTCGGGCGGTCCGTTCCAGGCCACTGCCTGGCCCTGCAGGAAGCGCGCCTGCAGCTCCGGCGCCAGGCGCACTTCGGGCAGGTTCTGCAGCAGCGCGTCCAGCGGCAGCAGCAGGGCATCGCGCCCGGACAAGGGCAGGGCTTCCAGTTGCTCCAGGGTATGGGCGCAATCGAGCCCGAAGCGGCCCGCGGCGGTACGCCGCAATGCTGCCAGATGGGCGCCGCAGCCGAGCATTTCGCCCAGGTCGTGCGCGATCGAGCGGATATAGGTGCCCTTGCTGCAGCACACCGTTAGCGCCAGGCGCTCGCCCTCGAACCACTGCAGCTCGAGTGCATGGATGCTCACCGGGCGCGGTACCTGCTCAATGTTTATGCCGGCGCGCGCATAGGCATACATCGGCTTGCCCGCATGCTTGAGCGCGGAATAGAGAGGCGGCGTCTGCAGTATGTCGCCGCGGAAATTCGCCAGCGCCGCCGCAATCTGGTCCGCGCTCACCTTCACCGCGCGCGTAGCGATCACCTCGCCTTCCGCGTCCGCGGTGGCGGTGCTGATGCCGAGCCTGAGCTCCGCGACGTAAGTCTTGTCCGCGTCGAGCAGGTCGGAGGAAAATTTGGTGGCCTCGCCGAAAAGCACCGGCAGCAGCCCGGTGGCAAGCGGGTCCAGCGTGCCGGCGTGTCCGGCCTTGGCTGCCTGATACAGGCGCTTCGCCTGCTGCAGCGCGGCGTTGGAGCTCGCGCCGCGCGCCTTGTCCAGCATCAGCACGCCGCTCACGGGCCGCTTGATTCGACGGCCTTGCACTAGTCCCGCGGTTCCTTGCTGTCGGCCACGGCCGCATCGATCAGGCGCGACAACTCGAAGCCGCGCTCGACCGAGCTGTCGTAGACGAAATGCAGCTGCGGTATGGAGTGCAGCTTGATGCGGCGCGCAATCTGGCTGCGCAGGAAGCCGCTGGCCTGCTTCAGGCCGGTTTCGGTGTCGGCGCGCTGCTCGGCGCTGCCCATCAGCGTGTAGAACACCTTGGCATGGGAATAGTCGGTCGTCACTTCGACGCCGGTCAACGTGATCATGGCGACGCGCGGATCTTTGAGCTCGGTGCGTATGATCTCGGCCAGTTCGCGCTGGATTTGATCGGCGACGCGCAGGCTGCGGGCAGGACCTTTAGTGGGCATGGGACAGGCTTATGCGCCGGGGCGGCAACTTGGGTTCCGGCGCGCCGCAAGGCAGGCGGAAGCCCCGCCTCAGAGCGTCCTCGCGACTTCCAGCACCTCGTACGCCTCGAGCTGGTCGCCTTCCTTGATGTCGTTGAAGTTTTTCAGCGACAAGCCGCATTCGAAACCCGCCTTGACTTCGCGCACGTCGTCCTTGAAGCGCTTGAGGGTATCGAGTTCGCCGTCGAACAGCACGACGTGGTCGCGCAGCAGGCGCACACGCGCGCCGCGCTTGATCAGGCCTTCGAGCACCATGCAGCCGGCGACGGTACCGACCTTGGAGATCTTGTAGATCTGGCGAATCTCCACCAGACCGAGGATGCTTTCCTTCTTCTCCGGCGCGAGCATGCCGGTAAGGGCTGCCTTCACCTCGTCGACCGCGTCATAGATGATGTTGTAGTAGCGAATGTCGATACCCTGCGATTCGGCCAGCCTTCTGGCGGCGACATCGGCGCGGGTATTGAAGCCGATGATCACCGATTTCGAGGCGAGCGCAAGATTGACGTCGGATTCGCTGATGGCGCCGACGCCGCTGTGCACAACGGTCACTTTGACTTCTTCGTTGGACAGACGCGACAGCGCATGCGCCAGCGCTTCGCGCGAGCCCTGCACGTCGGCCTTGATCAGCAGCGCCAGGCTCTTTACCCCGCCCTCGCCCATCTGTTCGAACATGTTTTCGAGTTTTGCCGCCTGCTGCTTGGCCAGCTTGACCTCGCGGAATTTGCCCTGACGGAACAGCGCGATCTCGCGCGCTTTGCGCTCGTCGGCGAGGGCGACCGCCTCTTCGCCTGCCAGCGGTACGTCGGACAGGCCCTGGATCTCCACCGGAATGGAAGGACCCGCCTGATCCACCGGCTGGCCGGTTTCGTCCAGCATGGCGCGCACCCGACCGAACACCGAGCCGGCAAGCAGCACGTCGCCGCGGCGCAGCGTGCCCGACTGCACCAGGATGGTTGCCACCGGACCCTTGCCCCGGTCCAGCCGCGCTTCGATCACCAGGCCCTTTGCCGGCGCTTCCACCGGCGCCTTTAGCTCCAGCACCTCAGCCTGCAGCAGCACCTGCTCGAGCAGGGCGTCTATGCCGACACCGGTTTTCGCCGACACCGGCACGAACGGCGACTCGCCGCCGTACTCCTCCGGCACCACGCCCTGCGCCACCAATTCCTGCTTGACGCGGTCCGGATTGGCATCGGGCTTGTCGATCTTGTTGATCGCCACCACCAGCGGCACATTGGCCGCCTTGGCGTGCGCAATCGCCTCTATGGTCTGTGGCATGACACCGTCGTCGGCCGCGACCACCAGAATGACGATGTCGGTGGCTTTCGCGCCGCGCGCGCGCATCGCGGTGAAGGCCTCATGGCCCGGTGTATCGAGGAAGGTCACCATGCCACGCGGCGTCTGCACGTGGTAGGCGCCGATGTGCTGGGTGATGCCGCCGGCCTCGCCCGAGGCGACGCGCGTGCGGCGGATGTAGTCCAGCAGCGAAGTCTTGCCGTGGTCGACGTGGCCCATTACCGTCACCACCGGCGCACGCGCGTGCAGCTCGTGCGCCGCCTCATGCCCCTCCGGCTGCTCGGTGAGGAAGGTGTCGGGCTCGTCCAGACTGGCGGCCTTGGCGATGTGCCCCATGTCCTCGACCACGATCATGGCGGTTTCCTGGTCCAGCACCTGGTTGATAGTGACCATGCTGCCCAGCTTCATCAGCGTCTTGATCACCGCCGCCGCCTTCACCGACATCTTGTGCGCGAGGTCGGCGACGGTGATGGTCTCGGGCACCATGACTTCGCGCACTACGGGTTCGGTCGGCGCGGCAAAAGCCTGCGCCGACTCTGCCGCAGCTTGTGCGGGCTTGTGGCGCGCTCCCTTGGGGGTGTGCCAGCCGGAGGCGCCGCCCACGTCGCCGCGGGTCTTGATCGTGCGCCGCTTGGCGCTCTCGTCCTTCCAGATGGTCGTCGTCTTCTTTTTCGGGCCCTTCTTGTCGCCCTTGGCAGCTTCGTCGACCTTGGGCTTGTGCAGCGTGCCATCGGTGGCGGCGGCCGGAGGCCCGCCCGGCTTGGCCGGCGCCTGCTGCGCCAGCTTCTCCTCGTTCTCGCGCGCCTCCGCCAGCTTTTTCTCGCGCTCCTGCTTCTCGCGCAGCTCCTCCGACTGGCGCGCAAACAGCTCATCCTGGCGTTTTTTCTCCTGCTCGCGCAGTTCGAGCTGCTGCGCGTCCACGACCGGTGCACGCGCAGCGGCAGGCGCGGGCGCCTTCTTCTCCTCCTCGACTACCGGCGCCGGTGCTTCCGCCGGCGCTTCCGCCGCGGCATCGCGCTTCACGAACACGCGCTTCTTCTTGACCTCGACCTGAATAGTGCGCGACTTGCCCGTGGAATCCGATTTCTTGATTTCCGAAGTCTGCTTGCGCGTGAGCGTGATCTTGCTCTTGGCCTCGGTGGCGCCGTGCACTTTGCGCAGATACTCGAGCAGCTTGGTCTTGTCCTGCTCGCTCAGCGTGTCCTCGGGCTGCTTCTTGTGCACGCCTGCGGCTTTCAGCTGCTCGAGCAGCACCGACGGCTGCACCTTGAGTTCCCCCGCGAATTGTGTAACGCTCGTCTGCGCCATTCTGATCCCCTACTTCCCTTCCTCTTGCGCGAACCAGTGTTCGCGCGCCTTCATGATCAGGGCTTTCGCGTGCTCGGCGTCCATGGCGCAGATCTCGATCAGATCGTCCGCCGCCAGGTCCGCCAGGTCGTCGCGTGTCTTGACCCCGGACTCCGCGAGCTTTGCCGCAATATGGCTGTCCATACCCTCCAGCCCCAGCAGGTCCGGATCCACGCCTTCGACCTTCTCCTCGCTCGCAATCTCCTGCACCAGCAGCGCATTGCGCGCGCGGCTGCGCAATTCGTTCACCGTGTTTTCGTCGAAGGCCTCGATTTCCATCATTTCGCCGATCGGCACATAGGCGACCTCTTCCAGCGAGGAAAAGCCCTCCTGGATCAGAATGTCCGCCACTTCCTCGTCGACGTCGAGCTTCTCGATGAAGGTGCTGCGTATACCCGCGCTCTCCTCCTGCTGCTTTTTCGCGGATTCCTCTTCGCTCATCAGGTTGATGGTCCAGCCGGTCAGTTCCGAGGCAAGGCGCACGTTCTGGCCGCTTCTGCCGATGGCGATGGCGAGATTGGCCTCATCCACCACCACGTCCATGCTGTGCCGCTCCTCATCGACCAGGATGCTCGACACGTCCGCAGGCGCCAGCGCACCGATGACGAACTGCGCCGGATCGGCAGACCACAGCACGATGTCGACACGCTCGCCGCCGAGTTCGCCGGTCACCGCCTGCACGCGCGAGCCGCGCATGCCGACGCAGGTGCCAATCGGGTCGATGCGCTTGTCGTTGGTGTGCACCGCGATCTTGGCGCGCACGCCCGGGTCGCGCGCCGCGGATTTGATCTCGAGCAGGTTCTCCTCGATCTCCGGGACTTCCAGGCGAAACAGTTCGATGATGAATTCGGGCGCGGTGCGCGACAGCACCAGCTGCGGGCCGCGGATATTGCGATCGATGCGCAGCAGCAGCGCGCGCACGCGGTCGCCGACGCGCAGGTTCTCTTTCGGAATCATCTGGTCGCGCGGCAGCACCGCTTCGATGCGCCCGGACTCGATTACGGCATTGCCGCGCTCGATGCGTTTTACCGTGCCGGTCACCAGTTTCTCGCCGCGGCTGAGGAAATCCTGCAGGATCTGCTCGCGCTCCGCGTCGCGGATCTTCTGCAGGATCACCTGCTTCGCCGCCTGCGCGCCGATGCGGCCGAATTCGATCGGCTCCAGCGGCTCTTCGATATATTCCTCAAGCTGGATGTCGGCATGCTGCTTGATCGCCTCGGACAGCGGAATCTGCTGCGCCGCGTTCTCCACGGCCTCGTCGGCCACGACCAGCCAGCGGCGGAACGATTCGAATTCTCCGGATTCGCGGTCCACGGCGACGCGCACGTCGGCATCGTCGCTGAAGCGCTTCTTGGTCGCCGAAGCGAGCGCCATTTCCAGCGCGACGAAGACCACGTCCTTGTTAACGTTCTTCTCGCGCGACAGGGCGTCCACCAGCAGCAAAATCTCACGGCTCATTTACTGCACCTCCAACTTCAAAATTCGATCCTTGGCACCAGGCGCGCCTTGTCGATATTGGCCAGATCCAGGCTGACCATACCGCTCTCCGTTTCCAGCTGCAGCTTGCCCTCGGCAACTGCGCGCATCACCCCGGTGAAATTGCGCCGGCCGGCAAGCGGCACCCGCAGCGTCAGGCGCGCCTGCTCCCCGGCAAAACGCGCAAAATCGGCCGCTTTCTTCAGCGGCCGATCCAGCCCCGGCGAAGACACCTCGAGCCGGTCGTAATCGACGTCTTCCACCTCCAGCACGCGCGCCAGCTGGTTGCTGACCCGGGCGCAGTCATCGACGGTCACCCCGCCGGCGCCCTGCGGCCCGGCCGCCGGCTTGTCGATGAATATGCGCAGCATGCGGCCGCGGTTCGACAGTTCGGTGTCGACGAGCTCATAACCAAGCCCATCGACCGTTTTTTCCAGCAAGGCCTGCAGTTCCATCGCCACAAATAAAAAATGGGCTGACCGCCCATCCCGCCGAATACATTCAACAGACCGAAACTATAGCAGAAAAATATGCCCGGAACAATTCATTTTGTCCTTGGCTATGAGATATTTACACGTTTTCGGCCGCCTATCGGCGCACGCGACGCCTGCCTGCGTCCTGCCCGCGCGCCGGCCGCGCGCGCGTCGACCTGGGCCTGGACGGCGCCGCCTGTGGCTGGAACTCCAGCGCGGCGAGCAGGCGGGCGATTTCGGCTTCGTCGAGTTCGTGCATCTGGCCGCGCTTCAGGTGCGAGGGCAGGTTGAGCGGACCGTAGCGCACGCGCATCAGGCGGCTCACGGTCAGGTGCAGGGCCTCGAACAGGCGCCGCACCTCGCGGTTGCGGCCTTCGGACAGCGTCACGTTGTACCAGTGGTTGCTGCCCTGCCCGCCCGCGTCTTCGATGATATCCAGGTGCGCCGCCCCGTCCTCGAGCTGTACCCCGCTGCGCAGGGACTGCATCTGCTCCTCGCTCAGCTGCCCGAGCACGCGCACCGCATACTCGCGCTCGATTGCGTGGCGCGGATGCATCAGGCGGTTGGCGAGCTCGCCCGAGGTGGTGAAAATCAGCAATCCACTGGTGTTGAAATCCAGCCGCCCCACCGCGATCCATTTGGCGCCGCGCAGGCGCGGCAATTTGTCGAATACCTCGGGACGCCCTTCCGGGTCGTCGCGGCTGACGATTTCGCCGGTGGGCTTGTGATAGAGCAGCACACGCGCCGCGCCGCTGCGCGGCAGGCGCAGCGGCCTGCCGTCGACCTGCACCCGGTCGAGCGCGCTGACGCGCGTCCCGATCCCGGCCGCCACACCATTGACGCTGACCCTGCCCGCGGCGATCCATTGCTCCATTTCGCGGCGCGAGCCGAGCCCGGCGCCTGCGAGCACCTTCTGCAGCTTGTCGGTGGCCGCCGGCGCAGTGGCCTGCGGCGCGACCGCGCTAGTCGGCTGCGGCGGCCGGAGCGGCGGTCTCAGCGGTTGCGCCCGGCGCTTCTTCTGGGGAGGTGTGCGGTGCAAGATCGAGTGTGCTGCTTATCTGTTCAAGCGGTGGCAATTCCTGCAGGGAACGCAGGCCCAGGTCGTCGAGAAAATTCTTGGTGGTCGCATACAGCGCCGGCCGGCCCGGTACGTCGCGATACCCCACCGTGTCGATCCAGCCGCGCGCCTCCAGGCTCTTGATCACGTTGCTGGTTACGGTCACGCCGCGGATGTCCTCGATGTCGCCGCGCGTCACCGGCTGGCGATAGGCGATGATCGCAAGCGTTTCCATCACCGCACGCGAGTAGCGCGGCGGCTTGTCGTGCGACAGGCGCTCCAGGTACTGCTGGAATTCGGGCCGGGTCTGAAAGCGCCAGCCGCTCGCCAGATTGACCAGCTCAACCCCCCGCCCCTGCCAGGCCTCGCGCAACTCGTCGAGCAGGCGGCGCAGCGTGTCCGCCCCTATTTCCTCCTCGAACAGGCGCTTCAATTCGGCCAGCGTGAGCGGCTCCTGCGCCGCCAGCAGCGCAGTTTCGAGTATGGTCCTGGCTTCATTCGGATTGAGCATGGGCAAGCTTTACGTAGATGGGAGCATAGGGCTCGGACTGGGTCACTTCGATCAGGCTTTCGCGCACCAGTTCGAGCAGCGCGAGAAAGCTCACCACGACTACCGCAACGCCTTTGCCCACCTCGAACAGGGAGGTGAATTCGGCGAACTGGCCGCTGTGCAGCCGGCGCAGCATGGCGGACATGAATTCGCGCACCGACAGCTCCTCGCGCGTCACCTTGTGGTGCTGGGTCATGCGCGCGTGCATCAGCAGCGACTGCCATGCAGCGATCAGGTCTTCGCTGCGCACCTGCGGCAGGCGCTGCACCGCCGCCTGTTCTATCCACACCTCCACCGCAAGAAAATCGCGCCCCAGCACCGGCAGCGCGTCGAGCTTGTGCGCGGCGAGCTTCATGTTCTCGTATTCCATCAGGCGGCGCACCAGCTCGGCGCGCGGATCCTCTTCCTCTTCGCGCAAGGCGCGCGGGCGCGGCAGCAGCATCCTCGACTTGATTTCCATCAGCAGCGCCGCCATCAGCAGGTACTCGGCGGCGAGCTCCAGATTGCGCCGGCGCATCAGCTCCACGTATTCCAGATACTGCTCGGTCAGGCGCGCCATGGGGATATCGAGGATGTCGATATTGGCCTTGCGGATCAGGTAAAGCAGCAGATCGAGCGGGCCCTCGAAGGTGTCCAGGAACACCTCCAGCGCGTCCGGCGGAATGTACAGATCGGCCGGCATCTCGAGCAGGGCTTCGCCGCGCACGGTCGCAACCCGCGCATCGGCCGCGTGCGGGGGCACGCCGGACGCGGCCGCGGCCGCATCCGGTACTGCGTCGCCTGTTGCCGTAGCTTCGATCACGAGTAGTTCAGCCCCATGGCTTCGCGCACGTCGCGCATGGTCTCGGCCGCAAGCGTGCGCGCTTTTTCGCAGCCGTCGGCGACGATGCTCCTGACCAGGGTCGGATCGTCCAGGTAGCGCTGCGCGCGCTCGCGCATCGGCGCCTGCTCCGCCAGGATAGCCTGGATCAGCGGCTGCTTGCACTCGAGGCAGCCGATACCGGCGCTCTTGCAGCCCTGCTGCACCCAATCCCTGGTCTTCTCGTCCGAATACACCAGGTGCAGCTGCCACACCGGACATTTCTCCGGATCACCCGGATCACTGCGCTTCACCCGCGCCGGATCGGTGGGCATGGTACGCAGCTTCTTGGTCACGCTCGCGGCGTCCTCACGCAGGGTGATGGTGTTGTTGTAGGACTTGGACATCTTCTGTCCGTCCAGACCCGGCAGCTTGGCCGACTCAGTCAACAGCGCCTGCGGCTCGGCCAGGATCATGCGCCCGCCGCCTTCGAGGTAGCCGAACAGCCGCTCGCGATCGCCCATCGACAGGTTCTGCTGCTCGTTCAACAGCGCGCGCGCCGCCTGCAGCGCGGCCTCGTCGCCCTGCTCCTGATAGCGCGTGCGCAATTCGTTGTACAGCCGGGCTTTGCGGCTGCCGAGCTTTTTCACCGCCGCCTTGGCCTTGTCCTCGAAACCCGGCTCGCGCCCGAAAATGTGGTTGAAGCGGCGCGCCACCTCCCGCGTGAGTTCGACGTGCGGCACCTGGTCCTCGCCCACCGGCACCCAGGCCGCGCGGTACATGAGGATGTCGGCGCTCTGCAGCAGCGGATAGCCGAGGAAGCCGTAAGTGGCGAGATCGCGGTCGGCGAGCTTTTCCTGCTGATCCTTGAAGCTCGGCACCCGCTCCAGCCAGCCCAGCGGCGTGATCATCGACAGCAGGGTGTGCAGCTCCGCGTGTTCCGGTACGCGCGACTGGATGAACAGAGTCGCGCGCGCCGGGTCGATGCCGGCGGCGAGCCAGTCGATCACCATATCCCACACTGTCTGCTCGATCACTTCCGGCGTGTCGTAGTGCGTGGTCAGCGCATGCCAGTCGGCAACGAAAAACAGGCAGGGGTATTCGCTTTGCAGCTTGACCCAGTTCTTGAGAGCGCCGTGAAAATGGCCCAGGTGCAGGCTCCCGGTGGGGCGCATCCCGGAGACGACGCGTTGCTCGTACATTTATTCGGATTCCTAGAGTTGAAAAATAGTTGCGATCACCTGGATCGACGCGTTCAGCATCGGGTTGAGGATCGCGTCGAGTAAATGGGTGAATAACAGCAGCAGCAGTATCGGGAATCCGTAGGGCTCCATGCGCGAATAGGCGTAGGACAAGTGGTTCGGCAGCAGACTCACCGCGATGCGCCCGCCGTCCAGCGGCAGAATCGGCAGCAGGTTTAGCAGCATCAGCACCAGGTTTACCGTGATGCCCGCTCCTGCCATCAGCCGCATCGGTTCGGAAAACATGTTTTGCGGCACCAGCAGTGCGAATTTGTACGCCAGCGCCCACAGCAGCGCCATCGACAGATTGGCGAGCGGACCGGCCGCCGCCACCCACAGCATGTCGCGCTTGGGATGGCGCAGTCCGCCGAAGTCTACCGGCACCGGCTTGGCCCAACCGAACAAAAACGCTCCACTTGTCGTCAGCAGTATGAGCAGCGGCACCAGCACAGTGCCGACCGGGTCGATATGGCGCAGCGGATTCAGGCTCACGCGCCCCAGCACATAAGCGGTGTTGTCGCCGAAATGCCTTGCGACGTAGCCGTGCGCCGCTTCATGCAGGGTGATCGCGAAGATCACGGGCAGTGCATAAATGGCGATTTTCTGAACTAGATTGAATTCCATTGGCCCGGCGATGCAAAAACAGCAATTTTATCAGACTCAGGCATCGAGCCCGAACGGCTCGATGCTGCCCTTGCCCAGTCTTATCAATTCCGGCGCGCCGCCGGTCAGGTCGACCATCGTGGTCGGCTCGACGCCGCAGGAGCCGGCGTCGAGCACCAGGTCGAGCGCATGTTGCAGGCGCACGCGGATCTCCTCGCCGTCGTTGAGCGGCTGTGCATCCCCCGGCAGGATCAGCGTCGCCGAGAGCAGCGGCTCGCCCAGTTGTGCCAGCAGCGCCTGCGCCACCGCATGCTCGGGCACGCGCACGCCTATGGTTTTGCGCCGCGGGTGCAGCAGGCGCCGCGGCACTTCCTTGCTCGC
>JAANCK011126946.1_pt1 | contig 41283 bp, 35 predicted proteins | sample 7277841 | NCBI WGS metagenome assembly JAANCK01 (sample SAMN14222788, study PRJNA588281) | permafrost metagenome | isolation source: Arctic cryosol methane SIP | place: Canada:Nunavut | collected 2015-07 | reverse complement strand
CTGCAGCCGGTCACGCTGATCCAGCTGGTCAAGGAGATCGGCGACTGGGCGTATCACAGCGGCATCCGCCGCCTGTTCATCGTCAACGCGCATGTCACCAACGCTGCGCCGCTGCGCTGCGCCCTGGAGATGTTGCGCGCCGAGCACGACGACCTGATGGTCGCGGTGATTAATACCGCGACGCTCAGCGAACGGGTGCGCGAATTCCACAGCGCCGACGCCGACGACTGGCACGCTAACGACGCCGAGGCGTCGATCATGCTGGCCATCGCCCCCGAGGGGGTGCGTCCGGACAAGTTCGCAGAAGCCGACGACCCGGACCGCACCTGTGGCTGCGTCTTTTCCCATCCGGTCAATCGCACCAGCCTCAATGGCGTGACCGGCACGCCCAGCCTGGCCACGGCGGAGAAGGGCGCGCGCTGGTTCGACTGGCTGGTGGCCGACCTTGCCAAGCTGGTTGTGAAAGGCTGTACCGAGGCCCCCCCGCTTCCCCATTCCTATTTCGGCGACGGCGCCTGAGCCGTCCCGCTTATCCACGCACCAAGGACCCAACATGTATTCGAACGAAGAGATCGCCAACCAGCAAAAAGACCTGACCGACAAGGGCGTGAAATATTGCATCGGCGCCTATGTCGACATCCACGGCGTGCCCAAGGCCAAGGTCGTGCCGATCGGCCACCTCGGCCAGATGGCCAAGGGCTCCGAACGCTATACTGGCTACGCCCTGGATGGCCTCGGCCAGGCACCCAACGACGACGAGCTGACCTCGGTGCCGGACCTCGACCGCGCCATCCAGTTGCCGTGGGAGCCGAAGATCGCCTGGATTCCGGCTGACAACCATTTCCAGGGCAAGCCCTATGCCCTGAACACCCGCGTCGCCCTGAAGAACCAGCTGGCCGAGGCGGCCAAGCTCGGCTACGGCATGAACCTGGGCATCGAGTGCGAGATCTTCCTGTTGAAGCAGAACGACGACGGCAGCCTGTCGGTGCCGGTCGCCGACGACAAGCTCACCAAGCCCTGCTACGACGTGCGCGGCTTTGTCGACAATTTCTCCTGGCTGGACAAGGTGGCCACAACCATCAACGACCTCGGCTGGGACCTGTATTCCTTCGACCACGAAGATGCCAACGGCCAGTTCGAGTTCGACTTCAACTACGCCGATGCGCTGACCACCTGCGATCGCCTCACATTCTTCCGCTTCATGGCCAAGCACTACGCCAAGGAGGAAGGCCTGCTCGCCACCATGATGCCCAAGCCTTTCGCCGACAAAACCGGCAACGGCGCCCACTTCAACATGTCGATCTACGATTTGGAGACCGGCAAGAACCTGTTCGCCTGCGCGCCCGAGGACGACCCGCACGGCATCGGCCTGACCCCGCTCGGCTACAGCTTCGTCGCCGGCATCCTCAAGCACGGCCGCGCCCTGTGCGCTGTGTTCGCGCCGACGGTGAACAGCTACAAGCGCCTGGTGCGGCGCGGTGCCATGAGCTATTTTTCCTGGGCGCCGGTGTTCAACTCCTGGGGCTCCAACAACCGCACCAACTCGGTCCGCATTCCCTCCGGCGGCGGCCGCTGCGAATCGCGCAACGCCGACGGCGCGGTCAACCCTTACCTGGCCGCCACCCTGGCCCTGGCCGCTGGCCTGGAAGGCATTCGCGAGGGTCTGAGTCCGGGCAACCCGAACGAGGACAACCTCTATGCCATCGGCGACGACGAGCGCCGCGCGCGCGGCATCGAGTTCCTGCCGCAGACCCTGCAGGAGGCCGTGGCCGCCTTCGCTGCCGACCCGCTGGTCGAGGCCACCCTGGGCAAGGGACTGCGCGACGAGTTCATCCGCTACAAGAACGAGGAGTGGGAGGCTTACCACCTGTCGGTCAGCAAGTGGGAAGTCGAACGCTACAGCTACATGTTCTGACAGCCTGAACAGAGCCAAGCATGACGACGAAAAACGGAAGCGAGAAGGTGTCCAGCCCGGTCAGCCGAATCAGTGTCTCGCTGCCGCCGGACCTGCTGGCCGGGCTGGACAGCATGGTCGAGAGCCGCGGCTATGACAGCCGCTCGCAGGCCATCGGCGAAATGGTCAATTATCAGCTGGCCGAGCATAAGCGCAGCCTCGGCAACGAGGTCATGGCGGGCACCCTGACCTTGCTGTACAACCGTGCCACCCGCAGCCTGCAGGGCCGGCTGGCGGACATCCAGTATCAGTACGTCGCCGAGGTCATCAGCTCGCTGCATGTACACCTGACCGAGGACCAGATGCTGGAGGTGATTCTGGTCCAGGGCCCGGCGACCACGCTCCAGGCCATCACCCATGAAATGCTCGGCTTGCGCGGCGTCATCACCGGCCGCCTGCACCTGCTGGCGGCGGTCATCCCGCCGCTGCACGCGCCGGCCGCCGGCTGAGATAAGCCGGCTATCAACCTATCGACTGGATTTCATATGGCACAAAACCTCAACCCCATTGCCCCGAAGCTGTTCCTGTGGGAAGAGCTGCTGCCGGGTGGCTGCCATTGGTCGGGCATCCTGCGCCGCGGCAACGCGTTGCGGCTCACCGATCTGAGCGGCCGCGCCAACGTCTCGGCACTGTTCTACAACGCCGAAGAAAAGCTCGAGCGCTACAACATGCCCGACACCCTCAAGGCGCAGCACACCGCGCACCTGACGACGGGCCACGTCTGCTACTCCGACATGGGCCACGTGCTGTGCTCGGTGATCCATGACAGCTGCGGCTGGCATGACCCGCTGTGCGGCGCCAGCAACGCCGAGATGGTGAAGGCGAAGTACGGCGAAGCCACCTACCAGACCCACCGCAACGCCATGCACCGCAACGGCCGCGATGGCCTGCTGGTCGAACTCGGCAAGTGGGGGCTGGGCAAGCGCGACGTAGTGCCGAACGTCAACTTCTTCAGCAAGGTCGTCGCCGACGAGGCCGGCCGGCTGCACTTCGACGCCGCCAATTCGCACCCTGGTGCCTACGTTGATCTACGCTTCGAGATGAACGTGCTGGTGGTGCTGTCTGCCGCACCGCATCCGCTCGATCCGCGCCCCGACTACGCGCCGGGCGACGTCATGCTGACCGCGTGGAAGAGCGGAACGCCAGCTGCCGACGACGTCTGCCGCAACGCCTGCGCGGAAAACCAGCGCGGCTTCTATCAAACCGAAATCCTGTTCCGTTGAGGTGGCACCGTGACTCGTTTTAACCTCGTCGAAAGTTCCTTCGATCCCAAGACCGCTGTGGTGGATGCCGTGGTTGACGCCGGCGATCCGTGGATCCACGAAATCAAGAAGGGTCAGGTCTTCCGCATCCTCGACCTCGAAGGCAACCAGGCGGTCGACACCCTGTTCTTCAATGCGCGCGACCCGGAGGAACGCTACAGCGCCGCCGACACCGTGCGCGCGCAGGGCGCCTTGTATCTCACCGCCGGCACGCAGCTGATGTCGACCGAAGGCAGGGCGATGCTCACCATTACCGCCGACACCTGCGGCCGCCACGACACCCTCGGCGGCGCCTGCTCGTGCGAGAGCAACACCGTGCGCTATGCGCTCGACAAGCGGCCGATGCATTCCTGCCGCGACAGTTTCCTGCATGCGCTCGCCCACTATGAGGGTGGCCTGACCAAGCGCGACATCACCAGCAACATCAACTTCTTCATGAACGTGCCGGTGACGCCCGAGGGCGGCCTGACCTTCGCCGATGGCGTGTCGGCGCCGGGCAAGTACGTCGAGATGCGCGCCGAGATGGACGTGCTGTGCCTGATCTCCAATTGCCCGCAGCTCAACAACCCGTGCAACGCCTACAACCCGACGCCGGTGCGGGTGCTGATCTGGGACGCGCCTGAACAATAAAACCTGACGGCGGGACGCCCCGCTGCATTGAATGAAGCGGGACGACCCGCCGGAGATTGCATGTTCGACAAGGTTCTCATCGCCAACCGCGGCGCCATCGCTTGCCGCATCATCCGCACCCTTCGCACCATGGGGGTGAAATCTGTCGCCGTCTATTCGGAGGCAGACCGCCATTCGCTGCACGTGCGGCTGGCCGACGAAGCCGTTGAGATCGGCCCGGCGCCGGCGGCGCAGAGCTACCTGCGTGGCGAGAAGATTCTCGAAGCGGCGAAATCTACAGGCGCGCAGGCCGTTCATCCCGGCTACGGTTTCCTGTCCGAGAACCCCGGCTTCGCCGAGGACTGCGCTGCTGCCGGCATCGCCTTCATCGGCCCCAGTCCGGATCAGATGCGCGCCTTCGGACTCAAACACACCGCGCGCGATCTCGCCGAGCACAACAAGGTGCCGTTGCTGCCCGGCTCTGGCCTGCTGTCCGACGCCGGCCACGCCCAGGCCGAGGCGGCGCGCATCGGCTACCCGGTGATGCTGAAGAGCACCGCCGGCGGCGGCGGCATCGGCATGCGCCTGATCTGGAGCGCCGACGAACTGGTGGAGGCCTTCCAGTCGGTCGAGCGGCTGGCGCGCGCCAACTTCAAGGAGGCCGGCATTTTCCTCGAGAAGTATGTCGAGCACGCGCGCCACATCGAGGTGCAGATCTTCGGCGACGGCAAGGGCCATGTCGTCGCGCTGGGAGAACGTGATTGCTCGGTGCAGCGGCGCAACCAGAAGGTCATCGAGGAAACCCCGGCGCCGGGTCTCACCGATATTCAAAGAAACAGCCTGCTGGCCACCGCGGTGCGCCTCGGCGAGGCGGTTGGTTACCGCTCCGCCGGCACGGTCGAATTCGTCTACGACACGCAAAGTGGCGAATTCTATTTCCTCGAAGTGAACACCCGCCTGCAGGTCGAGCACGGTGTCACCGAGGAAGTCACCGGCGTCGACCTGGTCGAGTGGATGGTGAAGGAGGCGGCCGGCGAGCTGGATTTGTCCGGCTTCAAGGCCGATCCGCAGGGAGCCTCGATGCAGGTGCGCCTGTATGCAGAAGACCCGGGCAAGGACTTCCAGCCCGCCGCCGGCGTGCTGACCGAAGTCGTGTTTCCCGCCGACGCGCGGATCGAGACCTGGGTCGAGCGCGGTTCCGACGTGCCGCCGTTCTACGATCCCATGGTGGCGAAGATCATCGTCAAGGGCATCGACCGCGTCGACGCACTGAGCAAGATGCAGCAGGTGCTGGCCAATACCCGCGTTGCCGGCATCGAGACCAACCTCGGCTACCTCGGCCAGATCGTGCGCGACATGGTGTTCATGGAAGGGCGGCAGACGACGCGCTATCTCAACGCCTTCCACTACCGCCCGGCAACGATCGACGTCATCGAACCCGGCGTGCAGAGCAGCATCCAGGACTGGCCGGGCCGCACCGGTTACTGGGACGTCGGCGTGCCGCCGTCGGGGCCGATGGATGCGCTGGCGCTGCGGCTCGCCAACAGGCTGGCCGGCAACGAGGAGGGCGCGGCCGCGCTCGAACTCACCGTCGCTGGCCCCACGCTGCGCTTCAACTGCGACAGCGTGATCGCGCTCGCTGGTGCCGATATGGGCGCCGAACTCGATGGCGTACCGCTCGCCAACTGGGCGGCGCACGCGGTCAAGGCTGGCGGCATGCTCAAGCTCGGCGCGATCAGGGACAGCGGCTGCCGCGCCTATCTCACGGTGCGCGGCGGCTTCGACGTGCCGGATTATCTCGGCAGCAAATCGACGTTCACGCTCGGCCAGTTCGGCGGCCACGCCGGGCGTACGCTACGCGTCGGCGACGTGCTGCATATCCCGGCAGCGGAATCTGCGAGCATCGACAAGGCGCTGCCCGTCGCGTTGCGCCCGACTTACACGCACGCGTGGGAAATCGGCGTGCTGTACGGTCCGCACGGCGCGCCGGATTTCTTCACCGACGCCGACATCGAGATGTTCTTCGCCACCGACTGGGAAGTGCACTACAACTCCAGCCGCACCGGCGTCCGTCTGATCGGTCCGCGCCCGCAGTGGGCGCGCAAGGACGGCGGCGAGGCCGGACTGCATCCGTCCAACATTCACGACAACGCCTACGCCATCGGCGCGGTCGACTTCACCGGTGACATGCCGGTCATCCTCGGGCCGGACGGTCCCTCGCTCGGCGGTTTCGTCTGCCCGGCCACCATCGTGCAGGCCGAGTTGTGGAAAATGGGCCAGCTGCGCCCGGGCGATACCGTGCGCTTCAAGCGCTTGAGCCAGACGCAGGCCGAGCAGATGGAGGCGGCGCAGGACGCCGCCATCGCCAGCCTCGACGCCCCGGCCGCGCCCGTCGCCGATAGCGGTCCGCTCGCCGAACCCGTGCTGCACCGCACCCCCGAAACCGACAACCCCGTTGCCGTGGTTTACCGCCGCGCCGGCGACAAATACCTGCTCATCGAATACGGCCCGCTGGTGCTCGACCTCAACCTGCGCTTCCGCGTGCACGCGCTGATGACCAAGCTGCAGGCCGACGCCGTACCTGGCATCCTCGATCTCACGCCCGGCATCCGTTCGCTGCAGGTGCACTACGACTCGCGCGTGCTGCCGCTGTCGAAACTGATGGACCTGCTGCTGGCCGCGGAAAAGGCGCTGCCCGCCATCGAGGACATGCAGGTGCCGACCCGCATCGTGCACATCCCACTGTCGTGGGACGACGCCGCGACCAAACTCGCAATCGAGAAGTACATGCAGTCGGTGCGCAAGGATGCGCCCTGGTGCCCGAGCAACATCGAGTTCATCCGCCGCATCAACGGCCTCGACAGCATCGAGGAAGTGAAGCGCATCGTCTTCGATGCCAGCTACCTGGTGATGGGCCTCGGCGACGTCTACCTCGGTGCGCCGGTGGCGACGCCGGTCGATCCGCGCCATCGCATGGTCACCACCAAGTACAACCCAGCCCGTACCTGGACCCCGGAAAACGCCGTCGGCATCGGCGGCGCCTACATGTGCGTCTACGGCATGGAAGGCCCCGGCGGCTACCAGTTCGTCGGCCGCACCTTGCAGATGTGGAACCGCTGGCGCCAGACGGCCAACTTCACCGACGGCAAGCCATGGCTGCTGCGCTTCTTCGACCAGGTGCGCTTCTTCCCGGTGAGCGAGGACGAGTTGCTCAAGATCCGCGAGGATTTCCCCCTTGGCCGCTACCAGCTGAAGATCGAGGAAACCACCTTCAGCCTGCGCGACTACAACACGTTTCTCAGCGACAACAGCGCGTCCATCACCGCCTTCAAGACGCAGCAGCAGGCCTCGTTCGACGAAGAGCGCGAACGCTGGCGCGCCAGCGGCCAGGCCGACTACGCCAGCGACCTGACGGTGGCAGAAGCCGCCCCCGACAGCGAACTCGACCTGCCGGAAAACGGCCGCGCCATCGCCAGCCACGTCGCCGGCAACGTGTGGAAAGTGGAAGTGGAAGATGGGGCTGAGGTGAAGCAGGGCGATCCGCTCGTCATCATCGAATCGATGAAGATGGAGTTCGCCGTGATGGCGCCGTGCGACGGCCGCATCCACAAGGTGTTCTGCCGCGAAGGTGGGCAGGTCTCCGCCGGGCAGGACCTGCTGGTGCTGGTGAGCGAGTGAGGAATAGAAAATGAAACCATTGCTCGACATCGCCACCCTGCGCCAGCGCTACCAGTCCGGCGAACTCACCCCGCTTGAACTGGTGGAAGACCTGCTCGCCCGTACAGCTGCAGAAGACACGCACCATATCTGGATCAGCCGCCTCGACGCCGACGCCCTGCGGGCCTATGCAAGCAAACTCGAAGGCAGGGACATCGCCAGCCTGCCGCTCTACGGCATCCCCTTCGCCATCAAGGACAACATCGATCTCGCCGGTCTGCCTACCACCGCAGGCTGTCCGGAATACGCCTACACGCCGGAACGCAACGCTACCGTCGTACAGCGCCTGATCGACGCCGGTGCCATCCCGCTTGGCAAGACCAACCTCGACCAGTTCGCCACCGGCTTGAACGGCACCCGCTCGCCCTACGGCGCCTGCCGCAACGCTTTCAACCCCGATTTCATTTCCGGCGGCTCCAGTTCCGGTTCGGCGGTCGCGGTGGCGCTCGGTCTGGCGAGCTTCTCGCTCGGCACCGACACCGCCGGATCCGGCCGCGTGCCCGCCGCGTTCAATCACCTCGTCGGCCACAAGCCAAGCTGCGGCGCGCTGTCCACCCACGGTGTGGTGCCCGCGTGCCGCTCGCTCGATGCGGTGTCGATTTTCGCGTTGACTGCGGAGGACGCCGAGCGCGTGCTGGCGGTCGCCGCCGGTTTCGACGCCGACGATGAATACTCGCGGCCGCTGTCGCCGCACGGCTTCGACTTCGGCCGCGCCGCCGGTTTCAGGTTCGGCGTGCCGATGCAGAAGGACCTGCAATTCTTCGGCAACGCCGAGGCAGAGCGGTTGTTCGGCGAAGCGGTGGAACGCATGCAGGCGCTGGGCGGCACGCCGGTCGCAGTCGATCTCGCCCCCTTCCTCGACACCGCGCGCCTGCTCTACGGCGGCCCCTGGGTCGCCGAGCGCTACCTCGCCATCCGCGACTTTTTCGACGCGCAGCCGGACAAGGTGTTTCCGCCGGTGCGCGACATCATCGCCGGCGGTCGCGACATCAGCGCCGCCGATACCTTCGCCCATCTCTACAGGCTGCGCGCGTTCAGGCGGGTGTGCGATGCGGCGTGGAACGACATCGACGTGATGCTCACCCCCACCGCCGGCACGATCTATCGCGTGGACGAGATGGAAGCCGACCCCATCCGTCTCAATTCCAATCTCGGCTATTACACCAACTTCATGAACCTGCTCGACCTCGCCGCGACCGCTGTGCCAGCCGGGTTCCAGAATGATGGCCTGCCGTTCGGCGTCACCCTTATCGCGCCGCCGCATCAGGATGGTCCGCTGCTGCACCTGGCGTCGCGCATGCAGCAGGCGCTCGGCGGCAAGCTGGGCGCCACCGAGCATGTTCTGCCTGATGCCGAAACATTGAACCTGCTTCCTGGCGGCCAGGTCCGGGTCGCTGTCGTCGGTGCACATCTCAGCGGCTTGCCGCTCAACCATCAACTTACCGAGCGCAACGCCCGTCTGGGGGCCACGACGCAGACCGCGCCGACATACCGCTTCTACGCCCTGCCCGACGGCAAGCGCCCCGGCCTCATCAAAGTGCACGAGGGCGGCGCCGCCATCGCCTGCGAAGTCTGGGAAATGCCCGCCAGCCAGTTCGGTTCCTTCGTCGCCGGCATCCCGGCGCCGCTCGGCATCGGCAAACTGGAACTGGCCGACGGCAGCGTGGCGAATGGCTTCATCTGCGAAGGCATCGGCGTGGCTGATGCGCAGGACATTACGGACTATGGCGGATGGCGGGCGTGGCTGGCCAGCCGGGCAGCTTGACTTCAATGTCTGTGTATTTGCACTAAGATCTGTATATGTGCGAGCCTGCAGAATAAGTCGCTCACGCCGGTCATCAAGGAGAGCATGGGATGCCGCCCAAGGACTCTGTAAACAGCACGTCTGCAGTGGCACGCCTGTCTGGCGAGGCGGGAACGATCGTCGAGCACATGCTCAATGGCATGGCCTACTGCAAGATGCTGTTCGAAGACGGGCAGCCCTGCGACTTCATCTGTCTTTATACCAACCCGGCGTTTGAATCGCTGACCGGCCTCTCGGGCGTAGTCGGCCGGCGCATCACCGACGTCATTCCGGGTGTCCGTGAATCCGATCCCCTGCTGTTCGATATTTTCGGCCGGGTCGCCCAGGGTGGCAAAGCGGAGAAGTTCGAAACCTGGGTCGGCGCACTCGGCATGTGGTTCTCGATTACGGTTTACCGTCCCAAACCCGAACACTTCGTTGCCATGTTCGACGTCATCACCGAGCGCAAGCAGGCGGAGCAGGATCTGCTGCGGGCCAACGAGCGGCTGTCGCTGGCGCAACGTACCGCGGGGGCGGGGGTGTGGGACTGGGACGTCCCCAGCGGGACGCTTGTCTGGTCGGACGAACTCTTTCAGCTGTTCGGACTGGATCCCGCCGCCACGGCCGCCACGTTCGATACCTGGCGCAGCGTGGTGCATCCGGATGACCTGCAGCGGGCTGAAGAGGCGATCTACACAACCCTCCGCGATCATGTGCCCCTCTTCAACGAATACCGCATCGTTTTGCCGACCGGGGCGGTGCGCTGGATCGATGCGTTCGGCGACACCACTTATGATGCGGACGGCAACGCACAGCGCATGACCGGCATCTGCATCGATACGACCGCGCGCAAGCTGGCCGAAGCGCAGATCGAGTTTCTGGCCCATCACGATCATCTAACCCGGCTGCCTAACCGTTTCGTGGCGACGGAACGGCTGAAAATGGCCATGGCCTATGCCGATCGCGCAAATGAAAACGTCGCGCTGCTGTTCCTGGATCTGGACAAATTCAAGGCGATCAACGATTCCCTCGGCCACAACATGGGTGATCTGCTGCTGGTCGAGGTTGCGCGACGCCTGCAAGCCTGCCTGCGGGAAACAGACACCGTTAGCCGGCAGGGCGGCGACGAGTTTCTGATCATTCTCACGCACATCCAGGATCTCGACGCTGTGACGGGTAGCGCCGCCAAGATTGTCGCCGCCCTGGCAGCCCCCTGCGAGATCGAGGGCCATTCCCTGCTGGTGACTACCTCGGTCGGGATCGCGATCTACCCCAACGATGCCAAGGATACGGACACGCTGATGCAGCGGGCCGATACCGCCATGTATCATGCCAAAGGCACGGGCGGAAACGATTTCACCTTTTTCAGCGAGCAGATGAACGCGGCTGTCGCCTTGTCCCATGCCATCCGCATCGAATTGCGTCAGGCATTGGCTGGCGGCGAGTTCGTTCTGCACTACCAACCCCAGATCGATCTTGCCAGCGGGCGGGTCACCGGCGTCGAGGCACTGCTGCGGTGGAACTCGCCCAAGCGCGGTCTGGTGCTGCCGGAGGCGTTCGTTTCCGTCGCCGAAGACTGTGGCCTGATTGTGCCGATTGGCGAATGGGTGCTGCAGGAAGCCTGTCGCCAGGCCGTCCGCTGGCAACAGGCCGGGTTGCCCGAACTGACCGTCGCGGTGAACCTGTCGGCGATGCAATTCCGTCGCGGCAACCTGCAGCAATCCGTGGTGCAGGCCCTGAGCGACTCCGGACTTGCGCCCGCCCGGCTGGAACTGGAGCTGACCGAGTCCCTCCTGATCGTGGAAGCTGAATACGCACTGGAAACCGTCCTCAATCTCAGGAGCCTGGGCATCCGCTTTGCGATCGACGATTTCGGGACCGGCTATTCCAGCCTGGCCTACCTCAAGCGTTTCCCCATCGACAAGCTGAAAATCGCTCAAACCTTCGTTCAGGACATGAACACCAATCCCGAAGATGCCGCCATCGTCCATGCCATCATCCAGATGGCGCGTGCGCTCAACCTCAGAACCATTGCCGAAGGCATTGAAACACAAGACACGGTCGAGCATCTTCGCCTGCATCATTGCGATGAAGTGCAGGGCAACTATTTCTCCAGGCCGCTGCTGGCGGAAGAATTCCAGCAATACATGCTGGCCGCGACTCGAGCATCGCCCTGATCGATCCGGAGCCGGTCACGAGATGGCTGGCTCCACCCATCAACCCGCTACGCCGAGCTCTGCGCACAGCTTGCCCACCACGCCCTGCAAGGCATTGAGCTCCGCCTCCAGCCGCGCCACATTGGCCTTGAGCGCGGCGATCTCGCTCACGGTCACGCCGGCGGCGAGCTCTCCAGACGCGGATGCTGCGGCGGCGAGTTCTTCAATGATGGGCGCACCGCCCAGCAGGTGTGCCCAGCGGTTCTCGCGCGCGCCGGGCTGGCGCGGGAGTTCGACCACCATCGCGCCTTCCGGCCGTTCGGCCAGTTCCTGCAGAAAGCCTTCCACCGCCGAGATGTCGGCGAATTTGTGCAGGCGCTCGCAATTGATGCGCAACTCGCCTGGTGTCTGCGGACCGCGCAGCATCAGCACGGTGAGCAGGGCGATGGATTGGGCGGGCAGGTGCAGCACGCGGCCCATGTTGTGGGCGTAGCGGGTCACGCGGCCGCCGCTGGACTCCATGACCAGGGCAGGTCCCCTGAGGCTGTCGATGGCGGCCAGCACCTCGGCCTCGCTCACCTCGATGATGGGATGACGGCTGGTCTTCTGATTGCAGCCGGCCATCAGCGCATTGAGCGACAAGGGATAGGTGTCGGGCACGGTGTGCTGCTTTTCGAAGAGCACGCCGAGGACGCGGGTTTCGAGCAGGGACAGGACAGGCAGGGCGGGTACGCTCATGGCAGGGCTTCGTGATGTCGATGCGGCGATTATGCCCCCTGCCATGAGGGCGACATGCGCCGCCTTGCGGTGCGTTCAGATTTGCCGCAAACAGGCCGTTAATGATTGGGCCGATCTTGCGCGGGCTTGGGCACTATCGGGCACCCGCATCGGCTTCGCCTGTCATGAACCCGGAATGTCTCACTATGGAACAGGGTATTTTGCTGATTGTTCTCAGCTCGCTCGCCATCGGCCTCGTGGCAGGCTTTGTCATGCATCGTGCGGATTTCTGCGTGACGGCATCGTTCCGCGACCTGTTCCTGTTCCGCGATTTTTTCCTGCTGCGCCAGATGATCCTGCTGGTCGTTGTCAGCATGGCGCTGTTCGAATTCGGCCGCCTGAGCGGCCTGATCACGCTGTATCCGTTTCCCCTGCTCGGCGCCCCGTCGCTGGCCAACGCTGCCGGCGGCTTTCTGTTTGGCATCGGCATGGTGCTGGCCGGCGGCTGCGTCGTCGGCAGTCTCTACAAGATGGGTGCAGGCAGCCTGGCCAGCGCGCTGGCCTTCGTCGGCATGCTGGCGGGTTCGGCGGCTTACGCCGAGATCCACCCGCAGTGGAGCGCTTTCGCCCAATCCACCGTGCTGGTGAAGGATGCAATCACTGTGCCGCAATGGCTGGGGGTCTCGCCGTCCGTCCTGCTGCTGCCGCTCGCCACTGTTGGTGGCCTCTGGCTGGTGCGCGAATTCCGCAGCGGCCGCATGGACCGCCCCGGGTTCGCCGCCGGCCATCTTGCGCCGTGGCGCGCGGCCGTCATTCTGGCGCTGCTCGGCTTTGCCTCGTATGTGCTGATCGGCATGCCGATGGGGATTACCACCAGCTATTCCAAGCTCGGCGCCGGCATCGAGTCGATGATCGCCCCCGCACATGCCGGGCGCCTGGCCTACTTTTCGGTGCAGCCGCTCAGCTACACACCGCCCTTCTCCGGGCATGCGATCCAGGGCGGACCGGGCCCCGGGCTGGATGCCATCGCTGCGATTCAGTACCCATTGATTTTCGGCATCATCGGCGGCGCCATGGTCTCGGCGCTGCGGGTAGGCGAGTGGCGCTTGCAGTGGCGACTGCCGCGTCGCCAGATGCTGTCCGCGTTGAGCGGCGGTCTGCTGCTCGGGCTGGCTGCGCGCATGGCGCCGTCGTGCAACGTCTGGCACCTGTGGGGCGGGGTGCCGATTCTTGCGCTGCCCAGCCTGCTGTTCCTCGCGGGCCTGCTGCCCGGCACCTGGGTCGGCGCCCGCCTGCTCACGCGTTTCGTGGTACGGTAACGCCGCATGACGCAGACCATCGACATCGATATCCGGGGCCAGATATGTCCGTCCTGCCTGCTGCTGACGCTGAAGGAGCTCAACCGCAATGGCACTGCGGTCCGTGGCGGCGGCACTGAAATTGTGGTGCTGACCGATGACCGCCAGGCCACCGCCACCATTCCTGCCATGGCTGAGCGCATGGGCTTTCGCACCGAGGTCGTCCGCCTGGATGGCAGCTACCGGATCCGGGTGTTTGGCGCGACCTGAACCAGAGTCCACGCACCGACCCCTGCCACCATGACAAGCACAGACGCCATTCGCTATATCCGCGCCAAGCTCGACCAGCTGCTGGCGGTGATGGGAACCTTGCCGCTGCGCCCCGAGGAGCTCGACGACGCCACCCTGCTCGAGCTGGATCCCATCGGCATCGTCGCCGAATCGTTCGCGCAGATGGTCGCCCATCTCAACGAGACCAACCATCGCCTCAATCTCGCCACCGACGAGATCCGCGCCATTTTCGATACGCTGGGCGCCGCCGTGGTCGTGTTCGACCACGACAACCGGATCGAGGACTGCAACCGGCGCTCTCTCGACTGGTTTTTCGGCGGCAGCGAACGGGCGCAGATTATCGGTCGTCTGTCGAACGAGGTGTGCGACTGTACCGAAGCGCTGGCCCATGTTCGCGAGGTCGCCGATGGCACCTGCCATGTCGTCAACCTGCACGGCCAGGACGTGCAGGTGGTCGCCTCGAAGATTTTCGACGAGGCCGGCCGGCATGCCAAGACGGTCATGCTGTTTGCCGACATCACCCAGCAGATGGAAGTCGAGCGCCATCTGCAGCTGTATGCCCAGGTCTTCAGCCATGTCGGCGAAGGCATCCTGATTACCGATACCGACAACCGCGTGATCGAAGTCAACGCGGCCGTGACGCGCATCACGGGTTACGGCCGCGATGAACTGATCGGCTCGACGCCGAGCATCCTCAAGTCGGACCTGCATGAACCGGCTTTCTATGAAGCGTTGTGGGACACGCTGCGCGCAACCGGGCACTGGCATGGCGAGATCCTCGACCGGTCGCGCGACGGCCGCATCCTGCCCCTGCTGCAAACCATCAGCGAAGTGCGTGATGCTCAGGGCGTGCTGACGCACTACATCTCGGTCATGACCGACATCTCGTCGATCAAGGAAACCCAGACCCGGCTCAATTTCCTGGCGCATCACGATGTGCTGACCGAGCTACCCAACCGGCTGTTGCTGAGCGACCGGCTGCACCATGACATCGAACGCGCCAAGCGCGATGACCAGACCGTTGCCCTGCTCTTCATCGACCTCGACCATTTCAAGAACATCAATGACAGTCTGGGTCACCAGATCGGCGACCTGCTGCTGATTGAAGCTGCGCGCCGGCTCAAGAGCCTGGTCCGTCAGGTCGATACCGTCGCCCGCCTCGGCGGTGACGAGTTCGTGGTGTTGATGGAAGGCAATACCTCGCCCGCCGCCGCGACCAGCCTGGCCGACAAGGTGGTGGCGGCTTTCAAGCAGCCGTTCGTGGTCAATGGACTCGATCTGTATGTGGGCTGCAGCATCGGCGTCACGCTTTATCCTGAAGACGGCATCGATGCCGTCACCCTGCTGAAGAACGCTGATACGGCGATGTACCGCGCCAAGGATGCCGGACGCGACGGCCATGTGCGCTACAGCGTGGAACTGTCCGAGGTGATGCGCAGCAAAATCGAGCTCGACCATGCGTTGCGCACCGCAGTGCGGGACGGCGGCTTCGAGCTGCACTATCAGCCCATTGTGGATATCACCCGCGGCAAGGTCGTCGCCTGCGAGGCGCTGATCCGCTGGCCAAACGGACCGGCCGACGCACGCACGCCAGGCAGCTTCATCCCGGTTGCCGAGGAAACGCGCCTGATCGTGCCGCTCGGCGAATGGATCCTGCGCGAGGCGCTGACGCGCATGCATGAATGGCTGGCAGACGGACTTGAGCTCGACTACATCTCGGTCAATATCTCGGCCGTGCAACTGGCGCAGCCGGATTTCACCGACCGCATCATCGATCTGTTGCATGAAAGCGGCGTGCCCGGCCGGCAACTGCAGATCGAGTTGACCGAGAACATGCTGATGCGCGACATCGAACTGTGTTCGCGGGTGCTCACGCAGTTGCGCGAGTACGGCATCCGCGTCGCCATCGACGATTTCGGCACCGGTTATTCCTCGCTGTCCTATCTGAAGCAGCTGCCGATCGACAACCTCAAGATCGACCGCTCGTTTGTGCTGGACATCCCGGGCGACGCCAACGACTGCGCCATTGCGGCGGCCATCATCGGCCTGGCCAAAACGCTGGGACTGGACGCCATCGCCGAAGGCATCGAAACCTGCGAGCAGCAGGACTACCTGGCGCGGATCGGCTGCGACAAGGTGCAGGGCTTCCTGCATTCGCAGGCGTTACCGGCAGCGGATTTCGCCGCATTCGTTTCCGCCGGCCGGCAGACACGCGGCTGATTGCCGCGTTTCAGAGTGAGGTACCAGGCTCCAGTCCAGAATCATCCTGCGTCGTTCATTGCTGCCTTCGATCGCGACTTGATGGCCGCGATGGCGCCGGCCAGGCTTGAAACGGTGGTTGAGGTGCTCCCATAAACAGGCTGAATGCAGAATGGCGGTCATTCAGATTCCGCTTGATGCACCGTGGATAAAGGCGCTCTGAGGTTTCACAAGTGCAGGCCTGGTCTGCTACTTGCTAGTTTTCAGGCATTTCAACTTGATGCCAAAACCGATCCGATGAGCAATGCCTCCAACCAGAAGAACGACATATTCTTGCCTTACATGCGCGACGTTGTCCGCAGCGAGCAATCCCTGCGTGAACTGAGCATGATGTGGCGCATGATCGAGTCCTCGGCCAAGATGAATTATTTGGCCGAGACCCAATCGATTCTGCAAACCATGGCGGCAACGCGGGCCGGATTCGATCAGTTGGAACACGAACTGGTTTCGAGCCTGGTGCACGAAAAGTGTGCGAACGTACTGATGGAAATCGGCACCAAGGCGCACTACGTGATCGATATCGTGGTGCGCAATCTGTATGAGCGAACTGCCGATGTCGGCTTTCTCGCCACTGACCGCGATCTCTGTGAATTCGTTGCCGGCGAGCAGAACAATGCGGACGCCATTCATGCACGCCTGCTGGCCTATCGCAGCAAGTACACCGTTTACGACGAAATCATGCTGCTGGACCGGGACGGAAACATATTGGTACAGATCGACGAGCATTCCGAAGTTGAGGGCAGCATCGACCCGCTGATCGGACAAACGCTGGCTTCAGGCAGCTATGTCGAAAGTTTCCGCGCGACTGACCTTCGCCCGGGCAAGGATAAAGCGCTGATTTATTCGCAGCGGATGCTGCATCCGCAAACCGGCAAGGTGGTCGGCATCCTCTGTCTCTGCTTCGATTTCGAGCAGGAAATGCAGGGCATCTTCAAATCGCATCGCGATCCGGACGAGCGCTCGAACATGCTGTTGCTCGACAGCGAAAACCGCGTCATTGCCAGTGCAGATGCGCTGTGGGTGCCCGTTGGTTCGGTCGTTCCGGTGAACCGGAGCGGCAGCGCCCGCCTGATGATGTTCGGTGGCCGCAAATATCTGGTGCAGACCTTTGGCGCGGACGGCTATCAGGGTTACATGGGGCCTCCGGGTTGGCAGGGGCAGGTCATGGTTCCGGTCGAGGTTGCATTCCTGGAAAACGGCGACCGCTCTCTGTCATCGCTCGATCCCGCGATCGTCGACGGCCTGCTGTCGCATGCGCAGACCTTTTCGCCGCCGCTCTACAAGATCATGAAGGCGGCCGAAACCATACAGCGCGTCGTGTGGAACGGACAGGTCATGACCGCCGGCAACATCGATAATCAGGTTCAGCTTAAATCGGTGCTGGAGCAGATCAGTGAAACCGGCAACCACAGCAACGAACTGTTTGCGCGATCCATCAGCAACCTGTACGAAACGGTGCTGAGCTCCAGTTTGCGCGGGGCGGAATTCATGACGCACTTACTGGTCGACCTGCACGACCGCAATTTGTACGAGCGCGCCAATGATTGCCGCTGGTGGGCGTTGACGCCAGCATTGCGCACTGCGCTGGCTGCTCCTTCGCGGACCGAGGCCATGCTCAAGAACATCACCGGCATCCTGGCCTACATCAACAGTCTGTATACCGTTTACACCCGGATTTTTGTGTATGACAAAAGTGGGCGGATCATCGCCAGCACCTGTCTGGCGCAGAAGGGTGAAGACCGGCATATTGTCGGCACCACGGTCGAGCATGACACGCTTGCATCGGTGTTATCGCTGGCGACCGAGCAGGATTACCACGTCAGTCCATTTGCAGCGACACCGCTGTACGACGGATTGCCAACTTATGTCTACCACGCCGCGATTCGCCATCCGGACAAGCCAAAAATGGTCGTCGGCGGGATCGGCATCGTGTTCGACGCCGCGCCGGAGTTTTCCGCCATGCTGCACGGCGGCCTGAATGGCAAGGCCGGCACCACGGCATTTTTCATCGACCGCCGCGGCCTCATCATTGCCAGCACCGATCCGGCTCGCCCGGTGGGCAGCCAACTCGATATCGATCCGGCAATCCTGCGGCAGAAAAATGGCTGCAGCACCTCGATTATCACGATCCATGACGGTCGCTATGCAAGCATGGGCTGCACCGTCTCGAACGGCTATCGCGAGTTCAAGGTCAGCGACGACTACCAGGAGGATGTCATTGCCGTGGTGTTCGAATCCTTTGGCGAGGTGCGCGAACGTCGCGCATCGGGCAATCGGGTCTCCACCGTTATCGATCACAATTTACTGGAAAGCGGTGGCAGGCAATTCGCAACATGCTTCATTGACGGCGATTTATATGCCATGCCTGCAGAGCAGGTGCTGGAAGCCCTGCCAGGCTCGGGTTTGCTGCCGGTTTCGATGGGTGGTTTCACCGGCCGAATCGGCATGCTTGCGCTCGAACGCGAAGATGAGGAGAAAAAATTCATCTGGGTATTTGACCTGGGCTACATGGTGCGGGGAAGCCTGTCTGAAATCACCCACAGCAGTCAGGTCGTGGTGGTCTGGAACGGGCAGCAAAGCATCGGTTTGCTGGTCGATGAACTACATGGTGTCCCGGAATTCCGCGACGAGCAGATTAGTCCTAGCCCATTCGCCCTGGAGGCCGGAGAAACGCTGGTGCCGCTGCTCATTAAGGGCAATCAGGATGGGCTGCTGATACAGGTGCTCGATATCGATTACATCTATCGTGCACTGGAAGCCGGTGAAATGCCGTGCATGCCGGAAACCGTGATGCAGGCGGCAGCATAAGGCGAGTTGCAGGACGATTTTAAGCGTTTCATCGGCGTACTCAGGCTGCATGTCGTGTCGTTTCACCGGTAGAGGGTTACCCGAAACGTGCGCTTGCCGCGTCTGTCAGGGGTGACAGGGCTCGGGGTGGGCGGCCGAGCGCTCAGAGTATCGCGCCGAAGTTCCAGTCCAGGATTATCCAGCGCCGTTCGTTGTTGCCTTCGACGACAAGCTGATGGCCACGACGCTGGAGGGTTCCAGGGTGAGTGAGGATCTGTCCCTCGCGGAACGGCAGCGTGGAACGCTCGATGCGCCAGGGTGCGGGGCCGTTGCGATAGCCGAAACTGATCTCGACATTTAGCCAGTCGAGCCGTTGCGCGCGGGAGGGCCGGGTTTGAGCGATGAGGCTGGCCAGGTCAGAAACACTTTTCTGATTGGCGATATGCGGCAGGGGATGGGCGCGGCCCCGCACATGGATGAAACAGTCGCCCGCGACGAGGAGCCAGGCGGGACGCACGGGCAATTCGCCGGCTTCTACCAGCAGTTCGAGCGCGGCGGTGCCGCCCTGGCTGTGTGGCAGCCGTTCCCAGATTTCCTGATAGTCGGATTCAACGCCGGTTTCGATCACGCGCTCGCTGTCAAAGACCATGCGGCCGATGTCGCGACTGCCATTGGCAGGCTGGAAATCCAGCTGGCGATGCCAGGTACAGACCTCACCTTCCACCTGGGTGACGCCGCAGAAACCCTGCTGGGTGGCGAGCCAGGCCAGTTGCGTGTCGTCGCATTCGGCAAGGCAGGTGATGCCGGAAAAATCCGGCCGCCCGGCGGGGATGCGCAGATCGGCGTGCCAGCGCGGGGTTTGCAGCCACCACACCTGGCTGCGTTCATCACGCCCGCTCGCGGTTTCCAGCAGAGTGCGGTTCCAGACGCCGAGGTAGGCGTCCGGAACCGGCGCGGGTTGTTCCGTCCACTCGCCAGCATGCAATGGAATGGATGCCGTCATGCGCTACGCTGCGATGCGCACCAGCTCGCGCTCGCCGCCGTGCCGCGTAGCAAGGCTTCCATTTCCGCAGCGGGAACCGGACGGCTGAAGTAGTAGCCCTGCAGTTCGTCGCACCCATGCTGCTGCAGGAATTCCAGATGCGCCATGGTTTCCACCCCTTCGGCTACCACCTTGAGTCCCAGCGCGTGGCCGAGGGTAATGATGGCGCGCACGATGGCGGCGTCGTCGGGGTCGCTGTCGATGTCGCGCACGAAGCTCTTGTCCACCTTGAGGCGATCGACCGGGAAACGCTTGAGATAGCTCAGGCTCGAATAGCCGGTGCCGAAGTCGTCCACCGCGATGTCGACGCCGAGCGCCTTCAGCGATTGCATGGCGACGTTGATGCGTTCGGCGTCGTGCATGACGAAGGACTCGGTCAGTTCCAGTTCCAGGCAGGCCGGGTCCAGCTCCGCCTGCTGCAGCGCAGCGGCCACCGACTGCACCAGCCCGGCATGGCGGAACTGGATCGGCGACAGATTCACCGAGACGCTGATGGGTGGCAGCCCGGCGCGCTGCCAAGCGCGGTTCTGGCGGCAGGCTTCCTGCAGGATCCATTGCCCGATGGGGATGATCAGTCCGGTTTCCTCGGCGATCGAAATGAAATGGTCGGGCGGGATCAGGCCCTTGCCGGGACACTCCCAGCGGATCAGCGCTTCGGCGCCGACGATGCGGCCGCTGGCAACGTCGATGCGCGGCTGGTAATAGACGCGGAATTCGGCGCGTTCAAGCGCATGGCGCAGGCTGTTTTCCAGTTCAAGGCGTGCGCTGATCGCCTGGTTCAGTTCGGGCGTGTAGACATGGTAGGTGCTGCGGCCGGACGCCTTGGCCTGGTACATGGCGGCGTCGGCGCAGCGCAGCAGCGCGTCGGGGTCGTCGCCGTCCTTCGGATAACAGCTGATGCCGACGCTGCAACTGAGCCCATATTCCCGGCCATCGTCTACCCATGGCTGGGAGATGACCTCCAGCAGTCGGGTGATGATGGCGAGGGTGTCATCCTCGCCATGCTGCTCGGTGAGTACCAGCACGAACTCGTCGCCACCCTGACGCGCCACGCTGTCGTGGCTACGGATGCAGGAACTGAGACGGCCGGCAACCTCCAGCAGAAGGCGATCGCCAACGTGGTGGCCGAGGCTGTCGTTGATCAGCTTGAAGTGGTCAAGGTCGACAAACACCACTCCCACCCGGTTGCCATCGCGTCGCGCCTTGGCGATGGCCTGTTCGATGCGGTCGCGCAGCAGCGAACGGTTGGGCAGGCCGGTCAGGCTGTCGTGGCTGGCCTGGTATTCGAGCTCGGCTTCGTGCTGGCGGCGCTCGGAGATGTCAACCACGGTGCCTTCGAAAAACTGCACGCTGCCATCCGCGTTTTTGACGGCGCGCGCGTTCTCGGAAATCCAGATGATGTGGCCGTCGTGGTGGTAGACCTGCGACTCGAAATTGCGCACCGCACCCTGTTCCTGCATCAGGCGCACGAAGGCCGCGCGCCGCTCCGGCTGCACATACAGCTGGCGCGAGATGTCGTGCAGGTGATCGATCAGCGCATCCGGCGAAGCGTGGCCGTAAATGCGCGCCAGCGCCGGATTGGCGTCAAGATAACGGCCTTCAGGCGTGGTCTGGAAAATGCCTTCGGTGGCGTGCTCGAAAATGCTGCTGTAGCGGCGCACCGTCTCGCGCAGCATGGCGTTGGCCGCCACGCGTTCGGAGATGTCCTGGATGTATCCCTCGATCCAGGCCAGCCGGCCGCTTGCGTCGCGTATCCCGACGCCGCGTTCAAGCACCCAGCATACCCGGCCGTCGGCGCGCTCGATGCGGTACTCGATGTCGAAGGATTCGTTTTTTTCCAGTGCGCGGTGAATGGTGCGGCTGACGTGCGCGCGGTCTTCCTGCAGCGTGATCTGGTCGTAGGAGACCCGGGTGTTGAACACCAGTTCGTCGGGCCGGTATCCGGTGAGCTTGTGGCAGCCGTCGCTGACAAACTCCATGCTCCAGATCGCGTCTACCCGGCAGCGGTAGATCATGCCGACCAGGTTGTCGGTGATGGTGGTGAGCAGGCGCGTGACGTCGAGCGGGGCGTCGGATTCCGCCCCGGCCAGTTCGGCAAGCTGCGCGTTTGAGAGCCTATTCATGGCATTCGGGGAAGCGCCGCAGGGTTTTCCAGAAAGCCATGTCGTGGTTGGGCCACAGCTCGGCGTGTTCCTGTCGCGCCAACAGTTTCAGCAGTAGCGCCTTGGTATCCAGACTGATGACGTCGGCGCGGTCGATGTGGTGGCGCATGTGCTTGCGCCGCAAGTTCGCATAGCAGCTGCCGGTAAGCCAGGTCATCAGCACGCCGCCGCGGGCGTTGGCCGCGGGCTGGGTGCCGTCTGGGTGGCGGAACAATCGGGTGGACATGTGAAGCTTTCTGGCGAATGCCGCTCTTCGGGAAGGGCGACGAGGTTTATTTCAGCACGCTTTTCACATAGCGGTCGTCGAGCGTCGCGGGAATCGCGGCCGCCTGCTTGACCTGGCATTTTTCTGCAGCAGCGCGTCGCCGCCGTAGGAATAATCCACCGGCATCACCACCTTGAAGGTGCGCCCCTGGGCGTCGCGCCCACCACCTGGTCGCAGGTCATCAGCGCGCTGTCGATGGCGCTGCCCGCCATCGCCGACGGCAGCAGTTTTTTCAGTACGGCATTCAGATGCATGGTGCGCTCCTTGGAAAAAAATGAATCAACCCCGGACAGCGGTAAATGCGTTCTCCCGGGCTTTTGTCCCTCCGTGGAGCCCCGCCTTCGGGGCCGGCTGCTCTCGGACCAGCCATCCCTCGCGGGACCGGAACCCTAGCTGCGCATTCGCGGTAAATGCAGACGCCCGTGCGCCGTCTTTCCCGACATGCCTGTATCAGCAACTCGTGTGCCAGTTCGCCATGAAAACGGTGACGGCTTGCAAACCCGCGCCCATGCTTGGATCGGCATACAGTCGCGCGAACGCGGCGGCAGCGGACGGGATGGCCGTGGGCAGAATTGGTGCGGATCGCAGCCTGCCATGCACCAAACCGGGCTACCGTTCTGCAGCCGCCCTTTTGTATTGGGTGGCTTTTCGGTAGGCTTCGCGCTAATCCACCAAAAACCGATCCCATGCATTTCACCCCCGAGTCCTTCCGCGCCTGGCCAACCAAACGCGTCACCCTGCTCGGCATGTCCGGCGTCGGCAAGACGCATCTCTCCTCCATGTTGCGTGGCCACGACTGGTTTCACTTTTCTGGTGACTACCGCATCGGCACCCGCTATCTGGATGAACCGATCCTCGACCTGATCAAGCACCAGGCGATGCAGGTGCCGTTCCTGCGCGATCTGTTGCGCAACGACTGGATCGACATCAAGAACAACATCAAGATCCACGACCTCGGCCCGGTGCTGACCTTCGTCGGCAAGCTTGGCGGGCCGGAGTGGGGCGGATTGAGCCTGGATGAGTTTTCGCAGCGTCAGGCGGCGTACCGCGACGCGGAAATTGCGGCGATGCGCGACGTCCCGGCATTCATCCGCAAGGGCGAGGAAATCTACGGCTACCCGCATTTTGTGAACGATGTCGGCGGCAGCCTGTGCGAGCTGGACGAGCCCGGCGTGGTCGAGCTGCTGGCCGAACACACGCTGATTCTCTACATCCAGACCACCACCCGCGAAGAAGAAGACACGCTGATCAGGCGCGCACAGTCCGACCCCAAGCCGCTGTATTTCCGCCCGGCGTTTCTGGCCGAAGCCCTGCCGGTATATCTGCAGGAAAAAGGCTTCGAATACGTCGCGCAGATCGAGCCCAACGATTTCGCGCGCTGGGTGTTTCCGCGTCTGTTTCATTCGCGCCTGCCGCGCTACGAAGCGATCGCGAAGCCGCACGGCTACACCGTGACCTCGCAGGAAGTGGCGCAGGTGCGCGACGAACGCGATTTCATGGCCCTGCTGGAAACCGTGATTGCAAGAAAAGGGTCAGGGGTCAGGGGTCAGGATTCAGGGGGAACGCATGCCGCTGGTCGCGCATAACGCCCTGCCCACGTTCGACCGCCTGCGCCGCGACGGCATCACGGTGCTGTCGACCGAGCGCGCGGCCAATCAGGAAATCCGCGAGCTGCACGTCGGCTTGCTGAACATGATGCCGGACGCCGCACTGGAAGCGACCGAGCGGCAGTTCTACCGGCTGGTCGGCGAATCCAACCCGATCGCGCAGTTCTACATGCACCCGTTCACCCTGCCGGCGTTGCCGCGCGGCGCAGCGGCGCAGGCGCACATCGCGCAGTTTTACGAAAGCTTCGAAGCTATCCGCGACAAGGGGCTGGACGCGCTCATCATCACCGGCGCCAACGTCAGCCACCCCAACCTCGCCGACGAAGCGTTCTGGCAACCGCTGATCGAGGTGATCGACTGGGCGTGGGACCACGTCACCTCGACCCTGTGTTCGTGCCTCGCCACTCACGCGGTGATGCAGTTCCGCCATGGCCAGACGCGGATGAAGCAGCCGCACAAAATCTGGGGCGTGTTCGAGCACCGCGTCACCGACGCTGGGCATCCGCTGGTGGCCGACATCAACACCCGCTTCGACGTGCCGCATTCGCGCTGGAACGATGTGTCGCGCGCGCAGTTCGAGGCTGCGGGCGTCAAGGTGCTGGCTGAAAGCGCAGACGCGGGCGTGCATCTGGCGGTGAGCGGCGATGGCTTGCGTACGGTGTTCTTCCAGGGCCATCCCGAGTACGACACGGTGTCGCTGTTGAAGGAGTACAAACGCGACCTGCAGTTGGCGGTGGCGGGCAAATTACCGCTCTTGCCGTCTTTCCCGCTGCGTTACTTCAACCAGCAGGCGCAGGCGCTGTTGCTGGAATACCGCAGCCGCATGCAGGCGGGTGCGGCGCTCGACTTTCCAGAAGCGTTGCTGCTGTCGCAGCTCGACAACACCTGGCACGACACCGCCGAAGGCGTGATCGGCAACTGGATCGGCTGCGTTTATCAGGTCACCCACCGCGAACGCGGCCTGCCTTTCATGCCGGGCATCGATCCGAACAATCCCTTGGGACTGGCGTGACGGCAGCCCACGCGCATTTCGACGAAGCGCAAGGTGCCCTGATCGCCAGTGGTGACTGGCATGCCGATGCGGCGTCGGCGTTGCCCCGGCTCGAAGGAAAAGCGGTGCGCGTGCTTGAAGGCGCGGCCGTCACCCAGCTCGACACCAATGGCGCGTGGTTGCTGCTCAATGCCGCGCGGCCGCAGCCCAGCGACCCGATGCCCGAACTGCGCGGTTTCCAGCCGCGTCATATGGCTTTGCTGAATCTGGTGGCGCAGCATGCCGCGACTACCGCAGCGCAAATCGAGGTGCGGCATCCCGGCCTGCTTGCGGCGATCGGGCGCGGCTCCCTTGCCATGTGGGGACACGTCTGCGGCCTGGTCAATTTCATCGGCCAGTTGACCATCGAGCTGGCGCGGCTGATGGGCAAGCCGGAAAACTGGCGCTGGCGCGAACTGGGTGCGCAAGTCAGCACGGTGTTTGCCGGCGCAATTCCCATCGTGATCGGCATGATGTTCCTGCTCGGCGTGGTGTTCGCCTACCTGCTCGGCGATCAGGCGCTGCAATACGGCGCCAGCATCTTCGTCGTCGACGGCCTGCTGCTGGCGATCCTGCGCGAAATTTCGCCGGTCATCGTCGCCGTCCTGATTTCCGGGCGCACCGGTGCGGCGATCACCGCGCAGCTCGGCACCATGAAGGTCACCGAGGAAATCGACGCCATCACCACGCTCGGCCTGTCGCCGCTGGCGGTGCTGGTGATTCCGCGCATGCTCGCCCTGCTGATCGCGCTGCCGCTGCTGATCTTCATCGGCGACATTGCCGGGATCGCCGGCGGCATGCTGGTGGCGCAGGTGCAACTGGATATTTCGCCGAATCTGTTCATCGACCGGATGGACAGCGTGCTGCGGCTGAAAACCCTGCTGGTGGGAATTTTGAAGGGGCCGGTATTTGCGGTTTTCATCGCGCTGATTGCGTGCAGGATGGGCTTGTCGGCCAGCCGTGATGCAAGTAGCGTGGGCGCCAACACCACCTCCACTGTGGTGCAGAGCCTGGTCGCCATCATCGTCCTCAACGCCATTTTCGCCGTGCTGTTCGTGCGGCTGGGAATCTGATGAGCGAAACCGTGATCGACGTGCGCGACGTCCACACCACGCTGGGCGGCAACGGCATTCATGGCGGGCTGAGTCTGTCCGTCGCGCGCGGCGAAGTCATTGCGCTGATCGGCGGCAGCGGTACCGGGAAATCGGTGTTGCTGCGCGAAATCATCGGCCTGCTGAAACCGCAGTCGGGTCACATCGAGTTGTTCGGGCAGTCGGTGTGCGACAGTACGCCGGAGCAAATGAACCTGCTGCGGCGACGCTTTGGCGTGCTGTTTCAGGATGGCGCGCTGTTTTCTTCGCTGTCGGTGGAAGACAACGTCGCCACCCCACTGTTCGAACACACCGACCTGCCGCACCCGCTCTGCCGCCAGCTGGCGCGCCTGAAACTGGCGATGGCCGGCTTGCCGGCGGACGTCGGCATCAAGCGCCCGAGCGAACTCTCCGGCGGCATGCGCAAGCGCGTGGCCCTGGCGCGCGCGCTGATACTCGATCCCGAGCTGCTGTTTCTCGACGAGCCGACCTCCGGTCTCGACCCGATTTCGGCACGCGCCTTCGACAAACTGATCCGCCTGCTGGCCGACACGCTGGGGCTCACCGTATTCCTCGTCACCCACGACTTGGATACACTCTTTTCAATTATCGACCGCGTCATTGTGCTGTCGGACGGCCACGTGCTGGGCAGCGGCACGGTGGCCGAGCTAAAACAATTAGGCAACCCGTGGCTGAACGATTACTTCGCCGCACGCACGGCGAATGGAGAAACCGCAGATGGAAACTGAAGGCCGATACACCCTGGTTGGCACGCTGGTGCTGGCGGTGATCGCGCTGCTGACGCTGGCCATTGTGTGGCTGGCAGGCGCAGCCAACACCATCGCCTATCAGCACTACACCATTTATTTCAAGAATCAATCGCTCGATGGACTGGCCGTTGGCGGCCCGGTCAAAATGCGCGGCATCATGGTCGGCAACGTCGATGGCTACGATTTTGCCAGCACCAGGGATGAAGCCGTTGCGGTAATCGCGCGAGTCGACGCCGGCCTCGACGTGCATCGTGGCGCGGTGGCCTATGTCAAGCGCAATCTGGTCACCGGCATTGCCTCGATTGAAATCGTCAACGGCCCGAAAACCGAGCCCGTGTTGACCGCTGCCAATGGCGAACGTTATCCCGTCATCGCCGAAGGGCGTTCCGACATCGACAAGGTAGCCGTAACGGTGGCGAAGCTGGCAGACAGCGGCGCGCAGATCATGGACAGCATGAACAAGGTGCTGTCGGAAGACAATCAGCGCGCATTGAGCCAAACGCTGGCCAATCTGAATACGCTGTCCGGCCAGCTTGCCGCCAACAAGGACGGCCTCAAGGACATGATGGTGGGGATACGCGACGCCTCGGAGGCCTTCCGCATTGCCGGCGCCAATATCGGTCAGGCGACCACCCGGGTCGAAGGCAGCTTCGTCGGCGTCGCCAACAACGCCGACATCGCCCTGAAACAGGCGGTCGTCGCGATGGAAAAACTCCAGCGCGACGCCGACCTGATTGCCGTCAATATCCAGCAGCTCAGCGACACCGGCACGCTGGAAATAACCCGGCTCAGCGGCGACCTGCGGACCACCACAGACACGCTCACCACCACCGGGCAGCGCCTGTCCGACCCGCGCGCCATCTTGTTCGGTCCGGCGAAACAGCAGCTCGGCCCCGGAGAAAAACTGCCATGAAAATCGCACATGCCCGCATTGGGCTGGTCCTGCTGGCGGCGACTACGGTGCTTGCCGGTTGTCTCAACCTGGGCGACGCATCCCAAGCCCCGGCCGTGGTGTATTACGTGCTGAACGATGCCGCCCCGGCCGCCGTTGTCCCCCCGTCGCCCGCTACCGCCCTAAAGGATTCTTCTCAATACCCCCCTGAGGGGTACTCCGATCCACTACGTGCTAAAGCGCGTGTGGAATCGTATGCGCCTACCCTGCGGGTGCTCGACACCACCACCGGCAATTTCTACGACACCGACCAGCTGGTATTCAGCCGCAGCGCCGATACCCGCGGCCTTTATCAGTTCGCGCGCTGGACCGAGCGGCCGAGCAAGCGGTTTGCCGAACTCATGCGCGCCCGTCTTGACCATCAGGGGGCGTGGAATGTGAGCGCCGGCGGCGGGTATGTTCGCAACGATCTGGTGCTCGACACCAAACTGGTCGAGTTCTACCACGATGCGGTCAGCAATCCGGGGCAGGTGCGGCTGATGCTGCGCGCCGATCTGGTCGATGCCCGGCAGCGCAAACTGCTGGGGCATCGCGTATTCGAACAGCAGGTGCCGCTCACGAGCTACGACGCGGCCGGTGCCGCGCAGGCGTCCAGCCTGGCGGTCAGCCGCGTGCTGGATGATTTGACCATCTGGCTCGCCAGTTTCAAATAAGTGCCTACAATTCAGGCAGCCTCACCTGAGTCTGAGTGCATCACAAACAATTGGAGAGAGACCATGAAACGCCTGCTTGCCGCCCTGTGCCTGTGTTCCGTTGCCGCCGTTGCCCACGCCGAGATTTCGCAAAAATTCGGCGATCTCGAAGTCCACTACAACGCCCTCACCACCGACGAGCTGCAGCCCGATGTTGCGCGCACCTACAAGATCGAGCGCAGCAAAACACGCGGACTGGTCACCCTGTCGGTACTGAGAAAAAACAAGGTCGGCGCGCTTACTCCGGTCCCGGCCAAGCTCTCCCTCTATGTCACCAACCTCACCCAGCAACTGGCCAACGTGGACATGCGCGAAGTCAAGGAAGGTACGGCGATTTACTACCTTGGCGAATTCCGTGTCGCGCCGCCGGACACCCTGAAGTTCACTGCCACCATTGAAGTCGCCGGCGAACCCAAGCACGAAATGACCTTCGATCAGCAATTCTTCAAGTAAGCCAGACGCGGAACAGCCCCGGATTCGGGGCTGTTTTTTTGCCTGCTGCAGAGGGAACGAGCGGGTCCTCAGCTGGCTGGGAACGCCGAATAAGCCAGCTTCAGCAGTCCCCACACGCCGAAGCCCGCCACCGTCAGGCCCGCTGCGCGACGCACCCACAGTTGCTGCATGAAGGGTTGAATCTGCCGCGCGAACAGGCCCATGCCCAGCAGATTCGGCAGCGTGCCGAGGCCGAACGCCAGCATCAGCGCCGCCCCGGAGGTGGCGCTGCCCGCCGCCAGCGCCGACACCAGCACCGAATACACCAGCCCGCACGGCAGCCAGCCCCAGGCCATGCCCGCCAGCAGCGCCTGCGGCAGCGATTTCACCGGCAGCAGCTTCTGGAACAACGGCTTCACCCTGCGCCACACGGCGCCGCCGGCGCGCTCGAAAACCAGCACCCAGTGATTGAATCCGGCCAGATACAGGCCGAGCAGAATCATCACGGCCTGCGCCAGCACATACAGCAGCGTCTGCACCGGGATGAACCCGGCCAGCTTCAACGACGCGCCAAGCGTGCCGGCCAGCGCGCCGAACAGCACATACGACGTCACCCGCCCCAGGTTGTAAGCCAGGTGCAGGCGGAACGGCGGCGTGCTGCCGTCGGCGCGAAAAGAAAACGCCGCGACGATGCCGCCGCACATGCCAACGCAGTGCACGCCGCCCAGCAGGCCGGCGAGCAGGGCGGTGAGGAGGGAAAATTCGATCATGACTGTTTATGGTTTCTGGACACCAGCCACACCAGCAGCAGAACCGGCACCCCGATCAGCGCCGTCCCGGTGAAGAAATTCGCCCAGCCATACGCATCGACGAATTCGCCGGAAAAGCCCGCGATGAATTTGGGCAGCAGCAGCATCACCGAAGTGAACAGCGCGTACTGGGTGGCTGAATAGGCCTGGTTGACCAGGCTCGACAAATAGGCGACGAAGGCGGAGGAGGCGATTCCGGCGGCGAGATTGTCCGCCGACACGGTCACCATCAGCGCGCTCACGTCATGCCCGCGCCCGGCCAGCCAGACGAACAGCAGGTTGGTTGCGGCGGACAGTATTGCGCCGAGAAACAAGGTGCGCATCACGCCGAGGCGCAGGGTGAGCAGGCCGCCCAGCCCCGCGCCGACGATGGTCATGATCACGCCGTAGACCTTGGAAACCGTCGCCACCTCGTCCTTGGTGAAGCCCAGCTCCTGATAGAAGGGATTGCTCATCACCCCCATCACCACGTCCGAGATGCGGTAGACCGCAATCAGGGCCAGCATCAGCAAGGCCTGCCATTTGTAGCGCTGGATGAAATCGATGAAGGGCGACAGCACCGCGCTGTAAAACCACGCCGTTGCGGTTAGCACCCGGCCGCGTAATCCGGCGGCGGCGAATTTCTCGCGCGTGTGCGCCTCGCGCTCGGTGGTGACGGGGAAGATTTTCTTGACCGGCTCGCGGATGATCAGCGTGGTGAGAATGCCGACCCCCATCAGCGCTGCCATCACCGTGTACGCCACCTGCCACGGGTGGAAGTCGTAGGTCGCCTCGGAGGGGTCGACACTCGCCGCAATCCACAGCGCACCTGCGCCCGCCGTGATCATCGCCAGACGATAGCCCGCCTGATAGGTTGCTGCCATCGCGCCCTGTTTTTCCGCCTCCACCGCCTCGATGCGGTAAGCGTCGAGCGCAATGTCCTGCGTCGCCGAGGCAAACGCCACTGCCAGCGCGAAATACACCGTATGCATCAGATTCAGTACCGGGTCGGTATTCGCCATCCCCAGCAGTGCAGCGGCGATGCAGAGCTGCGACAGCAGCAGCCACGCCCGCCGCTTGCCCAGCCACGCTGTCAGAAACGGCAGCGGCAACCGATCCACCAGTGGCGACCATAAAAACTTGAAGCCATACGCCAGCCCCACCCAACTCAGATGCCCGATCGTCGCGCGCGCAATGCCCGCCTCCGACAACCAGAACGACAGTGTGCCCAGCACCAGCAACAGTGGCAGCCCGGCCGAAAAGCCGAGAAACAGCATGCCGACGACGCGGGGGTGGGTGTAGACCTTGAGGGCGGCAAGCCAAGGGTGGGCGCGTAAGGTCATGGGACGTAATCGTAATCGACGATCAACGGCGCGTGGTCGGAAAAGCGCTGGTCCTTGTAGACGCTGGCAGCTTTGGCCTTGGCGGCGATGCCGGGCGTCGCGATTTGGTAGTCGATGCGCCAGCCGACGTTCTTGGCATACGCCTGGCCGCGGTTGCTCCACCATGTGTAGGCCTCGCCGGTGTGCTCGGGGTAAAGCTGGCGGTAGACGTCGACCCAGCCTAGCTCGTCGAACAGGCGTGTCATCCAGGCACGCTCTTCGGGCAGGACACCGGAGTTCTTCTGGTTGGATTTCCAGTTCTTGAGATCGGCTTCTTTATGCGCGATGTTCCAGTCGCCGCAGATGACGATTTCGCGGCCGGATTTGATCAGCGCTTCGAGGTGCGGGAAGAACACGTCCATGAAGCGGAACTTGGCCTGCTGGCGTTCCTCGCCGCTGGAGCCGGACGGCTGGTAAAGCGAGATGACGGCCAGATTCCCGTAATCCGCCTCGATGTAGCGGCCTTCAGCATCGAATTCGGGCACGCCAAGGCCTTCGATGATTTGCTGCGGTGGCGTGCGGGTGTAGACGCCGACGCCGCTGTAGCCTTTTTTCTCGGCGTAGTGAAACGCGCCGGAAAGGCCGTCGCACTGGATGAATTCGGGTTTGAGATCGGCGGCTTGCGCCTTGAGTTCCTGCACGCAGACGATGTCGGCATGTTGGGTGGGCAGCCAGTCGAAGAAGCCTTTGGTGGAAGCGGAACGGATGCCGTTGAGGTTGGCCGATATAATTCGCATCACGGGTTTAATTAAAATAACGATTCAAGAAGTTAAGAAAAATGTCCGATTACAAAGCCGAGTTTGTGGAATTCGCCATCGCTTCGAACGTGCTGTGTTTTGGCGAGTTCAAGACCAAAGCGGGGCGGATGAGTCCTTATTTTTTTAATGCGGGCCTGTTCAACGACGGCGACAAGCTGAAACGGCTGGGCGAATTTTACGCCAAGGCGATTGTCGACTCGGGGATTGAATTCGACGTGCTGTTTGGCCCGGCTTACAAGGGCATTCCGCTGGCGGCGAGCATTGTGATTGCCTTGGCGGGGATGGGCAGAAACCTGCCGTTTGCGTTCAACCGCAAGGAAGCCAAGGATCACGGCGAAGGCGGAACGGTGGTGGGTGCGGAGCTGAAGGGCCGCGTACTGATTGTCGATGATGTGATGTCGGCCGGTACTTCGGTGCGCGAATCGGTGAGCCTGATTCGTCAATCCGGCGCTGAACCTGCCGGGGTGGTGATCGCGCTGGATCGGATGGAGCGTGGCGCAGGCCAGCAGTCGGCCGTGCAGGAAGTGCGTGAACAATATGGCATTCCGGTGGTGGCGGTGGTCACGCTGGATAATCTGGTAGAGTTTTTGGAACGTGATGCAGACAGACAAACTGAACTACTGGCCGTGGCTGGCTACCGTGCAAAATATGGCGTGTAGCACGCTGGCGGTGGTCGTCTTGCTTCTGAGCGCGGGCAGCGCGCAGGCAGCGATGTACCGCTGGGTGGACAGCAGCGGCCGCGTGCAATACAGCGACACCCTGCCGCCGACCTACCAGCAAAGCGGTGCGGCGGAGATGAACAAGCAGGGGCAGGTCATCAAACGCACGCAGTCCGAGGTGGAGCGCAAAGCCGAAGCGGAACGTCAGGCCGAACAAAAACGGATTCAGCAGGAGCAGCAAAAGCAGGTGCAGTTTGATCGGGCTCTGACCTCGACCTATACCACCGAAGCGGAAATCGATCTGGCGCGCGACCGTGCGCTGGAACACCACATGCTGGCGATTCATGGCGCGGAAGTGCGTGGCAAGGCGGTGGATGCCAATCTGGCTGATTTCAATGCGCGCATTGCCCAGATCCAGAAAGCGGGGAAGAAAGTGGGCTCGGGCTTGCAACGGCAGCTGGAGCAATCCCTCAATGAAAGCGAGGAGTTGAAGCGCACCATCCAGGCCAACGAAGAGGCAATGACGCAGGTGCGTGAGAAATACGCGGCAGACAAGGCGCGCTTCCGCGAATTGACGGGTAAATAATCAGGCCGTTTTCTGTGCCACAGGCCGACAGCCTGGTGGCGGCGGTGGAATGAGTTGAAACGAGTTGGCCGGGATGTCCCGGCCAACTCGTTTTTCATCCCTGCAGTTTGCGTTTCAGCAGGTCGTTGACCTGTGCCGGATTGGCCTTGCCCTTGCTGGCTTTCATCACTTGCCCCACCAGCGCGTTGAAGGCTTTTTCCTTGCCGGCGCGGAATTCCTCGACCGATTTGGCGTTGGCCGCCATGACCTCGTCTATGATTTTTTCCAGCTCGCCGGAATCGGACATCTGCTTGAGGCCGCGCGCCTCGATGATGGCGTCGACTTCGCCCGCGCCTTCCCATAGTCCTTCGAACACCTGCTTGGCGAGTTTGCCGGACAAGGTGCCGTCCTGGATGCGCGAAATCAGTGCGCCGAGATGGGCAGCGGAGACTGGGCTTTGCTCGATGTTCAAATCAGCCTTGTTGAGCGCGGCGGAGAGTTCGCCCATTACCCAGTTGGCGGCCAGCTTGCCCTGGCCGCAGGCTTTCGCCGCAACTTCGAAGTAGTCCGCCAACGCGCGCGAGCCGGTCAATACGGCAGCATCGTAAGGCGAGACGCCATATTCGGCCTGAAAACGCACCTGCATCGCGGCGGGCAGTTCGGGCAGCGTAGCGCGTACCTGCTCAATCCAGTCTTCGTCGTGCTTGACCGGCAGCAGGTCGGGGTCGGGGAAGTAGCGGTAGTCGTGCGCGTCTTCCTTGCTGCGCATCATGCGCGTCTCGCCGGTGTCGGGGTCGAACAGCACGGTGGCCTGTTCGATGCGGCCGCCGTCTTCCAGCGTCTCGATCTGCCAGCGCACCTCGTAGTCGATGGCCTGCTGCAGGAATTTGAACGAGTTGAGGTTCTTGATCTCGCGGCGGGTGCCGAATTCCTTTTGCCCGACCGGGCGCACCGAGACGTTGGCGTCGACGCGGAAGCTGCCTTCCTGCATGTTGCCGTCGCAGATGCCGATCCAGGTCACCAGCGTGTGTAGCGCGCGCGCGTAGGCCACCGCCTCGGCGCTCGAACGCATCTCCGGCTCGGAGACGATTTCCAGCAGCGGCGTGCCGGCGCGGTTGAGGTCGATGCCGCTCATGCCGTGAAAATCTTCGTGCAGCGACTTGCCGGCGTCCTCTTCCATGTGGGCGCGGGTGAGATTGATGATTCTTTCTTCGCCGTCCACCACGATTTTCAGCGCACCGCCCTCGACGATCGGCTTGGCCAGCTGGCTGATCTGGTAGCCCTTGGGCAGGTCGGGGTAGAAGTAGTTCTTGCGGTCGAACACGTTGATGCGGTTGAGCGTGGCGTCGATCGCCAGCGCAAACTTGATCGCGCATTCCACCGCACCGCGGTTCAGCACCGGCAGCACGCCGGGCAGCGCGATGTCGACCGCGCTCGCCTGGGTGTTGGGCGCGGCGCCGAAGGCGGTGCTGCTGCCCGAGAAGATCTTCGATTTCGTGGCGAGCTGGGTATGCACTTCCAGCCCGATGACGGTCTCCCATTTCATGGCAAGCCCTCCGGTTGGCGGCTGTGCCAGTCGGTGACGCGCTGGTATTGGTGGGCGACGTTGAGCATTTTCGCCTCGCTGAAATAATCGCCGACCAGTTGCAGGCCGATCGGCAGGCCTTTGCTATCGAAGCCGCACGGCAGCGACATGCCGGGCAAGCCGGCGAGGTTGGCGGGGATGGTGTAGAGGTCGTTCAGATACATTTCCACCGGGTCGTCGGACTTTTCGCCCAGCTTGAAGGCGGTGCCGGGCGCGGTGGGGCCGAGGATGACGTCGCAGGTCTTGAAAGCGGTGTTGAAGTCGTCGGCAATCAGGCGGCGGATTTTCTGCGCCTGCAGGTAATAGGCATCGTAGTAGCCGTGCGACAGCACATAGGCGCCGATCAGGATGCGGCGTTTGACCTCCGCGCCAAAGCCCTGCGCGCGGGTTTTGCAGTACATGTCGTCGAGGTTGCCGTATTCCGGCGCGCGGTAGCCGTAGCGCACGCCGTCGAAGCGCGACAGGTTGCTTGAGGCTTCGGCCGGGGCCAGCACGTAGTACACCGGAATCGCGAGTTTGGAGTTGGCGAGCGAAATTTCGACCGTAGTGGCACCGAGCTTTTTCAGTTCGGCCACTGCCGCTTCCACCGCCATGGCGACTTCGTTGTTCAGCCCTTCGGCGAAGAATTCCTTCGGCAGGCCGACGCGCAGGCCGCTCAAGGGCTTGTCGAGATCGCGCGTGTAGTCCTCCTTGGCGCGTTCGAGGCAGGTCGAGTCCTTGGGGTCGAAGCCGGTCATCACGTTCAACAGCAGCGCGCAGTCTTCGGCCGACGGCGCCATCGGCCCGGCCTGGTCCAAGCTCGAGGCGAACGCGATCATGCCGTAGCGCGACACCAGGCCGTAGGTCGGCTTGAGGCCGGTGATGCTGCACAGGGCGGCGGGCTGGCGGATCGAGCCGCCGGTGTCGGTGCCGGTGGCGGCGGGCGCCATCCGCGCGGCCACGCAGGCGGCCGCACCGCCGGACGAGCCGCCGGGTACGTAAGCCGTATTCCAGGGATTTTTCACCGCGCCGAAATAAGACGTTTCGTTGCTTGATCCCATGGCGAATTCGTCCATGTTGGTCTTGCCCAGCGAGGGCATGCCGGCGGCCTTGAATTGCTGGATCACATGCGCGTCGTAGGGCGCGACGAAGTTGTGCAGCATTTTCGAGCCGCAGGTGGTGAGCCAGCCGTCGGTGCAGAAAATGTCCTTGTGCGCGATCGGCACGCCGGTGAGCGGGCCGGCCTGGCCGGCGGCAATCAGCGCGTCGGCGGCGGCGGCCTCCATCAGCGTTTTTTCGGCATCCAGCGTGATGAAGGCGTTGATCGCCGGATTCAGCGCGGCAATGCGGTCGAGATATGCCTGGGCGAGTTCGCGGCTGGAAATCTGGCGGGCCTTGAGTTGCGCGGCCAGTGTGGAAAGCGTGGTGTCGGACATGGCTTACTCGATGACCCTGGGCACGAGGTACAAGCCGTTTTCGACGGCGGGTGCGATGGCCTGGAAAGCGGCGCGGCGGTCGGTTTCGGTGGCGACGTCGGCGCGCAGGCGCTGATAGACCTCCTGCGCATGCGCCATCGGCGCGACGCCGCGGGTGTCGACCGCCTGCATGGTGGCGATGAGGTCGAAAATGCTGTTGAGCTGGGTTTGCGTGGCCTGCGCTTCGGCATCGCTGGTTTCGATGCGGGCGAGGCGGGCGATGCGCTTGACGTCGTCCGTTGAAAGGGACATGAAAACACCTGATGGCTTACGGTAAATAAGCCCGGTAGGTTATCATAGGCCCCTTGTTTTTTCTGCCCTTTCGCCCGCCTGGTGCGGGCGTTGCCGCCACCATGTTCAAGTTCCTGACCAGCTATTTTTCAACCGATCTCGCAATCGATCTGGGCACCGCCAACACGCTGATTTACGTGCGTGACCGTGGCATCGTGCTGGACGAGCCCTCGGTGGTGTCGATTCGTACCGACTCGGTGGGCGGCAAGCGCACCGTGCAGGCGGTGGGTGCGGAGGCCAAGCAGATGCTGGGCCGTACGCCGGGCAACCTGCAGGCAATCCGGCCGATGAAGGACGGCGTGATCGCCGACTTCACCGTGACCGAGCAGATGCTCAAGTATTTCATCAAGAAAGTGCACGACACGCGGATGTTCCGCCCCAGTCCGCGCATCATCATCTGCGTGCCCTGTGGCTCGACCCAAGTCGAGCGCCGCGCGATCCGCGAATCGGCGATCGGCGCCGGCGCGCGCCAGGTGTATCTGATCGAGGAACCGATGGCGGCGGCGATCGGCGCTGGCTTGCCGGTGGCGGAAGCGACCGGCTCGATGGTGGTGGACATCGGCGGCGGCACCACCGAGGTCGGCGTGATCTCGCTGGGTGGCGTGGTGTACGCCAATTCGGTGCGCGTCGGCGGCGACCGCATGGACGAGGCGATCATCAATTACATCCGCCGCAACTACGGCATGCTGATCGGCGAAGCGACCGCCGAGCAGATCAAGAAAAAAATGGGTTCGGCCTTCCCCGGTGCTGAAGTGCTGGAGATGGAAGTGAAAGGCCGCAGCCTGGCCGAGGGCGTGCCGCGCAGCTTCAATGTGTCGTCCAACGAAATCCTCGAAGCGCTGACCGAGCCGCTCAACGCGATTGTGAGTGCGGTGAAGCAGGCGCTGGAACAGACCCCGCCCGAACTCGGCGCCGACATCGCCGAAAAAGGCATGGTGCTGACCGGCGGCGGCGCGCTGCTGCGCGACCTCGATCGCCTGCTGATGGAAGAAACCGGGCTGCCGGTGATCGTGGCCGACGACCCGTTGACCTGCGTGGTGCGTGGCTGCGGACGCGCGCTGGAAGAAATGGACAAACTGGCGTCGGTGTTCACCAACGAGTGAACGCAGCAACGCGCAGTTGCGCTGACAAGGGACGTTGATGGCGACGTCGGATCAGCTCATGTTCACCCGTCGCCTGGGGGCGACCACCCGCCTGTTGATCTGGCTGTCGGTGGGGGTGGCGTGCATCATCGCCGACTCCCGTTATCACGCGCTCGACAACTTGCGCAGCGGCTTCTCGCTGCTGCTGCAACCCGTGCGCGAAATTCTGCGTACACCATCCGATGTCGCCGCCGAGCTGGGTGGCTTCTTTACCCGTCACCGTCTTTTGCAAAACGAGCGCGATCGCCTGCTTGCCGAGCGGGCGCAACTGTTGCTCAATTTGAATGCCGCCCGCGAAATCAGCCGCGAAAACGCCGAGCTGCGCGCCCTGCTGCAGCTGCAATCGCGGCCCGGCCAGCAGGTGGTGTATGCGGCCCTGCTGTATCAGGGGCACGACTGGTTTGCCCAGCGCATGACGCTGGATCAGGGCGCGGCGGCGAAACTGCGCAGCGGTCTGCCGGTGGTCGATGCCAGCGGCCTGGTGGGCCAGCTGACCCAGGTCTACCCGGGAACGAGCGAGGTCACGCTGGTGACCAGCCCCGAGCAATTAACGCCCGTGTTCGTCGAACGCACCGGCCAGCGCGGCCTGGCGGCGGGCAGCGGACGCGGCCAGCTGGAACTGAGATACATGCCGACCCATATCGATGTGCGTGTGAATGACCGCCTGCTGACATCCGGCATCGACCGGGTGTACCCGGCGGGAATACCGGTGGCGCGCGTGACGCGGGTGTCGCGTTCGGAATCCAGCCCCTATCTGCGGGTGGAGGGCGAGCCGCTGGCGGGCATCGAACGTTCCCGCGCCGTGCTGGTGCTGGTTGCCGCGCCGTACGCGGTGCAAGCGCCGCTGCCGTCGACACCTCCGGTCAAGCAGCCATGAGCCCCACGCAATCGAGCGGCGGCTGGCGCCGCATCCTCGGCAGTTTGACCCTGGCGCTGTTGCTGGAACAGCTGCAGTGGTCGGGCTGGGCGCTGGCGCTGCGGCCGGATTTTTTGCTGATCGGCGTACTGTTCTGGGCGCTGCATCAGCCTGCGCGCATCGGATTCGGCACGGCGTTTTGTGTCGGCTTGCTGGCGGATTTCCAGAATGGCGGGGTGTTCGGCCAGCACGCCATGGCCTATGTGGTCGGCGTGTACGTGGTGCTGTTTTTGCGCTTGCGGCTGCTGCAGTTCGACCCGCTGCGCCAGGCGGCGCAGCTGTTCCCCATCTTTCTGCTGGTGCAGTTGCTGCTGGTGCTGATTGGCTGGCTGGCGGCCAATCCGCCGTCCGATTTGACCGTCCTGTTGCCGGTCACGAGCAATAGCGTGATGTGGCTGGTGCTGGTGGGCGTGCTGCGGCTGTGGCATGGCAAGGGTTTGCAGGACCAGGCATGAATCGGCCGGCCACGCTGAAAAACCTGGACCTTGAGCTGGCGCGCTTTCACGGGCGGCTCAAGGCGGCCGCAGCCTTTGTTGCCCTGCTGGCGACCGCGCTGTTGGCACGCGGCTATTATTTGCAGATTACGCAGCACGATTACTACTCCGGGCGCGCCGAAAGCAACCGCATTTCGCTGGTGCCGATTGCGCCCAATCGCGGCCTGATTCTCGACCGCAACGGCCGCATTCTGGCGGAAAACTATTCCGCCTATACGCTGGAAATCACCCCTGGGCATACCCCGAATCTGGAAACCACGCTGGCCGAGGTGGGCAAGCTGGTCGAGATTACGCCGGGACAGCTGCGGCGGTTTCGTCGCCTGCTCGCCGATTCACACGAATTCGAAACCGTGCCGCTCAAAAGCAAGCTCAGCGACGAGGAAGTGGCCATTCTGGCGGCCAACCGTTATCGCCTGCCGGGAATCGAAGTCAAGGCGCGGCTGTTCCGCAACTATCAGGCCGGGCTCGGGATGGCGCACGTGGTGGGATTTATCGGCCGCATCAACGACCACGATCTGAAGCAGTTGCGCGCGGCCGGGCGCGAGCGGGATTACCAGGGCAGTGCGCACATCGGCAAGACCGGGCTGGAGCAGAGCTACGAAGCCCTGCTGCACGGCCGCACCGGCTTTGACCAGATGGAAACCGGCGCCAGCGGCCGCGCGGTCCGGATGTTGTCGCGCATTCCGCCGGTGCCGGGCAAGGATTTACGGCTGTATCTCGACCGCGAACTGCAGGCGGTGGCCGAGCATGCGTTTGGCGACTATCTGGGCGGACTGGTGGCGCTCGACCCCAACACCGGCGGCGTACTGGCGCTGGTGAGCAAGCCCGGATTCGACCCCAACCTGTTCGTCGACGGCATCGACCCGGTCACCTGGAAAGAGCTCAACGAATCGCCCGAGCGGCCGATGGTCAACCGGGTGCTGCGCGGCATTTATCCGCCGGGTTCGACCATCAAGCCGTTCATGGCGATGGCGGGGCTGGAACTGGGGCTGCGCAAACCCTCGGATACGATATTCGATCCGGGTTATTTCACCCTGCCGCGCAGCAGCCATCAATACCGTGACTGGAAAAAGGGCGGCCACGGCACGGTCGATCTGCGGCACTCGATCGCGCAGTCGTGCGATGTCTATTATTACCGTCTGGCGAACGACATGGGCATCGACCGCATGCACGACTATCTGTCGCAGTTCGGCTTCGGCGCGACTACCGGCATCGATCTGGACGGCGAGTCGCCCGGACTGCTGCCCTCGCGTGACTGGAAACAGCGCCGCTTCAAGCAAGTCTGGTACCCCGGCGAAACGGTGATCGCGGGCATCGGCCAGGGGTTTCACCTGACCACGCCGCTGCAACTGGCGGTGGCCACTGCCATGCTTGCCAATGGTGGCAAGCACATCGAACCCAGATTGGTGCAGGCGGTGCGCGACCCACTTACCCGCGTCTGGCAAAGGCAGCCGGTTGCGGTGAAGGGGCAACTCAAGTTCGATCCCGACAATCTTGCAGCGGTGCGCGAGGGCATGATGGCGGTGATGCGTCCGGGCGGCACCGCATCGGCAGCGGCGGCCGGCGCGTCCTACACGATCGCGGGCAAGACCGGCACCGCGCAGGTGGTGGCCATCAAACAGGGGGCGCGCTACGATGCCGGCGGTTTGTCGCACAAGAATCGTGACCATGCGCTGTTCATTGCCTATGCGCCCGCCGAAAACCCCACCATCGCGATCGCAGTGATGGTCGAGAATGGCGGGCACGGCGGCTCCACCGCCGCGCCGATCGCGCGCGCAGTGCTCGATTACTACCTGACCGGGAAACGCCCCGGCAACATGAATGTGGGAGCAGACGGTGCCGCACCAGACTAGCCATTGGATCCTGCGCCGGTTGGCCCATCTCGACGGCATCCTGCTGACCCTGGTGGTGGTGCTGCTGGGCGTCAGCCTGGCGGTGGTGACGAGCGCGTCCGGGCAAAGTCCGGCCCGCATCAGCGGCCACCTTATCAACATCGGCCTGGCGCTGGCGGTGATGGTGGTGGTGGCCAACGTGCCACCGCATCTGCTGGCCAAAGTGGGGCCGCCGCTGTATGTGGCCGGGGTGGCGCTGCTGATCGGGGTGGCGCTGTTTGGCGAGATCCGCAACGGCGCGCGGCGCTGGCTCAACCTGGGGTTTGCGTTCCAGCCATCCGAACTGCTGAAACTGGCGTTGCCATTGATGCTGGCCTGGTATTTCCAGCGCAACGAGGCGGTGTTGCGCGCCAAACATTTTCTGATCGGCGCTGCCATGCTGGTCGTGCCCTTGGCGTTGATTCTGCGGCAGCCCGATCTGGGTACGGCGCTGATGATCGGCGCGTCGGGATTTTATTTGCTGTTTTTCGCCGGCTTACCG
>JAANCK010145960.1_pt1 | contig 41478 bp, 37 predicted proteins | sample 7277841 | NCBI WGS metagenome assembly JAANCK01 (sample SAMN14222788, study PRJNA588281) | permafrost metagenome | isolation source: Arctic cryosol methane SIP | place: Canada:Nunavut | collected 2015-07 | reverse complement strand
GCTGAGCCCGACCATCAGGATCAGCGGCTGCTGCTTCATCCTCAGCCAGGAGATGTAGCGCACCACGCCGTCGCGCGGCTGGGTGTATTCGTAGGTGCCACTGCTGGTCGCAACCGCATCCTGCAGGAACTGCGAGACGCCCGGCCCGCGCTTGCCCAGGAAATCCTCGACGAAGGGCGCGCGCATCAGGGTCACGCCGTCGTAGCTCAGGACCAGCACGGCGCCATTGGCCATGCTGGGGATCGACCGGTAGGTTTCCAGGAACGGCTTGATCCGCATTTCGGCGCGCACCGCCCCGACCGTCGCGCCGCTGCGATCGCGGATCGCGCAAACATAGGGCAGGATGTACTCGCCGTCGATCAGGCTGCGCTGCGGGGCGCCCAGGCTCAGCGTCCGGCCCGACTGCGGAATCCGCCATTGGCTGACGGGCGCGTCGGTGATCGAGACCGCTGCAACCGGGTATTCCGCCGAGGAAGCGACGACATGGCCGCGGGCGTCGGCGATCAGCAGGCGTGCCGTGGATGCCCGGTCCTGCAGCTCGCGCCGCAGCTGGTCGTGCAGGCGCTCTTCACTTCCAGATTTCGCCAGTCCGCCGGCGTTTTCGATCAGCGCGGCGGCGGCGACGGCGGCGTTCGCGGCATCCCTCAGCGTTGCCGCGAAGTGGCCCTCCATGCTTTCGGTCAGCGCGAGCGAGAGGTTACTGCTCGCCAGCCGGGTACTTTCGTAGTCCTCCGTGACGTCCCACCAGGTCATGGCGGCGGCCATGCCGACGACGGCCGCGAGGACCGCGAGCAACACCCGTTCATAAAGCCGGTGAAGTGGACTCACCCCGGCAGCCTAGCAGGCAACCGTCGAGTTCGACGAGGGGGTGCATCCGCTGACTTGACCTGCATCAGCATTGGACCGGCGCCACTGTACCGAGGTGAGCCCGGGGCCGGTCGATCCGGCCCCCGCAGGTGCGCCTGTGGGTGGCCTCAGCTGGAGCGGGGCGCCTTCCTGTCGTATGCTTTCGCACCGCCGGCGGACCCCCGCCCGGGCTTTCTCATTCATCAAGGACGCATCACCGTGGAAAAAACCACCCTGAACGCCAACTCGCTGGGCACCGTCGAATCGATCATCATGGGGATCGCCGGGACGGCGCCGGCCTACAGCATCGAGATCACCAGCTCGACCATCATCGGCACGGCCGGGACGCTGTCGCCTGCCAGCATCCTGGTTTGCGGCCTGATCATGTTCGGCATCGCCTTCGCCTTCATCAACCTGAATCGGTCGATGGCGAACGCCGGCACGTCGTTCGCCTGGGTGAGCACGGTGTTCGGCCGCGTGCTGGGCTTCTTCGCCGGATGGGCGCTGCTGGTGCTGTGCTGCGTGTTCATGGTCTCGGCCATGATCCCGGCCGCCAATGCGACCCTGCTGATCTTCAAGCCGGAGCTGATGAACAACGTGCACTACGTAACCATCATCGCCGCGTTCTGGCTCACCTTCGTCAGTGCCGTCGTGGTCAAGGGCATCAAGCTCACCAGCTACGTGCAGGTGGCCATGACGATCGTCGAGGCGGTCATCCTGTTCATCATCATCGTGGCGGCCTTCCTCATGTTCGCGAGCGCGCCGCAGCACGCGTTCACCTGGGCCTGGTTCTCGCCGTTCGAGTTCACGCCCAAGCTGTTCGCCAATGCGGCGCTGGTCTCGATCTTCTTCTACTACGGCTGGGACGTGACCATGAACCTCAGCGAGGAGACGAAGGATCCGACCCGCACGCCGGGCCGCGCCGCGTTCTGGTCGATGGTGTTCCTGATGGCGTTCTTCCTGGTCTTCATCGTCGTCACCCTGCTGGCACTGTCCGACGCGGAGATCCAGCACTACAACACCAACATCATCTTCGCCATCGCCAACAAGGCGCTGGGGCCGACCTGGGGCTACGTCGCGATCATCGCGGTGCTGCTCAGCACCGTGGGAACGGTGGAGACGCAGATGTTGCAATTCACCCGCACGCTGTTCGCCAAGGGTCGCGCCGGCGCGCTGCACCACCGCTATTCGCGCCTGCACCCGCGCTGGAACACGCCGCACATCGCGATCTTCTTCATCTGGATCGTCGGCCTGTTGCTGCTGTTCATCTCGTCCTACCTGCCGACCATCAACGTCATCCTGCAGGACTCGATCACCGCCATCGGCTTCCAGATCTGCTTCTACCTCGGGTTGACCGGACTGGCCTGCGCCTGGTATTACCGCGGCGAGCTCACCACCGGCATGTGGCGGGCGATCACGCATGTGATCTGGCCGGCCACCAGCGGCGTCTTCCTGTTCTTCATCGCCATCTACAGCATTCCCACGTTCGACGTCGTCACCAACGTGGTGGGAATGGGCGGCATCGCGATCGGTGCGATCCCGCTGTTCCTGAACCGCAGGAACATCTGGCGGCCGGCTGCGGTGGAACGGGACTTGAAGATCGTCCAGCGCTGACGAAGCGGCCGTTTTCCACACCGGGTCCGTCCTGGCGGACCCGGCTCGGCTGCAGGAACCGCGACGGCGTCACGATCTCACGATCAGCGCGATCGCCGGCTCGTCCGGGGGCATGGGGCAAGCCCGGGCGAGGGCAGGGCCGGTTGCGCGATGCCTGACGCCGCGTTGTTTTCGTGACTTCCGGCGGATGGATGCCACAGGGCCACCTTGACCGGCGTCAAGGGCGGCACGGTCTGGCCGTTGGGCAAGGTTGAGCTGGGCGAATAATCAGGCCAGTATCAACAGCACGACCCACACATGGACTCGATCGACCTGTTCCAGACCTGGCGCAACGCCAATCAGGCTGCGGTGGTGGCGGCCAAGGCCGTTCTCGTGAAGTCGATCCTGGCCCTCGACGGCCGGGGCGAGCCGCCGACCGCGGCCGAAATCGAGCAGGTCCGAACCCTGCGCTGCATGTCCGACGACCTGTTCGAGTTGACCGTGGCGCGCTCGGGTGAAGCCGTCGAAGCGCGGCGCCTGCAGCCGCCCCCCGAGCCGGGATCAGAGCCGGAGCATCGAGAGTCCACGTTCGCGAGCACCTGGGCGGTTCCAATGCAGCCCTGACGCGGACGGCGCTGGCAGGCCTCCACGACGGTCATACGCGACCGCTATCGCGCAAACGACCCGTCGGCGCGGATCATGGTGAGGTTCACGTAGTGCGAGCCCAGGTTGCTCTGCTTGGTGTAGCGGATCACGAACCCGCCCAGGTCCTCGTTGCTCATGCCCTCGAGCGCCGCGATGATCTTGGCGCGCGTCACCGGCCCGGACGTCTTCTGCAGGGCCCGAGCCACCAGCTTGGCGTTGAGGAATCCTTCCATGCTGTTGTAGCTGAACTTCTTGTCGGCGCCCTGCGCGATGATGGTCTGGTATTCGCGCACGACCGGGTTGCCCAACTCGGTGAACGGATATGGCACCACCTGGCTCACGATCACGCCGGCTGACGGCTCTTTCAGCTCGGCGTGCAGGCCGGAGGCCACACTCAGGACGAAGAACTGCGGGCTGACGCCCTTGGCCCGGATGCCCTTGATGAAAGCGGCCGCGGGTTTGGCCTGGCCGATCAGAATCACCGCTTGCGGATTGGCGGCGGCGATCACGTCGATGGCCTTTGCCACGTCGGCCGTTCCGCGCGGAACCGGCGCCACCGCAGCGGGGGTGGCGTTTCGGCTCTTGAGGGCGGCGACAAATGCCTCCAGTCCCTCCTTGCCGAATGCGTCGTCCTGGTACATGGCGGCGATCCGGTTGATCCCGATGGTCCAGGCATGCTTGACTTCCGCCTCGATCTCGTCGGTGGTGCTGGCCCGCACGTGGAAGATGCCGGGCATGTACGGGTCGCGCAGGGACTTGGCGCCGGCGGTGTTGCCGATCTCCGCGATACCTGCCGCCTGCACGGTTGGCATGACCTTCAGCAGGTTGGCGGTGCCGCGATAGCCGACCAGCGCGACCACGTTCTGCTTGTCGATCAGGTCCTTGGTGTTCTCCAGCGTCTTGTCGGGGTTGAACCCGTCGTCCATGCTGATCAACTTGATCTTCTCGCCGCGAATGCCGCCCTTCCTGTTCAAGTCGTCGAAATAGGCATTCATGCCACGCACATAGTCGGTGGTCAGCGCCGCGGTATTGCCGGAAAGATCGCCGGAATGCCCCAGCAGGATATCGGCCCACGCATTGCCGGATGCGATACAGGCAAGGACCGTGAGCAATCGGCCCGTCTTGGAGAACATAGAACCACGCATGAACGACTACCCCTTTCGTCGAAACCGGAAACAGGCATTGCCACAGCGGCGCCTCCAGCGGCTTCGATCGACGTTGGGCTCGGTGGACACTTGCAAGTCTCCACCAGTCCTCCCTGGAGACTTGTCAAGTATCGCCCAATACTCTGCAATAGCGGTCACGCCGCGGTGGGCGTTGTTGCCGAATTACCGCACTTTGCCGGCAGGCGATTCGCAGCATTGATCCGTGCCCGATAACGGCGGGTTGCATCGGGATGAGCGCAGCGGTGTCGGGTGCCATCGTCGTGCCTGTGTTCAGACCAGGTGGTCCGGGGCCAGGGCGCAGGAGAGGCTCGTGTCCGCCAGCTCGATCTGGAGCGTGGCATGGTGGATCGCGAAGCGGGTTTCGATCTCATGGCAGGCGCCGTGCAGGAAGGAATCGCCGGGATGGCCGCCCGGGATGACCAGGTGCGCCGTCAGCGCGTTTTCGGTGGTGCTCATGGCCCAGATGTGCAGGTCGTGGACCTGGGACACGCCGGGCAGGGCGCCAAGATAGTCGCGGACCTTTCCAGCGTCGATGGTCGCCGGAACGGCCTGCAAGGCCATCCGCAGCGACTGTCGCAGCAGGTCCCAGGTGCCCCAGATGATGACCAGGGCGACCACCAGGGTCAGCAGCGGATCCAGCCAGACCCAGCCGGCCACCATCACAACGCCGCCCGCCACGGCCACCGCGAGCGACACCGCAGCGTCGGCGGCCATGTGGAGGTAGGCTCCGCGCACGTTGAGGTCACTCTTGCTGCCCGACATGAAGAGCCAGGCGGTGATGCCGTTGACCAGCACGCCGATCAGTGCGACCGCGATCACCACGGAACCCTGCACCGGCTGCGGATCGGTCAATCGATGGATGGCTTCCCACACCAGTCCGCCGGTGATCAGCAAGAGCGCGATGGCATTGATCAGCGCGGCAAGGATCGACGTGCTGCGCAACCCGTAGGTGTAACGGGCATCCGGTTTGCGCTGACTGAGGTGCATGGCGCCCCAGGCCAGCAGGAGCCCCAGGACATCGCCCAGGTTGTGGGCGGCGTCGGCCAGCAAGGCCAAAGAGTGGGCCGCGACGCCGAAGAACCATTCCGCCACCACGAACGCCGTGTTGAGCGCGACTCCGATGGCGAACGCCCTGCCGAAGGAGGCGGGGGCGTGGCTGTGGGAATGGCGATCGGCGTCGTCGTGCCGGTGGTCGTCGTGGTCGTGTTGCTGATGCTGATGGCTCGCCATGCCGGCATTCTCGCCGCGCAGCGGATCGAATGAGAACGCGGCACGGTGGCAACCATCTTGGATGGCCGAAGAAGACGGCCTGCCAGTGCGAGGTGCCCCTTGTTGCCATCAGACTGCGAGCTGTCGGTTCCGACGCCGGCAGATTCCGCACTGCAGACCGCCCAGGTCGCGATTGCTTCCACTTCGCGGGAATTCCTTGCGCGAAGTCAATATGAGATCGCCGATTGGCATGGACTGCGGTCGAGCTTCAGGAACAGAATCCACGTGGTGGAAATGGTCAATACTCGAAAACACTTACCGTTTTCGCCCGTTTTTCCGGCAACGGGTCAGGTGGTGGTCAGGCACTTTCCACTATGAGGGCGCCACCGCTGGGACGGCGCCCAATCTCTCTCACGTTTTCTTTCACGGGGGCTCCACGTGGTGCTATTCGACCTATTGAGAAGGAACCGCTGGATCGGCTTCGGAGCGGCGAGCGTGCTCGCAATCGCCCTGGCTGGTTGCGGCGGCGGCGGCGATTCCGGTGATACCGCGGTCACACCACCGCCCGCCTCGGGCGGTGGGACGCCGTCGACGGGCGTCTCGGTCAAGGTGACTGTTCCGCCGCCGGGCGGCACGCCGATCGACGCAGCCGCACTGACGCCGGCCGAGTTCGCCGCACTTGCGCCCACGGGCGCCGTGACCAGCGTTTCGATCGCGAGCCCGCCGGTGGTGACCTTCCAGGTGACAGACGCCAGCAACAGGGGCATCAAGGGTCTCGGATTTACCAGCCAGAACGCGACCGCGAAGCTGCCGGGCCTGAGCAATATGGCGTTCGCAATGGCGAAGCTGGTGCCCGGAAGCCCCAGCAAATGGGTGAGTTACATGGTGACGGCCTCGCCGACCACCACGGCGGGCGAAACGCCACGGTCGCCCACCACGGACAACATCGGGACGCTGGTCGACAACGGCGACGGCACCTACAAATACACTTTCTACCGCGACATCACCAAGGTCAAGGACATGGTCGCATCGGCAAGCCTCGTGGCCCCGAATGTGGCGGCAGACCTGGGCGACCTCACCTACGATCCGGCGAAGCTGCACCGGCTCGCGATTCAGGTAGGCGGGAACGCACGTGGCACCGGCACGAACACCGCCAATGGTGCGAACTCCGGTGTCACGGCCGTGCCGATGGGCGCCCCGGCGAACATCGTGTTCGACTGGTATCCCGCCACCGCGAAAGTTGCGGCTGCCACCGACACGGATCAGCGCGAAGTCGTCGCCATTTCCAACTGCAATGAATGCCACGGCAGTCTGAAATTGCACGGCAGCCGGGTGGACACGCGGTATTGCGTGGTCTGCCACACCGACCAGCTGAAATACGGCAATACCAACGTCGCGTCCACGGCAGGCAAGTTCCCGGCCTTGACGGAGACGGCGACCGTGGACCCCGTGACCGGGATCACGAGTTACCGCTATTCGCCGGCCACGAACATCGCGGACGGCGAGGTCTCCGGCAACTTCACGACCCTGGTTCACAAGATTCACATGGGCAAGGAGCTGGTCAAGCAAAACTACAACTTCGCCAACGTCGCGTTCAACAACAAGGGCTTCTCGATGCTCGGCGGCGGCCAGAAGATGTGCACCAAGTGCCACGACAACACCAAGGCCGCACAGGCTGACAACTGGAAGGCCAAGCCGAGCCGCCTTGCCTGCGGTGCATGCCACGACGGAATCAACTGGACGACGGGTGCCGGGACGACCCTGGCCGACAAGGCCGAAGGTCTGGGCAAGACGTCCGGGCACCTCGCCGGCAAACAACTCGACGACGCCAACTGCGCCATCTGCCATACGCCGGCACTGCTGGTGGAATACCACCAGACCGACAACGTGACCAAGCACAATCCCACCGTGAAGGCCGGGCTGAAGAACATCAGCTACGAGATCAAGTCCGCAGCCGTTGACGCGGCGACGAACAAGACCACCGTGGTGTTCAGGGTGCTGGTCGACGGCGCTCCGGCGACGTTCAAGGCCCCTGCCGCAGCCATGGCCAATCCGCTCGACGGGTTCACCGGAAGCCCCGGTTTCCTGCTCGCCTACGCGACGGACGCAACGGCGACCGACGGCATCAAGGCGCCCGCCGACTACACCAACTCGGGCAACAAGCAGGCACAGCCCACCAGTGTCTCCATCGCCAACCTGCTCGACACGACCAAGACAGCGGACGGCTCCTTGTCCGCGCCCGATGCGAGCGGCTACTACACGGCGACGTTGCTGGGCACCGGCACCAAGAAGTTCCCGGCCGGTTCGACGATGCGTGCGGTGGCCCTCCAGGGCTACTTCACACAAGTGAGCCCCGCGGTGGCGCGCCACGCGATCTCGGTCGTCAAGGAGGTCACCGGCGACGCAGTGCGCCGCAAGGTCGTCGACCCCGAGAAGTGCGCCAGCTGCCACGAGTGGTTCGAAGGCCACGGCGGGAACCGGGTCTACCAGACCCAGGTTTGCGTCACGTGCCACGTGCCAGGCCTGGCGACCAGCGGCCGGCAGATTCCCGACTCCACGATGAACACCTGGACCTTCACTGCGGAGCTGCAGAAGATCGTGGACTTCTGGAAGTTCGACAAGACCAAGGTCAATGCCGCCCTGGCACTGCCGGTCACGACGAACAACTTCAAGGACATGATCCACGGCATCCATGCCGGAAGAGACCGCGTCAATCCGTTCCGCGATGCGAGAGACTCGACCTCGCGCGGCGAAGTCACGCTGCTGGACTTCGCGCGGATGGACTTCCCGGGTCAGTTGAACAACTGCGAAACCTGCCACATCTCCGGCACGTACAGCTCGGTGCCGCTCAGTGCGTTGCCGTCAACGTACGAGACGATTGATGCTGCGTACGACGCGGGCATCGCGGGTGGCGCGGCGACGACGGTACTGGCCAAGAACGCCCTCTCGACGACCGCGGCCAATGGCACCGACCACGTGACCACGCCGTTTGCCGGGGCCTGCGTGAGCTGCCACGACTCGAGCGCGGCCAAGTCGCACATCAAGTTGCAAGGTGGGCAAGTGCAGGCCAACCGCAACACCGTCGGTGCAGTGGCGACCGAATCCTGCGTGACCTGCCACGGTCCTGGCAAGAGCGAGGATCCTGCAGTCGTTCACAGGAAGTAGTCGGCCAGCGGGGCGCGGTACGCCGTGCCCCGTTGCGCCTCGAGCGCTGGCCGCGCGTTTGCGCCGGCGACTGGAAACCCCCGCACTATTGCGAGATAGCTGCGGGGTTGGCGCCTTATTTCCCCGAGGAGAGTCCCGTGGAATCTCTTGCCGAGCGAGACGAGGAAGAGCGCCTCCCCTGCGTCGAGGCCATTCTGGCGGGAACCCTGGCTCTGATGACCGCGCACGCGGAAGCTGCCTGTAACGTTCAGCGCCGGCTTATGGCTCAAAAGGTAGAACTCAACCTGGCAGGTCTCGCTGCGCATCCGGCCTTGTCACTTCATTTTCGGCTGGCTCTGTCGGCCCTCACGGCACATTGGCAGTTGCTGGAGCACCAGGACAACTCCGTTCGCAGACAAGAGCGGTCACTCCCACCCGCAGAGTCGTTGCGGATCCACTAGCCAAGCCGGCTATGGGCGCTTGTGGCCGCTTGCACGCCCCGCCATCCCAGACCGTCTGGGGTCAATTCCGACATCGTCGCCGCATGGGAGGTTTGCTCGTCTGGCATCGCTGATTTCCGACGAAGACGCCTACGGGTTGATTGTAGGAGCGGCCGCTGTGGGGTTCGGCCTCACGCCTGGACGCCTCCACGTTGGGGCATCAATTTCCCCGCCAGTTTCCCAGAACAAGCTGACCGCCTTCGGTGAAGTTTCACCTTAGCTCGACAGCTGCCTCATGAGCGTGCGCGCGGCGCCTGGCTGCACGCCCCTTATTGGGTTGTGGTCAATTTCGACGGACTCGCGGCGCCGAGCGTCCCCGGGGTGTAAAAGAGCGGTCGGTTTGCCTCGACAGGCCGGGGCAGTGGCGGTTCACGCAAACGTGTCGGCGGCGAAGCTGTCGCGCACGAGGGAGGTCATCATGGACACTCTGCTGGGTTCGCGTGGTTGGAAGTGGCGCGCGATGGACTGGACCGCGGCGGCGGTGTCCGGTTTCGCGGCCGGCGCCGTGCTGATGGTGCTGGACCTTGTCTGGTCCGCCGTCTTCAGCCCTGACGGCCCATGGCGGACTTCGTACATGATCGCGCCGATCTTCACGGGCACCAGCAGCCTGCAGACGTCCGGCTACGGGTTCAACCTCGGCGTGGTCGCCATCTCATTGGTCACCCACTACGTTCTGGGCATCGTCTTCGGCTTGGGCGTGGCCGCGGTGCTGGTGCAGCTCAGGCTTGATTCGACGCCGGGCGTGGCGCTGGTGGCGGGTGCGACCGTGGGCGTCGCGCTCTACCTGATCAACTTCGAGTTCCTGGTCGGTTTCTTCCCCTGGTTGGCGGCGCTGCGCGGCACGGAAACGGTGGCCGCGCATGGGGTCTTCGGCATCGTGGCGGCCTTGCTGTACTGCAGGCTCAAGAGAACCGCCACGGAGCCCTAGCCATGGCGATCGCAATCGCGCTGATCCTGCTGGCCCTCGGCTCGGTCCTGTTCCATTTCCTGAGTCCCTGGTACTTCACGCCGATTGCCTCCAACTGGCACAGGATCGACAGCACGATCGCCATCACCTTCTGGGTGACGGGGATCGTGTTCGTGGCGGTCAACCTGTTCATGGCATTGGCGGTGATCCGCTACCGCTATCGCAAGGACGGACGCGCAGCGTACCAGCCGGAGAACAAGAAGCTCGAGGGGTGGCTCCTGGTCCTCACCGGTGTCGGTGTGGCCGCCATGCTGGCCCCGGGCCTCCTGGTCTGGGCGGACGTCGTCCATGCGCCGCCGGACGCCCTGATCGTGGAAGTCGTGGCCCAGCAGTGGCACTGGAGTTATCGCCTGCCCGGCAAGGACGGCAAGCTGGGGACCGTGCACTCCCGCTTCGTGAGCGACAGCAACCCCTTCGGCATGAATCCGGCCGATCCCAACGGGCGGGACGACGTGCTGTTGGCCAGTCCCGAGCTGCATGTGCCCCTGGGCCAGCCGGTCAAGCTGCTGCTTCGCTCCAAGGACGTGCTGCACGACTTCGCGGTGGCGCAGCTGCGCGTCAAGATGGACATGGTCCCCGGCCTGGTCACGTACATCTGGTTCACGCCCACGCGGACGGGATCGTTCGACCTGCTGTGCGAGGAACTTTGCGGCATCGGGCACTTCGCAATGCGTGGCAGGCTGGTGGTGGACGAGCCCGCTGCTTACCAGGCCTGGCTGGACCGCCAGTCGACCTTTGCGCAGGTGCTCGACCGGCCTCCCGGCAACGCCTTGGCGGGCCAGGCCTCGTATGCGGTGTGTGCTGCTTGCCATGGCGCCAACGCCGAGGGCAATGTCGCGCTGAATGCGCCGAGGCTGAACGGACAGGGCGCCTGGTACGTGGAGCGTCAGCTGAAGCACTTCAAGGAGGGAGCCCGCGGCACGCACGAGAGGGACACGTTCGGCAAGATGATGGCGCCGATGGCTGCCACGCTTGCGGACGACACCGCCGTCGCCAATGTCGCGGCCTACATCGCGAGCCTGCCGGACGCGCCGGTGGCGACAACGATCAAGGGCGATGTAGACAAGGGCCGGGAGCGCTACGCGACCTGCGCCGCCTGCCACGGCGCCAACGGGCGGGGGATCGCGGCGACCAACGCGCCCAGGCTCCAGGGCATGAGCGACTGGTACATGGCCAGGCAGTTGAAGAATTTCAAGGAGGGCGTCCGTGGCGCCCATCCGCAGGACATTTACGGCGGCCAGATGGCGCTGATCGCCGGGATGTTGGCCGACGATGCTGAGATCGGCAACATCCTGGCCTACATCAACTCGCGTTGATCCGCGTGGAGGGGCGATGACTACTTACGTTGCGCACGATGAATCGGAATTCGCACCGCCTGCGGAGGTTGGCGAGCCCGAGCTCTACCACCCGAAGACGTTCATCGGCAAGTACATCTGGAGCCAGGATGCGAAGGTGATCGCGATCCAGTACGCGGTCACCGCGATCGCGATCGGACTGGTCGCGCTGGTGTTCTCGTGGCTGATGCGCCTGCAGCTCGGCTTTCCGGGCCGCGTCGGCTTCATCACCCCGTATACCTACCTCCAGCTGGTCAGCATGCACGGCATGATCATGGTCATCTACCTGCTCACGGCGCTGTTCCTGGGCGGGTTCGGCAACTACCTGATCCCGCTGATGGTCGGGGCCCGCGACATGGTGTTCCCCTACGTGAACATGGTCAGCTACTGGCTGTACCTGCTGGCGGTGCTGCTGCTCGTCGCGAGTTTCTTCGTGCCCGGAGGGCCGAGCGGCGCCGGCTGGACCCTGTACCCGCCGCAGGCCATCCTGGACGGCACGCCGGGAGCGCACCGGGGCATCATCCTGCTGCTGGTCTCGCTGGCGGTCTTCGTCATCGGCTTCACCATGGGCGGCCTGAACTACGTGGTGACCGTGCTGCAGGCCCGCACGCGCGGCATGACGATGATGCGCCTGCCGCTCACCGTGTGGGGCATCTTCATGGCCACCATCCTGGCGTTGCTGGCGTTTCCCGCCCTGTTCGTCAGCGCCATCATGATGACGCTGGACCTGACGCTGGGCACCAGCTTCTTCATGCCCGCGCTCGTCTCGAAAGGACAGCAACTGGCCTACTCCGGCGGCAATCCGCTGCTGTTCCAGCACCTGTTCTGGTTCTTCGGCCACCCCGAGGTCTACATCGTGGCGCTGCCCGCCTTCGGCATCGTGTCCGACCTGATCAGCACCCACGCGAGGAAGAACATCTTCGGCTACCGCATGATGGTCTGGGCCATCCTGGTGATCGGCGGCCTGAGCTTCATGGTGTGGGCGCACCACATGTTCGTGAGCGGCATGGACCCTAACTTCGGCTTTTTCTTCGCCACGACCACGCTGATCATCGCGGTCCCGACTGCCATCAAGGTCTACAACTGGGTCTTGACGCTGTGGCGCGGCAACATCCACCTCACGGTTCCGATGCTGTTCGCCATCGCGTTCATCTTCACCTTCGTCAACGGCGGCCTCACGGGCCTGTTCCTGGGCAACGTGGTGGTGGATATGCCGCTGTCGGACACGATGTTCGTCGTGGCGCATTTCCACATGGTGATGGGGATCGCGCCGGTGCTGACGGTGTTCGGGGCCATCTACCACTGGTACCCCAAGATCACCGGGCGCATGCTGGACGACACGCTGGGCAAGATCCACTTCTGGATCACGTTTGTCGGCACCTACGCCATCTTCTATCCGATGCACTACCTGGGGTTCATGGGTATCCCGCGCCGTTACTACGCGATCGGCGGCACGAGCTTCATCCCCGACTCGGCGCACTTGCTGAACGCGTGGATCTCGATCGCCGCCTTCGTGGTTGGCGCCGCACAGATGGTCTTCCTGTACAACCTGGTGACCAGCTACTTCAGGGGCAGGCCAGCGGGCGACAACCCCTGGCACGCCACCACGCTCGAGTGGCAGACGGCGCACACGCCGCCCCGGCACGGAAATTTCGGCAAGGAATTGCCGGCCGTCTATCGCTGGGCCTACGACTACGGCGTCCCGGGCCTCAAGACCGACTACATCCCGCAGAACGTCCCACCTTCGGAGGTCGCAGCTGAAGCCTGGGCCAGGTCCGCGCAGCCGGGGGTGGCGCCATGACCATCGGCCTGGTTTTCCTCTCGGTCCTGATGGCCACCATCGTGTGGTGGCTGTTCCGGCAGACGATCAACGTGCAGCCGTGGCAGGCGCAGGCCGCGGTTGCCGACGTGGGCGGCGACGCGCCCACCCCGTCGGCGGCCAAGATGGCCTTGTGGGTGTTCCTGGCCGTCGCCACGTCGCTGTTCGTGCTGTTCGTGAGCGCCTATGCCATGCGCCTGGGCTTGGCGGACTGGACCCCGCTGCCCCGGCCCAGGGTGCTGATGCTGAACACCGCGCTGCTGGTCGGCGCCAGCCTGGCCATGCAATGGACGGTGCATGCCGCCCGTCGCGCCGACCGCGACCAGGTGCGGCGCGGCTTGTGGATGAGCGGCCTGCTGACCTTCGGCTTCCTGGCCGGACAGTTGTTCGTCTGGAAGCAACTCAACGACGCCGGGTACTTCGTCGCGGACAGTGCTGCCACTGCCTTTTTCTACCTGCTGACCGCGGTGCATGGCCTGCACGTGCTCGGCGGCCTCGTGGCATGGGCGCGCGCATCGGCGAAGGTGTGGCGGGGTTCGGATCCGGCCACGATCAGGCTGAGCATCGAACTGTGCGCGACCTACTGGCATTACCTGCTCGCCGTCTGGGTGGCGCTGTATGCGCTGCTCGTGTCGGAAGGGGTCGGGTTGGCAATCTGCTCGTCGGCCTCGTTGTGACCGACGTGTCCGCAAGCGATTAAGGAGCCGACCTCATGACGACACACGAAGCACCCGGTTCAGCAGGAATCCTGCCCCAGGCCGGCGCCTGGCAGAGCATCGTCGCGGACGTGTCCTCGGATCAACGCGTCTTCAAGGGCGTGCCGTGGGGCAAGCCGATGATGTGGATCTTCCTGCTCAGTGACACCTTCATCTTCGGCAGCTTCCTGATCTCGTACATGACGGTGCGCGTCTCCACGACCGAGCCCTGGCCCAATCCGAGCGAGGTGTTCGCGCTGACGCTGTTCGGTCGAAGCGTTCCGCTGCTGCTGATCGCGATCATGACCTTCGACCTGATCAGCAGCAGCGGCACGATGGCCCTGGCGGTGAACTTCGGCTATCGACGCGACCGCAAGACGACCTTTGCGTTGCTGCTGGCGACGGCGGCCCTGGGCGCCACCTTCGTCGGCATGCAGGCGTTCGAGTGGACCAAGCTGATCCACGAAGGCGTACGCCCATGGGGAAACCCCTGGGGCGCGCCACAGTTCGGATCAGCGTTCTTCATGATCACCGGGTTTCACGGCACGCACGTGACCATCGGCGTGATCTTCCTCGTGATCGTGGCGCTGAAGGTGCGGCGGGGCGATCTCGATCAGGAGCGGCCGGGGTTCCTCACCGGCCGCAGGGGCAACTACGAGATCGTCGAGATCCTGGGCCTGTACTGGCACTTCGTGGACCTGGTATGGGTCTTCATCTTCGCGTTCTTCTATCTTTGGTAGAAGCAGGAGGCCGCACATGGAAAACACCGAACACCCACATGCCGCGCCGGTCGGGGATCACCCCGGCGCACACGCACCGGGTCAGCAGCATCCGCTGGGCATCTACTTCAAGATCTGGGGCCTGCTGTTCGTGCTCAGCACGGCGTCCTACCTGGTCGACTACTTCCATTTCCAGGGCTTGCTCCGATGGTCGCTGATCGTCGTGTTCATGCTGTTGAAGGCAGGCCTGATCGTTTCGGTCTTCATGCACATGTTGTGGGAGCGGCTCGCGCTGGTGTACGCCATCCTGCTGCCGCCGCTGCTGCTGTTCGTGCTGCTGGGGATAGGAGCGCTCGAAGCCGACTACACATTCCTGACGCGAGGCGCGTTCTTCGCTCCCGCGACCGCGCAGCCGGCAGCGCATTGACGGATTGAGGGGTATCGCCCCAAGGAGGTGACCATGCACAGTCGAATCTACTGGCTCCTGCCTGACGTCGAAAGCGCTCGGCGCACGATGGACGACCTCCTGTTGGCGCGCATCGAGTATCGCAAGATGCATTTTGTCGCACGGGAGGATTGCAACATGTCCGGCTTGCACGCCGCCAACGTTCTGCAGACGTCGGACGTCGTCCGGTCGGCCGAGGTGGGGCTGATCATCGGCGCTGCGATGGGGGCCTTGGTGGGTACCCTCGTCGCGGTGTTCTATCCGATCGTGGGCGACAAGCCGCAATGGGGCCTGGCCGCCGCTCTGGCCATCGCCGGCGCGCTATTTGGCACCTGGGCGTCGACGATGATCGGCGTCTCCACGCCGAGCAAGCGTCTTAAACGCTTCGCGCCGCAGATCGAGCAAGGGCAGATCCTGCTGATGGTCGACGTGCCCATGTGGGATGTCGAGGCCATCGAAGCGCGCCTGCAGGCGCTGCATCCGGAGGCGCGCCTGGAGGGCACTGAACCGGACATCCCAGCCTTCCCCTGAGCATCCTGAAACTCCGCGTAGCGATGCTTCGCTGTTTGGCGAATTTGGCGAACCCGTCCCATGTCTCGGAAAAATGCTCGACAGGGAATGACGGCACTCAGCCATCAGCGAACAACGCCAACGACCGCTACCCGCCTGCGCATCCGAAGGAATTGGTGCCCCCCGAGATTCCCGGCGGTGGAGACGCCGGAGGCCGATGGCCTGTATCGAGCGCACCTGAGCAATCCGCACGGGTGAGCGAAGCCGCCGACCCCGCTCATCTTTCGAGAGGCAGTTTATGAAGACTATTGCGCAGATTCTCGGATCCAAGCCCGACCAGACCGTCCATACCATGGAGCCGACCGCCTCGGCGTACGAGGGCGCCAAGTTCATGGCCGAGAAGAACATCGGCGCGCTGGTGGTGAAAGAGCGCGGCAAAGTCGTCGGCATCGTTTCGGAGCGCGACTGCGCGCGCAAGCTCGTGGCCATGGCCCGCGCTTCACAGGACACTCTGTTGCGCGACATCATGTCCAGCCCGGTGATGTATGTGCACCCTGGCCAGACCGGCGAGGAGTGCATGGCGCTGATGACCGAAAACCGGCTGCGTCACTTGCCGGTCATGGACGGCGGTCAGCTGACCGGTGTTATTTCCATCGGCGACTTGGTCAAAGCCACCATATCCGAGCAGCAGTTCATCATCGAGCAACTCGAACACTACATTTCCGGGCAGCACGGCTGACGTCCAGCGAGCAGTGCCGCTCCGTTTCTAGTGCTTGGCACTGCGTTCGGCTCGCGGCAGGAGGCAGCCATCGCTGATCTCGCAAAGCCACTAGCTATCAAGCGAGCCCCGGCTTTGCCGCGGAGCAGTAGACGTTGGACGGTTGCTAGAACCTGTGTTTGCCGAAGGCCTTTTGCTTGTCCGCGAAAAGTAAATTTCAGCGCAACAGCCCGTCGACGGTGGCGGCCACGAGCAATGTGCTCAGCTGCACCAGCGACGCGAAGAAGGACCCCATCGCCGTCGCGCGACTTGGGTTGCGTGCCAGCAGCCAGGACTTGCGCAGGAAGTGCAGGCCTCCGCCGGCCGCGCCCACGGCGTAGATTGGCCCGGCGCCGAATGCGAGCGGCAAAAGCGATGCCGCCAACAGGGCGGCAGTGCTTGCGAAGACAATCCGGGCCGCGCGTGCCGGCCCCACCACCACCGGCAACATCGGTACGCCCGCGGCTTCGTAGTCGGCACAGTTCGCGATCGCCAGGCTCCAGAAATGCGGCGGCGTCCACAGGAACAGCACCAGCGCCAGGAGGAGCGGCAGCGGGCCGAGGGCCGGGTCGGCGGCGGCTCCCCCCGCCAGCACCGCGAAGCTGCCGGCCAGGCCGCCCACCACGATGTTCCAGGCGCTGCGGCGCTTCAGCCACACGGTGTAGACCACTGCGTAGAAGAAGGCGCCCAGGAACACGTAGACGGCCGCCGCCGCGTTCAGGGCGAACCATGCCGCCGCCACCGCGCCGGCCAGCAGCACGCCCATCAGCAGCAACCAGGCCGGGTGGTGCGGCAGGGCGCCGGTGACGAAGGCGCGGCGGCGGGTGCGGGCCATCAGGCGGTCTTCGTCATGCTCCACGTACTGGTTGAATGCGCCGGCGGCAGCCGATGCGACCAGCACCGACAGCGCCAGCACGATCACCTGGCCCAGGCCCAGCGAGGCGCCCGGTGTCACCACCAGCCCCACCAGCGCGGTGACCATGATCAGCGTGCCGATGCGCAGCTTGAACAGCGAGAGAACGTCGCGCGCTATCTGCGCCGCGCGCTGTCCGCTGCGCCCTATTGAGGTGATGTTCATGGCGGCCCTTTCTCAGCTCGGGCCCCTGAGCTGGCCGATGTGAGCTGATGAAATAGTACAGAACAAATGCCGCCAGGAACAGCATCGCCAGCAGGAAAGTGCCGGGCGGGTTGGGAGCAAGACCGGCTAGGACTCAAGCCCCGGCGGACCTGGGATGAGGCCGTAGGGAAATGGCTTCCGGAAACGGCCCGCAAGCGCACCCACGCCCGGGACGAGTCGATGTTGCGCTGGTTCCAGCCGCACCGGAGACAGGACTGCGCCAGTCCAATGTGACACGACTCCAGTGGAAGCAAATCCGCCTTGAACGGCGTCATCTTTGGGTTGCCGCCGATCAGCACAAGAACGGGTGGGCGCATGCAGTGCCGCCGAATGATTTGGCAATGGAGGTGCTGCTCAGACGGCAGGGGATCACGTCACGCACGTTTTCACCTACCAGGGTAGTTCAATCGTCCAGGTCAATACCAAGGCTTGGCGTAAGGCACTCGTACGGGCTGGCATTGAGGACTTCCGCTGGCATGACCTGCGCCACACCTTCGCAATGTGCCCACAAATGAAAGTGCCCGCTTACGCGGGCACATGCATGTTCATTGGCTCCTCGACCTGGGCTCGAACCAGGGACCTACGGATTAACAGTCCGGCGCTCTACCGACTGAGCTATCGAGGAACAAGCCTTAAATTATAACGGCTTTTCTGCCGGGTTCCGGATCGCGGAGTGGCTGCGGCTGTGTGAGCGGCCTCAGCAGGACCGGCGCAGCTCCGGAGCGATAATCCACAACTGCTAGAGGTGTCCGGGCGCCGCAATTCGTTCGGACTGAGAAACACTCTTGGAACCTGATCTGGGTCGTGCCAGCGTAGGGAAGCACCATCGCGGTCTTCCATCCGCCGCCGCGGTCCGGGTCCCCACCACAAGGACCGACATGACCGCCGCCACGCTGACTTCCTCCGATCTCTGGGCCGACATCGCCGCGGTGCGCGAGCGCTCGCCGCTGGTGCACAGCATCACCAACCTGGTCGCGATCAATCTCAATGCCAACGTGCTTCTGGCTGCGGGCGCCTCGCCGGTCATGGCGCATGCGCACGAGGAGGTGCGTGACATGGTGGGCATCGCGCAGGCCCTGGTGGTGAATATCGGCACCCTCGATCCCTATTGGGTGAGCAGCATGGAACTGGCCTTGAAGGCGGCGGCTGTGCGCGGCATTCCGAGTGTTCTCGACCCCGTGGGCGCGGGCGCGACCCCGTACCGTGACCAGACCATCGCGCGCCTGCTGGATGCAGCGGCGCCCAGCGTGATCCGCGGCAACGGTTCGGAAATCATGAGCACCGCCGGCTCGGCCATCAAGACCCGCGGCGTGGACAGCAGCGCCGGCGCCAATGACGCGCTGGGCGCGGCCAAGGCCCTGGTGCAACGCACTGGCGGCGTCGTCTGCGTCAGCGGCGAGACCGACCACGTGCTGGACGCCGGGCGGCGTTGGAGCCGCTTGTCCAACGGCCATGTCTGGATGACGCGCATCACCGCGGTCGGATGCTCCGCGACCGCATTGATCGGCGCGTTCTGCGCCGCGCAGTCCGACCACTGGCGCGCCACCACGGCGGCCATGGCGCTGCTGGGCGTCGCCGGTGAAATGGCTGCCGAGCAGGCGCAAGCCGCCGGCCGCGGCGTCGGCAGCATGCAGGCATTGCTGCTCGACGCCTTGCAACTGATGGACCAGGGCACCTTCGAGCAACGGCTGCGACTGGAGGTGGCCCAGTGGTGAGTCTGCGGGAAGCTGCGCAGGCGCGGCATCGTGCACTGTGCGGTGCGTTGCGTGTGTACCTCGTGACCGACCGCTCGCTCACCCGGGGTCGCCCGCTGGCCAGCGTGGTCGAGGCGGCCGTGCGCGGCGGCGCGACCTGCGTGCAGCTGCGCGAGAAGGAACTGGACACCAACGAGTTCCTCGAACAAGCCTTGGTGCTTGCTCGCCTGCTCGAGCCGTTGGGAATTCCACTCGTCATCAACGACAACGTCGAGGTGGCGCTGGCGTGTCGCGCGTCGGGGTTGCACCTGGGACAGGGCGACCTGTCACCGGGCCAGGCGCGCCAACTGCTGCCGCCCGAGATGTTCATCGGCTGGTCGGTGGAGACGGCAGCGGATGTGATGCTCAGCGCGTCGATGCCGGTTGACTACCTGGGCGTGAGTCCGGTGTTCGCGACCCCGACCAAGACCGATACCAAGGCGCCGTGGGGGCTGGCCGGCCTGCGGCAGGCGCGGGCATTGACAGCCCTGCCGCTGGTTGCCATCGGCGGTATCCACAGCGGCAATGCGGGCGACGTGCTGCGGGCTGGCGCGGATGGCCTGGCCGTGGTCAGCGCCATCTGCGCGGCCGACGATCCGGCTGCGGCAGCGCGCGAGCTGCGCTGGATCGGGTCGTCGGCGACCTGGGGCATCGACCTGCCGTAGTCAGACCCTGTCGCCGGCGCCAGCCCGGCAGAAAAAAGCAAAGCCCGCCGAGGCGGGCTTGTTGCTTACGGTGGCAGCCGGTCAATCGAACACCGGCGACTCCACGCCCAGCACCTTGTGCAGCTTGGGGCTGGTGGTGGTGTACTGCAGGTGGATCTTCTTCTCCGGGAAGATCAGCGGCGCGGCGCCAAAGGCGGCCAGCGCGCATTCGTGGAAGCCGGACAGGATCAGCTTCTTCTTGCCGGGGTAGGTGTTGATGTCACCCACGGCGAAGATGCCCGGAACATTGGTGGAAAACTTTTCCGTGTCCACCTTGAGCTGCTTGCGCTCGATGTCGAGGCCCCACTGCGCAATGGGGCCCAGCTTGGGCGACAGGCCGAAGAACACCAGCAGCATCTCCAGCGGCACCACCCGGGTCACGCCGTCCGAGCCGGTGACCTTGACGCCGGTGAGCCGGTTGTCCTTTTCCTCGCAGCCGGTCACCTGGCCGATGACGAACTGCATTTCCAGGGCTTCGCACAGCTCGTGCATCTTGCGCACCGACGCGGGCGCGGCCTTGAAGCCGTCGCGGCGATGGATCAGGATCACGCTTTCGGCCTTGTTGGGGCCTTCGGCGGCGAAGTTCAGCGCCCAGTCCAGGGCCGAGTCGCCGCCGCCGACTACCACCAGGTTCTTGCCGGCGAAGTCAGTCGGATTCTTCACGCGGTAATGGACCTGCGTGCCCTCGAACTTGTCCAGGCCGTCCACCTTCAGGGTGCGCGGCTGGAAGGCGCCCACGCCGGCGGCGATGAACAGGGTGCGAGTCAGAAAGCGCGTGCCCCTGGAGGTTTCGACAAAAAAGCGCCCGTCGCTCTGCTGAGCCACGGCGGTGACTTCCTGGCCGAAGTGGAAGGTGGCGCCGAACGGCTCGATCTGCCGCAGCAGGTTGTCGGTCAGCTCCTGTCCGGTGCACACCGGAACGGCGGGAATGTCATAGATCGGCTTGTCCGGATAGAGCTCCACGCACTGGCCGCCCGGATAGCCGAGCGCATCGATCACATGGGCCTTGATCTCCAGCAGACCGAGCTCGAACACCTGGAACAGGCCCACCGGGCCGGCGCCCACGATCACGGCATCGGTCTCGATCGGCCCGTCGTGGGCAACTGCGGTCTTGATCACTTCTTGGTTCAGTTGGGGTTCCATAAGACTACTTCATGCCATTGTCACACCGGCCCTGGCAGGGCCGGTGCGAGGGGGCTTTCAGCGAACGAGCTCCTTGAGCTTGCCCGGCTTGTCCTTCCATTCGTCGGCGTCTTCCGGCGCCGGCTTGCGTTTGGTGATGCTTTTCCAGCCCGGCGCGGTGGCCAGCTCGAGGTTGATCTTGACGAACGCGATCTGGTCGGCCGGAACGTCCTCTTCGGCATAGATGGCGTTGACCGGGCATTCCGGGATGCAGACCGCGCAGTCGATGCACTCGTCCGGATCGATGACCAGCATGTTCGGGCCTTCCCGGAAACAGTCCACCGGGCACACGTCGACACAGTCGGTGTACTTGCAGCGGATACAGGATTCGGTGACGACGTGGGTCATGTTCGGGTTCGGTGCGGCGGAAACCCATGATTTTAGCCAAGGCCCCATGTCCTCGCGGCCGAGCTGTCTTAGCCTGGGTCGCAAGCGCTGCCATTGGCTTCTTTCACTGCACGACCGTCCTTACCAACGCTGCCCCCGAAGTCTTGTGGCTGGCCGTGTCCACCAGCACCAGCGAGCCCCGGATGCGCGAGCGAAGGTAGGGCAGGGTGGCCAGCGGCTCCTGCAGCGCCAGATCCACGTGGCCGATCGAATTGGGCTCCAGGTGGTCGGCCGGCGCTTCGACCAGAGTATTGATGTCCAACTTGTGCACGATGCGCTGCACCTTCGCCTTGACCCAGCGATGGCCGTGCAGCGCCCAGTAGGTGCGTCCGGCCACCAGCGGCTCATCGTCCATCCAGGCGACAGTGGCCGAGAGCTGGCGAGAAGACGCCGGAGCGCCGGCGGCCAGCAGCCAGTCGCCGCGCGAGACGTCGACCTCACGGTCGAGCACGATCCCGGCGCTGTGGCCGGCGGTCACCATTCCGGGCCGGCGCACATAGTCGAGCACCTGGCCCACGGTCGCGCTTTGCCCGCCTGGCATGACCTTGATGGTTTGTCCCGCAGCCACGCTGCCGGTGGCGACGCGGCCCCAGAACACGCGCCGCCCCTGTGTCGTGTCGGCGGATGCGGCAAATTTCTCAACCCACTGGACCGGGAAGGACAAGGCCTCGTCGGTTTCGGCCTCGGCGACGTCCAGCTGCTCCAGCAGTTGCAACAGCGAAAGGCCATGGTAGCCGCACCAGCCCGGATGGGCGTGCACCACGTTATGGCCCTTCAGCGCGGAGATCGGGACGACGGCGCGCACCGGGATGGCCGCGGCCTCGGCGAATCGGTTCAGCGCGGCGCGGATGTTGTCGAACGCCAGCGACGGATCCGCGACCGCGTCGAGCTTGTTGACCGCGAACACGATCGAGGGAACCCGCAGCAGGTTCACCAGCAGCGAATGACGGCGCGTCTGCGGCAGCAGATCCAGCGCCGGATCGTGCCAATCGAGCTTGGTGGCGTCGACCAGCACCACCGCCGCGTCGGCGCTGGAGGCGGCCGTGACCATGTTGCGGGTGTACTGCTCGTGGCCGGGCGCGTCGCCGATGATGAACTTGCGCCCCGGAGTGGCGAAGTAGCGGTAGGCGACGTCGATCGTGATGCCCTGTTCGCGCTCGGCCGACAGACCGTCGGTCAGCAGCGCCAGGTCGGTCTCGCCCGCCCGCTGCACGCCGGCCAGTTGGTCCTGCAGCACCGACTTGCTGTCCACCAGCAGGCGGCCGATCAACGTGCTCTTGCCGTCGTCGACGCTGCCGCAGGTGATGAACCGCAGCGCGGACACATGGTCGTGGGTGGCGGGGGCCGTCATCAGAAATAACCGTCCTTCTTGCGCTTTTCCATCGAGGCGTCCGAAGTCTTGTCGTCCATCCGGGTGGCGCCACGCTCGCTGACTTCCACCGTCAGCGTCTCCACCACGACTTCGGCGGCGTTGGCCGCCGAGCTCTCCACCGGGCAGGTGCAGGTGATGTCGCCGACGGTGCGAAAGCGCACCGTGCGCGTGACCACCTCCTCGTTGCCGCGCGGCGGCGTGAGCGGGGTGACCGGCACCAGCAGCCCCTTGCGTTCCACCACCTGGCGGCGATGCGCGTAATAGATCGAGGGCAGGGCGATGCGCTCGCGCTCGATGTACTGCCACACGTCCAGCTCGGTCCAGTTGGAGATCGGGAAGACCCGGAAGTGCTCGTTCGGTTGCAGCCGGGTGTTGAACAGAGTCCAGAGTTCGGGCCTCTGCGCCTTGGGCTGCCACTGGCCGAAGCTGTCGCGGTGGGAAAAGATGCGCTCCTTGGCGCGCGCCTTTTCCTCGTCGCGGCGGGCGCCGCCGATCAGCGCGTCGAAGCGGAATTCCTCGATCGCCTCCAGCAGGGACACCGACTGGTGCACGTTGCGCGACTCACCCGGATGCGCCAGCCGCACCGTGCCGCGCCGGATGGAATCCTCGACGCTGCGCACGATCAGCTCGGCGCCAAGCTCCTTCGCCCTGAAGTCGCGGAACGCGGTGACCTCGTCGAAGTTGTGGCCGGTGTCGATCATCAACAGCGGATAGGGGATGCGGCCCGCACCGCAGCCGCGTCCATCACCCACGAAAGCCTTTTCTGCGAGCTTGAGCAGCACCAGCGAATCCTTGCCCCCCGAGAACAGCAGGGTGGGGCGCTCGAAGGCCGCAGCCACTTCGCGCAGCACGAAGATCGCTTCCTCCTCGAGCGCATCGAGGTGGAGATTGCTCAGTTGGCCCAGCAAATGGGGTTCGGCGCGGGCGTTCATGCAGAAACCTTTTCCTTGGAATCGTTGCTCTTCACATGCAAGCCGCACTCCTTGAGGTCGCTGCTTTCCCACCACCACCGTCCTGCGCGGAAATCCTCTCCCAGGGATATCGCGCGGGTGCAGGGCGCGCAGCCGACGCTGGGGTAGAACTGGTCGTGCAGCGGGTTGTAGTCGACTCCGTGCGCGGCGATGTAGTGCCAGACGTCGCCCCAGGACCAGTTGGCCAGGGGGTTGAATTTGGCGCGTTCGGCGCCTTCGTCGGCGAGCGGCACCTCGGCCCGCGCGTTCGACTGCTCGCGCCGAAGGCCGGTGATCCAGGCGCGCTGTCCGGCCAGGGCGCGCTCCAGCGGTTCGACCTTGCGGATATGGCAGCAGGCCTTGCGCAGATCCACGCTCTTGTACATCGGGTCCTTGCCCTCGCGCTGCACGAACCGGATCACGGCTTCATCGCGGGGCCGGTAAACGGTGACCGGTGCGCGCGAAGTGGCCCGGGTGCGGGCCAGCAGTTGCAGCGTCTGCGGATGCAGCATGCCGGTGTCCAGCACGAACACCGGGATATCCAGTTGCAGGCTGTTGATCAGGTGCGTGATCACCACGTCCTCGGCGCCCAGGCTGGAGGCCTGCGTCACCGGCGAAAACTCGGTGGCGGCGCGCCGCAACAGCGCCCTGGTCTCGGCCAGTCTCGCGTCGAAATCCGCGGAGGCCCGCGCGTGCAATTCAACGGCGCCCATCACGCCGCCTTGCGAAACAGCGGGCGGGCGTCGAGCGCGTCGCCCTGGTAGAAGGCCGGATAGCGCTCGAACTGGCGCCGGGCGTGGGCCGCGTCCTGGTCGGCGCGCAGTACCGCGCTGGAAAAGCCGCTGCGCCGCATCTGCACCAGCTGGTCGACCAGCACGTCGCCGGTGGCACGCAGGTCGCCGGCGAAACCGAGCCGCCGGCGCAGCAGGATGGCCTGGCTGAAGGCGCGGCCGTCGCTGAACTTGGGAAATTGCAGCTCGATGCGCCCGACCCCGGCGATCTCGACGGCCAACGGGTCGGCGTCGTTGGCCAGTTGCAGGACTTTCAGCGGTTCGGCCGGCGACGGGGCTGCTGCCGGCGTGATCAATTCAAATTCTTTCATCACGCCTCCAGCTTCTCGGTGAGACGGGCGGCGTTGGCAGCGGCCTTGAATGGCTCGATCCCGACGCGGCGCAACGTGGTGATGAAGGTCTCGGACCGGTCGCCCGCGCTCCGGCGCTCACGCCGGTAGGTTTCCAGCACGGCCTCGACCACTTCCGGTATTTCCGCTGCCGAGAACGAAGGGCCGACCACCTTGCCCGGCGTTGCAACGCCGGAGAGATTCGATCCGTCGGCCCCGCCCAGCGTGACCTGGTACCACTCCTTGCCGTCCTTGTCGACGCCCAGGATGCCGATGTGGCCGCTGTGGTGATGGCCGCACGAATTAATACAACCGCTGATGTGCAGGTCGATCTCGCCGATGTCGTGCAGTTCGTCCAGGTCCTGGTAGCGCTGGCTGATGGCCTCGGCGATCGGCAGCGAACGGGCATTGGCCAGCGAGCAGAAATCCCCGCCGGGGCAGGCAATCAGGTCGGTAAGCAGGCCGATGTTGGGCTTGGCCAGGCCGGCCTTGCGCGCGGCGTTCCACAGCTCGGGCAGGTCATCCTGGTGCACCCAGGGCAGCAGCAGGTTCTGCTCGTGGGTGGTGCGGGCTTCGCCGGCGGAGAAGCGCTCGGCCAGATTGGCCGCGATGTCGAGCTGGTCGCCGGTGGCGTCGCCGGGCGCCTGGCCCAGTCGCTTGAACGACAGCGTCACCGCGCGCAGCTCGGGATTCTTGTGGGCCGCCACGTTGCGCCGCAGCCATCGGCTGTACTCCGGGTCGGCCTGCGCCGCGCTGCGCAGGATTTCGTGCAGATTCGCGTCGGCGCCCCTGCGCTCGCGGCGCTCACCCAGCGTCGGCGGAACGAAAGAAGCGGCGACGCGGTCGAGTTCGGCCTGGCTGATGGTATGCGGCGCGCCGTCAATTTCGACGATCTGCCGGTATTCGGCTTCCACCTGGTCGATGTAGCGCTGGCCTTCGGCCTTCACCAGGATCTTGATGCGCGCCTTCCAGGCGTTGTCGCGCCGGCCGTAGCGGTTGTAGACACGGATCACCGCTTCGAGGTAATTCATCAACTGGTTCCAGGGCAGGAACTCGCGCACGACGGTGCCGATGATCGGTGTGCGGCCCATGCCGCCGCCCACCAGCACCTTGAAGCCCAGCTCACTGGCTTCATTGCGCAACAGCTGCAGGCCGACGTCGTACCAGCCGATGGCGGCGCGGTCTTCGCGCGAGCCGTTCACGGCGACCTTGAACTTGCGCGGGAGAAAGGCGAACTCCGGATGCAGGGTGCTCCATTGCCGCAGGATTTCGCAGAAGGGCCGCGGGTCGGCGATCTCGTCGACGGCGATGCCGGCGCGCTCCTCGGTCGTGATGTTGCGGATGCAGTTGCCGCTGGTCTGGATGCCGTGCATGTTCACGCTGGCCAGCAGCTCCATCACGTCGGCGCTCTTGACCAGCGGAATCCAGTTGAACTGCACGTTCTGGCGGGTGGTGAAGTGGCCGTAGCCGACCTTCAGCCTGGACGCGACAAAGCCGCCGCCGGCCACCGGCACCGGGCCGAGCGCAGCCTGCCTGGCCTGGGCGTCACGGAAGATCTCGGCGGTGGGCTGGTCGTATTGGCGGGCGATGCGGGCCAGGACCCGCAACTGGGTGCTGGAGACCTCGCCGTAGGGCACCGCGATGCGCAGCATCGGCGCATAACGCTGGATGTACCAGCCGTTTTGGAGGCGCAGCGGACGGAACTCGTCGTCGCCGAGCTGGCCGGCCAGGTTGCGCTCCAGCTGGTCGCGGTACTGGGCCGCCCGCTGCCGGATGAACTGCTTGTCGAAGTCGGTGTATTGGTACATCGAGCGCCACTCTAAAAGGGCCGCTTATCAGTCCCAACTACTTTTTTGTTCGCACTTTATGCGAATAAGCTTATGCGCCAGCAACGGCGCGGGATTTGACGGGATTGCGCGCCAATGCAGTCGGGACAAGAATCGCTTGGGCCCTGCGATGCAAAGGCCCATAATCCGGCGACAGCTCAACTTTCCAACCATGGCTCTGCGCGTCTTCGTCAAGGTCCTGGGTTTCTCCCCGGCAGAGCGCCATGCCCTGAATACGTTGTTCCGCCTCTCCGAGCAGCGCGAGACGGTCTACTCGCTCTGGGATCCTCAGGCCCCGGAGCCGCCCCGGCTGGCACTGGTCGACGGCCGCAGCGAAGCGGCGCAACGCGACCTGGGGCCTGCCGACAAGGCCCTCAAGTTGATCTGGATCGGCTCGGTCGCCCCCGCCAGCAGCTGGCGCTCGTTCGAACGACCGCTGCTCTGGCCCGACGTGATCCAGGCCATGGACGAATTGTTCATGCCGCCCGGCTCACTCGACCTCGACCTGGACTTCGACGACGCCCCCCTGACCCTGCCGCCCGCAGCGCCAGGGTGGGACGCTTCACCGCCGTTGCGCGCGCTGATCGCCAGCGGAGACCGCAACCAGCGCCTCTACCTGCGCGCCCGGCTGGCCCTGGCCGAACTGACCCAGGTCGACGAGGCGCAAACCGGTGCCGAGGCGCTCGAAATGGCCCGCGCCAACCCGTATTGCGTGGCCCTGGTGGACTTCGGCCTGCCCGACGTGGATGGCTGGACGTTGTTGCGGGCACTGCATGCGGAGCGGCCGGCCATTGCCCATCTGATCGCCACCAAGGCCAGCCCGTCACTGGTCGAGCGGATCCGGGCTCGCTGGGGCGGGGCTGCGGTCATGCTCGGCAACCCGCCGCAACCGGCCACCTTGCGTAGCGCGCTGGAAAAGGTGGGGCGCCGCCGCGCCAGCCACTTCGGCCTGCTGCCAGCCCGACATCCGCGCTAGCTGCGGTGGCGCTCGGTATCGAGCGCCTGGGCCAGGCGCCGCTCCAGCGGCAGCGGCTCGCCGTGCAGCCGGGCCGCCAGCAGCTCGGCACACAATGCAGCGAAGGTCAGCCCGCGCGACCCCATCGCGGTGCTGACCCACAGACCCGGTTGCACCTCGCCCAGGAACGGCCGTCGATCAGCGGAAACGCAGCGCACGCCGGTCCAGGCGCGTACTTCGCCGTTGGCGAACGCCGGGGCCAGCTGCTGTGCGATCGCGGGCAACAGGGCGCCGAGCCTCGCCAGGTTGGCGCTGTGGTCCTGCGCCCGTTCCGAGCGATCGGTGTCGCCGCGCTCGTAGGTCGAGCCGCAGAACCACGCAAGGCCGTCCGGCAGTGGAACGCCCGGGATGAAGTGGCCGTTGCCGTGCACGGGGAAAGCCGGCAGTGCCTGCTCGGGAGAGTGGGGCCCCCAGGACACTTGGCCGCGCACCGGCTGCAGCGGCAAGGCGTCCCCAAGCAGCCTGACGGTCCCGTGTGCCGCGGCGAGCACGACCAGATCGGCGCTCGCCACCACGTCGCCACCCGCGTTCGCAAGTTCCCAGCCGTCCGGCCCTCGCGTCAGGCGGGCCACTGTCGTCGAACCTTGGCGGACGATTCCGATTTGCGCCAGCCAGGCTCGCACCAGCGCCGCCGGCTTGATCCAGGCTGCTTGTTCGTGCCAGATGGCGGGGGTGGCCTGCGGCAAGCCGGCCTGCGCCAGCTGCTCCGGGTCGGCGGCGCGGCTCCAGGGCCGCTGGTTCCCGGGCACCTCCGCTGCGAGGCTATGCGGATTGCTCGAACGATCCTCCAGTGTGCCGGTGCCACGCCATTCCTCTCCCTCCGGCAACAGCATCCGGCATTGCTGCAAGGTAGCGCGCACGCCGCTGCGGGTGAGGCGCGACAGCAGGCTGTCGTCGGGCGAGTAGTGAGGTGCCAGCAAGCCCACCGGTAGCGCCGAGGCGGCGGCGGCGGCGCCAGCCCAGGCGTCGAGCACGGTGACCTGCCATCCGCGCCGCGCCAGGCTGGCCGCCACGGCCGCTCCGGCGAGTCCCGCGCCAACAATGACACAGCGGCACGGCGTGATGGCGGCTATCGGCTTGCTGCCGCGGGGCTCCCAGGCTGGATCGAACACCGCCTGAAGGCAATGGCGCTTGGGTGCCAGCCCATTGGCTTTTTCGACGACGAAACCGCATTGCGTCAGCTCGCGACGCACATCGCCGGCCACCGTCCAGGTGGCCAGGCGGGTGCCGCGGCGGCAATGACGCGCTACCGCCTTGAGGGTATGCAGGTCCCACATCGCCGGGTTGTTCGGCGGGTCGAAGCCGTCCAGGAAAATCGAATCGGCGTGGAAGCTGCGTTCCCGCAGCGCTTGCTTCACATCGCGCAGGTACAGGGTGAGCAGCACCCGGCCTTCTTCGAACACCAGGCGGTGCACCCCTGGCATCAGCCCGAACCATTGCGCGCCAAGTTGCACGGCCAGCGGCTGCAGCTCCGGATAAGGCTGGGCGCTTCGCAGCAGGTCGGCGGCGGCGACCGGCCAGGCTTCGACCGAGGCGAAATGCAGTATTCGGGGGCGCTGCGGGTCGTCCTTCCAGGCCCGCCAGGTGGCCAGGAAGTTCAGGCCCAGGCCGAAGCCGGTCTCCAGGATGCGCCATTGCGGCTGGCGCGCCCAGTCGCCCGGCAGGTCGCAGCCGCGCAGGAACACATGGCGGGCCTGCTCGAGGCCGCCGGTCATGGAGCGATAGATGTCCTGAAAGCGAGGGCTGCGCGGCGTTCCATCCGGCTGCCACTCGACGATTTCAGGCATGGGGCGGCATCGCGCTATTCGCTGGGTGGCACATAGCCGGCCGCCGCGTCGGCGCCGGTGCCGAAGAAATGGTTCTCCATCTGCCGCGCCAGGTACTGGCGCGCCCGCTGGTCGGCCAGGTTCAGCCGGTTCTCATTGACCAGCATGGTCTGGTGCTTGAGCCAGTCGGCCCAGGCCTGCTTGCTGACCTGCTGGTAGATGCGCTTGCCCAGTTCGCCGGGGTAGGGCGGGAAATCGAGCCCTTCGGCTTCCTTGCCGAGCTTGATGCATTGGACGGTACGGGCCATGAGACGCCTCTTAGGTGATTTGGAAGTTGGCTTGTTCGGAGGAACAAGTGAAATATCGGACGCGACTTTATCAAGATTCCCGCAAGCCTCGCCGAAGCCGCGCCATCGACGCGACCAGGGGTACGCGCAAGCAAAACGAAAACGGCCTGCATGAGCAGGCCGTTTGGTTGCGAAGCGAGGGCCCTCAGGCGGCCAGCGCGGCCTCGGCCGCTTCGGTCTCCAGCGCTTCGATCGTCACCACGGCCGCGTCCAGCGCCTTGGCTTTCGCCGCGTCGCCCATGGCCACGCCCTCGGCCCGGACGAACTGCACGTCGGTGATGCCGAAGAAGCCGAACACCGTCTTCAGGTAGCTCTCCTGGTGATCCAGTCCGGCCAGCGCCGGATTGGTCGAATAGACGCCGCCGCGGGTGGACGCGACGATCACGGTTTTGCCGCCGGCCAGGCCCTGCGGGCCGGTTTCGGTGTACTTGAAGGTGCGGCCCACTTGGGCGACTCGATCGATCCACGCCTTGAGCTGGCTCGGCACCGAGAAGTTGTACATCGGCGCGCCGAGCACGACAACGTCGGCCGCCACGAATTGGCTGACCAGCTTTTCAGAGATTGCGTTTTCACGGCGCTGCACTTCGGTCTGGCCCTGGGCGCCGGGGGCAGACCGAAAGCCCAGCGACTCCAGTGAGAGATGTGACGGGGCGTCCTGGGCCAGGTCGAGGTACTCGACCACGAGGTCGGGATGGGCGGCACGCCACTGCGCCACGATGCGCGCGGTCAGCTGGCGCGAAACCGAGTTGACGCCGAGGGCGCTGGAATCGATGTGAAGCAGTCTCATGAGCTTGTTCTCCAGGTTGATTGGCGGTTAAGCCGAAGATTAGATTGTGGAGAAGGACTCAATCATTGATAAGACGGCAAAAACGGGTTAGATTGTCTCGCCAGCAGGACAATCAAGGAGCCCCGTGCAGGACCTCAACGACATGCTCTACTTTGCGGAAGTGGTGGACCGGGGCAGCTTTGCCGCGGCCGGGCGGGCCCTGAACCTGCCCAAGTCCCGGCTGTCGCGCCGCATCGCCGAGCTGGAAGAACGGCTGGGGGTGCGCCTCTTGCATCGCACGACCCGCAAGCTGTCGCTGACCGAGGCTGGCGACCGGTTCCACCGGCACTGCGTGGCGGTGCGGGAGGAGGCCGAGGCGGCAGCCGAAGACGTGGCGCTGGTGCGAAGCGAGCCGCACGGCACCATCCGCGTGACCTGTCCGGTGACCCTGGCCCAGTCGACCATCGGCCACCTGATCCCGGTCTTCCTCGCCCGCCACCCCCAGGTGCGCATCGACATGCAGGTGAGCAATCGCGTGGTCGACCTGGTGCAGGAGGGCGTGGACGTGGCGCTGCGGGTGCGCCCCACGCTCGACGACAGCGGCAGCCTGATCGTGAAGAACCTCGGCAACAGCCAGGCCCTGCTGGTTGCCAGCCCGGCCCAGCTGGAGCGCCAGGGCCGGCCGCGCTCGGTCGAGGACCTGCAGCGGCTGTCCACGGTCGCGATGTCGGCCGCCGACGGCCGCGCCAGCTGGCGGCTGCTCGGGCCCGGCGGGCGCGAGCATGACTTCCAGCACAGTCCCTGCTACACCGCCGACGACCTGCTCACCCTCAAGTTCGCCGTGCTGCAGGGCACCGGCATGTGCGCATTGCCTGACTACATGTGCGGCTGGGAATTGCAGCAAGGCCTGCTCGAACAGGTGCTGCCGGACTGGGCACCGCGGGCGGGGGTGATGCACGCGGTGTTTCCGTCGCGGCGCGGACTGGTGCCCGCCGTGCGGCGATTCCTCGACTTCCTCGGTGAACAGGTCACCCATGAAGGAGCCGCGGCACTGTCGTTGCTGCCGCACGGTCCGACCGCGACGCTATGAGCCAGACTGCGTTGCACTGCAGTTCCACGCAGTCTTCGAGGTGGGCAGCCCAACTGCCCACCCGCGTGGACCGCGCGCAACAACATGCAGCGCGGTTCCTCCTGTGAGAAGGATCCGGCTTGCCGGGCCTTCTCACACATGCCAAACCTCTGCAAAAAGTCGCGTAGTGACTTTTTGCAGCGAATCCCTAGACGCCCAGGTACTGCTCCAGCAAGGCCGGTTGGGCGCGCAACTCATCGGACGTACCGGCGAACACCACCTGGCCCTTGACCAGGATGACGTTGCGGTCGGTGATGCGGGTCAGGTGCTTCCAGTTCTTGTCGACGATGACGCTGGAGATGCCGCTGGCGCGAATCAGTTCGCAGATCCGCCAGATGTCGCGCGCGATCAGCGGCGCCAGGCCTTCGGTGGCTTCATCGAGGATCAGCACCTCGGGATTGGTCATGAGCGCGCGGCCGATGGTCAGCATCTGCTGCTCGCCGCCGGACAGCTGCTGGCCGCCGTGTCCCAGCCGCTCCTTCAGCCGCGGAAAGGTCTCCAGCACGCGCTCGTAGGTCCAGGAATCGGCACGCGGCCCGCGTCCGGGACGCGCGGCCATCTTCAGGTTCTCGACGACGCTCAGGTTGCCGAAGATGCCGCGGCCTTCGGGCACATAGGCAATGCCCAGCTGCGCCACTTCGTAGGGCGGCCGCCCCGTCATGTCACGGCCCTGGATGGCGACGCTGCCTTCGCGCGGCGGCACGAGGCCCATCAAGGTCTTGAGCAGCGTGCTCTTGCCCATGCCGTTGCGGCCCATCAGACCAATGGTCTCGCCGCGTCCCACGTTGAAGTCGATCCCGCGCAGGATGTGGCTGGGGCCGTAATAGGTGTGCAGGCCGCGGGCGACGATCAGCGCGTCCACTTCAATCTTCCTGCCCGAGGTAGGCCGACTGCACCGTCGGGTCGGCCCGCACCGTGTCCGGCGGCCCGCTGGCGATCACCTGGCCATCGAGCATCACCGTCAGCTGGTCGGCCAGCGTGAACACCGCGTCCATGTCGTGTTCCACCAGCATCATGGCGTGATGGGGCTTCAAGTCGACGAGCAGCTGCACCATGCGCTCGGCTTCGGCCACGCCCATCCCGGCGAGCGGCTCGTCGAGCAGCAGCACCTTGGGCTCGGTGGCGAGCGACATGGCGATCTCCAGTTGGCGCTGCTCGCCGTGGCTCATGACGCCGGCGACCAGCGTGCGCCGGTCCTTCAGGCCAGCCCATTCCAGCGCCTTCATGGCGGCCTCGTTGGTCGCCACTATGCTCTTCGCCCGGGTCAGCCAGCGCGCGGCATGGGGCCGGCGCGATTGCGCCGCCAGCCGCACGTTCTCCAGCGCGGTGAAAGGCAGGAAGATGTTGGTCTTCTGGTAGCTGCGGCCCAGCCCGGCGCGCGAAATCTTCTCGGGCGCCCAGCCGGTGACGTCCTGGCCCGCGAGGGTGACGCTGCCAGCCGTCGGCGCCAGGTCGCCCGACAGCAGGTTGGTGAGCGTCGATTTGCCGGCGCCGTTGGGTCCGATCACGGCGTGGATGCGGCCCAGCCACAGGTCCAGCGACACCTCGCTGACCGCGGCAAGGCCGCCGAACCGCTTGGTCAGGTTCCTCGCGGAGAGCAGGACCTCAGTCAAGGTCGCGCTCCCGGTGCGGCAGGCGCCGCCACAACAGGCGATCGATCGCGCCGAGCAGTCCGCGCGGCGCGAACACCACCACAGCGACGATGAACAGGCCCATCCACAACTGCCAGTGCTTGCCCAGTTGCACGGCGCCCAGCGCGGGCAGGTCCTTGAACGTCTCCAGCAGGTACTCGAAGGCGAAGGCGCCGACGATGGCCCCGGCGAAGTTGCCCATGCCGCCCAGGATCACCATCATGATGGCATGCGCGCTGGTGTGGAAACCCATGAGTTCCGGATTGACGTAACCGCTTTGCGCCGCGAGCAGGTAGCCCGCCAGGCCCGCCAAGGCACCGGCCAGGGTGAATGCAGCCAGCTTGTAGCCGAAGGTGCCGTAACCCATGGCCCGCATGCGGTGCTCGTTGACCCGGATGCCCGCCAGCACCCGCCCGAACGGGCTGAACAGCAGGCGCCGCAGGAAGGCGTAGACGCCGAGCAGCAGGGCCAGCGTGAAGTAATAGAAGACCCGTTTGTTGTCCAGGTCGAACAGCCCGGCGTCCGGCTTGAAATTGACGTAGATGCCGTCGGAGCCGCCCAGCGCCTTGTTGTCGAAGAACAGGTAGAACACCATCTGCGCGAAGGCCATGGTCACCATGATGAAGTAGATGCCATGGGTCCGCACGACGAAGAAGCCGATCACCAGCGCAGCCAGGGCCGACGCGGCGACCGCCGCCGGCAGGGTCCACCACAGACTGGCCGCCTCTCCCGCCGGCGTGAGGAAGGCCAATGCGTAGCCGGAAAGGCCGAAAAACGCGGCATGGCCGAGCGACACCAGGCCGGTCACGCCCAGCAGCAGATCCAGGCTCATGGCGAAGATCGCCAGGATCATCATCCGCGCGACCATCTGGGCGTAGAAGTCGCTGCCGACCCAGGGAAAAACGGCGAGCGCCGCGAAGCCGAGCGCCAGCGCGACCTGCAGCGTGCGCGGCAGCGTTTCGAGATTGGCTTTGGTCGTCATTGCCGGAACAGGCCCTCGGGCTTCCACAACAGCACCGCCGCCATCAGCATGTAGACCAGCATGCCGGCAATCTGCGGCAGCAGCACCTTGCCGAAGGTGTCGACCAGGCCCACCAGCAGGGCCGAAATCAGCGCGCCGCGGACCGAGCCGATGCCACCGATCACCACCACCACGAAGCACATGATCAGCACCTGCGAGCCCATGTTGGGATAGACACTGGAGATCGGCGCCGCGATCATGCCCGCCACGGTGGCCAGTGCCACGCCGATCGCGAAGACGATCGCGTGGATCAATTTGATGTTGACGCCCAGCGCCTCGGTCATGTCGCGGTTGAAGGCGCCGGCGCGGATCTTCATGCCGAGCCGGGTCTTGGAGATCAGCAGGTACAGGCCGAGGGCGAGCACGACGCAGACGCCCGACATGAACAGGCGGTACACCGGATAGGACAGGTTCTCGGTCAGTGGAATCGATGCCGACAGCAGGTCCGGGATCTTCACCGCGTGGACATCGTCACCCCACAGGATGGAGCGGCCTTCCTCGAAGATGTAAATCAGACCGAAGGTCAGGAGCACCTGGTCCAGGTGGTCGCGCCGATAGAAGTGGCGAAACAGCAGTCGCTCCAGCACCAGCCCGAATACCACCGAAAGGGCGGCGCCGACGACGATGGCCAAGGTGAAGCTGCCGGTCAGGCCGGCCAGCGACCAGGCCAGGTAGGCGCCCAGCATGTAGAAGCTGCCGTGCGCGAGGTTGACCACGCCCATGATCCCGAAGATCAGGGTGAGGCCGGCTGCCAGCATGAACAGCAGCAGACCGTACTGCACGCCATTGAGCAGCTGGATCAGGAAGTTGGCGAGATCCACCGGGCTGTCCGCTCTAGGCGCTGCGGCGCGTGAGCAGCAGCAAGCCGCCCATCAAGGTGAACAGCCCGCCGCAGACCCGGTTGATCCAGCGCACCAGTGTGCTGGAGCGCAACAGCGGCAACATGCGGGCCACGCCGAGCGCGCAGGGCGTGAGCACGATGAATTCCAGGACCACGAAGGTGAACGCCAGAGTCGCAAACTGAGGTGCGAACGGCGCCGCCGGTTCCAGGAATTGCGGAAAGAAGGCGGCGAAGAACAGCACTGACTTCGGGTTGCTCGCCCCCACCATCAGGCCCTGCAGGTAGAACGAGCGGCGCGGCGGGCCGGCTGCCCGGTCGTCCACGTGCAGCACCGTGGTGCTGCGAAAGGTCCGGATGCCCAGCCAGATCAGGTAGCCGGCGCCGATCACCTTGGCGATCGTGAACGCCGCTTCCGACGCCGCCAGCAGCGCGCCCAGCCCCATCGCGGACAGCAGCATCACCCCCATCACTGCGGTGACCGAGCCGGCCACCGATGTCATGGCGCGGCGCGGGCCGTGGTTGATCGAATTGGTCATGCACATCAGCATGGTCGGTCCGGGCGTCACGATCAGCAGGGCGACGGCGGCGACGTAAAGGAGATAAGTGGAAAGCGCCATGGCGCAAGTATGAAGCAGGACGAGTGGACAAAAAAATGGGAGGTCCGAGAACCTCCCAGCGCAGCGGCAGGGCGGGCCTCAACCCATCTTGCAGCCGGCGCCCGAATCGGCCAGCGCCTTGGCGGCGATGCCGATCACCTTGTTCTCGCCCTTTTCGACCACCCGCAGGTACATGTCCTGCACCGGGTTGTGCGACTTGCTCATGGTCCACTTGCCGCGCGGGCTGTCGATCGCCGCGGATTCCATGGCCTTGTACAACACCTGCTTGTTGCCCAGGTCGCCCTTGACGGCGCCAGCGCCGATCACGAGCAGCTGGCCGGCGTCGTAACCCTGGACCGCATAGACGTCGGGTTGCAGGTGGAACGTCTTGGCGTACGCCAGGCGGAACTGCTTGTTGCGGGGCGTGTCGAGCGAGTCGCTGTAGTGCAGGGTCGTGATGATGCCTTCGGCGGCGGGGCCCGCGGCGTCGAGCACGCCCTCGGTCAGGAAGCCGGAGCCGTACAGCGGGATCTTGCCCTTGAGGCCGGCCGCGGCGTAGTCGCGGATGAACTTGGCAGCCGCGCCGCCGGCGAAGAAGCAGGCGACGGCATCGGGCTTGAGGCTGGCGATTTCGGTCAGCAGCGCCTGGAACTCCACCTGCGGGAAGGGCAAGCCGAGCTCCTTGACTACCGTGCCGCCGGCCTTGGTGAAGCTGTCGCGGAAGCCCTCGAATGCCTCGTCGCCCGCAGCGTACTTGTGCGTGATCCAGACAGCGCGCTTGATTCCCCTGTCCCACATCGGCTTGCCCAGTGCGAGCGTCGGCTGCGAGTTGGTGAACGAGGTGCGGAAAACGTTCGGCGCGCACAGCGCCCGGGTGGCCGCATGCACGCCGGCGTTCGGGATGATGCTCAGGACACCGCTTTCGCGGGCGACCTTCTGGATGCCCATCTGCACGCCGGAATGCACCGTTCCCATGATCACGTCGACCTTGTCGCGCTGCACCAGCCGGTTGGCGTTTTCCACGGCTTTCGGCGGCTCGGATTCGTCATCGACCTTGAACCATTCGATCTCGCGGCCGCCCAGCTTGCCGCCCTTCTCGTCGATCGCCATGCGAAAGCCGTTCTCGATGGCGACCCCCAGCGGCGCATAGGTGCCGGTGTAGGGCAACATCAGACCGACGCGAATCTTGCCGGACTGGGCCCGTACGATCTGGGGCAGCAGCAGCCCGGTGGATGCGGCGCCGACGACGGCGGCGCTGCGGGTGAGAACGAGTCGGCGGGTGGTCATCGGAAATCTCCTCTTTTTGATGCTTCGGTCATTCTCGCCCGGTGGAGCGCGCGGCGCACCATGGGTTACCCGGATCACGGGGCGATTACGCGGGTCAGGGGTCGGTCCGCTCAGGCGGCGCCGGTCGCGTTCGGGGCCGCGGTGCGCAGCTTGAAGCGCTGGATCTTGCCGGTGGCGGTCTTGGGCAATTCGGGCACGAACTGGATCCAGCGCGGGTACTTGTAGGGCGCCAACAGGCTCTTGACGTGCATCTGCAGTTCCTCCGCGCTGGCGGCATGGCCCGGCTTGAGGACCACATAGGCCTTGGGCTTGACCAGTTCGTCGGTATCGGCCGCGCCGATGACAGCCACTTCCAGGACAGCGGCGTGCGTCATCAGGCAGGCCTCGACCTCGAACGGCGACACATAGATGCCGCCGACCTTGAGCATGTCGTCGCTGCGACCGCCGTATGTGTAGTAGCCGTCGGCGTCGCGCGTGTACTTGTCGCCGCTGCGGGTCCACTCGCCGGCGAATGTCGATTTCGTCCTGGCCCGGTTGTTCCAGTACATGATGGCGGCGCTCGGGCCGCTGATTTGCAGCTCGCCGATCTCGCCGACGCCGCATTCATGGCCGTCGTCGCCGACGATGCGCAACTCATAGCCCGGCACTGCCTTGCCGGTGGTGCCGTAACGCACCTCGCCGGGACGGTTGGACAGGAAGATGTGCAGCATCTCGGTCGAGCCGATGCCGTCCAGGATCTCGCAGCCGTACTGGGCAGTCCAGCGCTTGCCGATGTCGGCCGGCAGGGCCTCGCCGGCGCTGGTGCAAACGCGCAGGTTCATTTCCTGGCGCTGCGGACGCGCCGGGTCGGCCAGCATCGCGCCGTAGAGTGTCGGCACGCCATAGAAGATCGTCGGCTGGAATTTGCGCAGGGCGCCGAACACGTCGGCCGGCGTCGGCCGCGCGGGCAGCAGCACGGCGGTCGCGCCCACGCTCATCGGGAACGTCAGGCCGTTGCCCAGGCCGTAGGCGAAGAACAATTTGGCGGCGGAAAAGACGACGTCGCTCTCCCGGATACCAAGCACCGCCCCCGCATACAGCTCGGCCGTCTGGATCAGGTGGCTGTGCAGATGCACGGTGCCCTTGGGCGTTCCAGTGGAGCCGCTGGAGTAGAGCCAGAAACAGGCTTCGTCGGCGCAGGTGGATGCCACGCTGGCCGCGCCGTTGCCCGATTCGATCCAGCCGGCCACCGAGTTGGCGCCGGTGTCGCCGGCGATGACCAGGCTCTTGAGCGTGCGTACCGTGCCGATCAACGGCTCGATCGTCGGCAGCAGCGGCTTGGAGACGAACAGCACCTGCGAGCGTGAATCGCGCAGCATGAAGTCGAAGTCCTTGGTGGTGAGCAGCGTGTTGGCTGCGACCGGAACCACGCCGGCGAGAATGCAGCCGAGGAACACCACCGGCCATTCCAGGGTGTCCAGCATGGCGATCATCACCCGGGTTTCGGGCTCAAAGCCGCGCGCGCGCAGGGCATTGGCGAAACGATGGGCCTGGTCGTTCAGCGCGCCGTAGGTGAGGCTGGCGCCGCTGGTGGCGTCGATGAACGCCACCTTGCCCGACCGCGCGGAATTGCGCGACAGCAGGTCATGCGCGGCGTTGTAGTCGCGGGGAATGAAGATCGCGGGCGGACTGCTGCTGTGGTCGGCGCGGCTGAGGTGCATCGATGTCTCCTGCTCTATTCGGGTCGGCCCGCCAGTATTGCCACCCGGGCCGGGTGAGCCCTTGTCCCCGGTCAAGGACCGGGCGGGCCATTCAGGCGGCGGTGGCAGCGCGGGCCATGGCCTGGGCCAGCCAGCCGCGGCACCAGGCCGTGGCCAGTTCCTCCGGCATGGTGCCGGCGCTGGCGTCGTGGCACCACACCTCGCCGACGCGTTGCGCGCCCAGGCCCTGCAGGCGCTCGTCGAACTTCTTGCCGCCGAAGGCGAAGGTGTTGAGGTGGGTGCGGTCGCCCAGCGCGATCACGCCGTATCGGACATGGCCGAGGTACTTGGGACTGCTGTCAAGCGACTCGTAGAGGAGGCGGGCGTTGTCGGGCACGTCGCCGAAACCGTAGGTCGAACTGCAAATCAGATAGAGCGCATCTTCGTCGAAGATGTCGATTTCCAGCCCATCCATGAGCTTGACCTCGATTTCCTCGACGAGATCGGCGCAATCCATCTGGATCGCCTGGGCCACATAGTCGGCGGTGCTGGTCATGGTGCCGACCAGGATGATCAACTTCATCGGGATCTCCGTATGCAATAAAGTGCTTTACGTCACTTCGCTAGGCAGCATACTGCAAAGTTGATCTGGCGCACACCTTCATCGCAAAAAACACCGCATCCATCGAATCTGTGAAGGCGGGGTCGGGCAGCTAGAATGGCGCGTTCGGAGCGTAGCGCAGTCTGGTAGCGCATCTGGTTTGGGACCAGAGGGTCGTAGGTTCGAATCCTATCGCTCCGACCAGGATTCCAGTCGTCGAGTTTCAAGGCCTGCGTTTGCAGGCCTTGTACATTCGGGATGCAGGGCCCGCGCTTGCTGGCCCGGTGCTGACTGCCCGTAGCTCAGTTGGATAGAGCACCGGCCTTCTAAGCCGGTTGTCGGGGGTTCGATTCCCTCCGGGCAGGCCAACTCCTGCGCTTTCGCATCGTGTGATCTTGCGCGTGAGCATCGTTGGCCTCTTGAACCGCTGCTGGATTGGATTGCCGCTGATCAACCTTGGCCGCCAGCTGGTGGACGATTGCCTGGCTGCGATCGAGCGGGCATCTTGGGCAACACGGTCGGAACACACTGTTACCTTGCGCGGCGGTTTGCCCCCGACCGCGTGCAGCGGTTTCGACTCCTGTCCCCCTAGAATCGCCTGCAAACAAGTCGAGCTCTCAGCAGGGAGGTCATCATGACCGCGACTCAGTCGAGTGAGTGCCGGAGTGCTGTGGCGATCGGGGGCGGCTGCGGCGACGCGGCTCCGGGGCAGGCGCCCAGCTGCGCGCCGCTGCAACTGCAGCTTCGCGCCCTTCTTGAGGACTCTTCCGTCGTCGACAGGACGCGACGACTATTGAGCTCGCTCGGCTTGAACGACGCCGTCCCGACGCAGTCATCTGGCACCACCCCGGAAGATTCGGAGGGCGGACCGCCGCCGCTGGGGGTCGTGATGGTGACCGATGCCGCCCATGTGCTCGCCTGCTGCGCGTCGCTGTGCAGCCTGCGCGCGGCCTGGCCGGGCGTCCCGACCGTGGTTCTGACGCAAGACCTTCCGGAAGAGCTGCTGGCCCGCCTGCTTGCGTGCGGCCCGCTCGACTTCTGCCTGCTGGCCGGCTCCGATGCGGAAATCAGGCTGCGGCTGCGCCGCGCTTTCGGCCAGTTGCCTTGTTCGGAGCCGGCGATCGAGCCCGCGCTGCCGGCCGACCTGTCCTCGCGGCTGGTCGGCAGTGCGCCGGCGTTCCTGCGGATGGTGCGGCGTGTGCCTGTGATCGCGGGCTCAATGGCGAGCGTGCTGCTGCTGGGCGAAACCGGCACCGGCAAGGAGGTCTTCGCGCAGGCCATCCACTACACCTCCCCGCGTGCACGGGGGCCGTGGGTTGCGATCAACTGCGCCGCGATTCCCTCCGAGCTGGTCGAGAGCGAGCTCTTCGGCCACACGCGCGGGGCCTACACCCATGCCGTCGCGGCGCGCGAAGGCCTGGTGCAGGAGGCCGAGTGCGGCACGCTGTTCCTCGACGAGATCGACTCGATGCCCCTGATGGCGCAGGCCAAGCTGCTGCGCTTCCTGCAGGACAAGGAGTACCGCATGGTGGGCTCGAACCAGCGACGCACGGCCGATGTCAGGGTGATCGCGGCGAGCAACCATGACGTGCGCCGTGCGGTGGCCGCCGGCACCTTCCGCCAGGACCTCTTCTTCCGCCTGAACGTGCTCAACCTCACGTTGCCGCCGCTGCGCGAACGACGCGAAGACATCGTGACGCTCGCACGGCATTTTCTGGCGCAGGCGAACCGCGAGTGCGGCCGTCAGGTCTCGGGGTTGACCGTCGATGCGCTGCGGTGCCTGTTCGCGTATGACTGGCCCGGCAACTTGCGCGAGCTCAAGCACGTGTTGCAGCGTGCCGTGCTGCTGGCGCAGGGCAGCACGCTGCAAGCCGCCGACATCGAGCTCGATGGACGCGTGTCGAGCGCCGCGTCCGAGGAGGGGGACGCGGCGATTTCCTTCCGCGAAGCCAAGGCGCGGGCGGTCGAGGCCTTCGAGCGGCATTACCTGGAGCAACTGCTGCTGCAAAGCCACGGCAACATCACCGAGGCCGCGCGCGCCGCCCGCAAGAACCGGCGC
>JAANCK010333835.1_pt1 | contig 44193 bp, 37 predicted proteins | sample 7277841 | NCBI WGS metagenome assembly JAANCK01 (sample SAMN14222788, study PRJNA588281) | permafrost metagenome | isolation source: Arctic cryosol methane SIP | place: Canada:Nunavut | collected 2015-07 | reverse complement strand
GAGGTGGTCATGGTGTGCCGGGTTATCAGATGATGGGCAGCGCCGCGGCAGCAGGTTGCGAAAGTCCCAAAGGACGCGTCCCGCTCGCGGCACTTGATGTCGAGCTTGGATTCATGGACAACCCCAGGCTGCCTGAAGTTCCCGCCCCTGCCCAGCTGCTATCCTCGGCCGGGTCTGCATGGCGCGGGACCGGACGGGCCCAACGGCATGAAGCGCCGGTACTGACCAAAGGCAGATTCGCATTGTGAACCTGGACATGAACGAGCGGACGGTCGGCACGGCGGGGCGATGGACGCTGGTGATTGCGCCGGTGATCGCATTGGTCCTGGTCGCCGTGGCCGCATTGTGGCACCTGCGGAACTCGGCGATGGCAGCGCAACAGCGCGAGCTCACCCTGCTTTCGATTGCGTTGACCGATGAAATCGACCGTGGTTTGCAGGATGCGCAAGAAGGCCTGCAGGCCATGAAGATCGAGTTGCAGGAAGACCGTTTGCCGGTGAGCGGCGCGCAGGCCACGCGCGCCCTGCAAACCCGTGCCTATTTGATGCCGCTGGTGGACAAGCTTTGGCTGGTTGATTCCGGATATCGTGTCCTGTCGGCGTCGGACAAGAGCCCCGCGCCGACGGCTGCGTCGTTCCTGCCGGCCCTCGGCCGGCTTGGTGATGACTCGATCGCCATCAGCAGTCCCTTCAGCGACGGGCAAAGCCACGCGACCTTCATTGCGGTGGCCATGCGGCTTTCCGACCCGTCTGTCGGAACCGGGGGCGGATGGATTTTCGCCGCCATACCGGCCAATGCTCTTTTGGGCGCGTTTTCCGTGGCCACGCCGGCGTCCGATGCCCGCATGGCGGTGTTCCGCAGCGACGGCGTGCGCCTGGCCGGCGCTGCCGGCAAGTTGCCGAACGCCGATGCGGCACGCCTGGCCGAACCGCCGGCGAGCGGCCAGCCCCAGGAGCTGGGGCGGTTCCGCGATGGGAAGCAGCGCCTCATTGAGATTCGCGAGGTTCAGCGTTTTGGCTTGAAGGTGATTCTGACGCGCAATCTGGACGCTGCCCTGTCCGGCTGGCGCCAGACCGCACAGCTGACCACGGCGGGGATCGCGTTGCTGCTGGCGGTTCTGGCCGGCTCGGCTTTGCAGGTGCGCCGTGCCGACCGTCACCGCGACCAGGCCCAGAGGGCGCTGCAATCGCAGCTCTCACGCGCCAGCAAACTGGAAGCGCTGGGCACGCTTGCGGGTGGCGTCGCACATGACTTCAACAATGTGCTCGCGGCGATCGTCGGCTTTGGCGAAATGGCGCAAGACTCTGCAGCCAAGGGCAGCGCCCAGGAGCGTCAGATCGGCAAGGTGCTCCAGGCGGCGGTACGCGGCAGGACCCTCATCGAGCGCATCATGGCCTTCAGCCGAGGCGGCGCGCGGGTGTCCCTCGTTTTCGAGCTGGAACCGATCGTCGAGGAAGTCCTTGCCCTGATCAGCGTGTCCCTGCGAAGCGGCGTTGTGCTGGAGCGGGCGCTCGACGCCCCGGGCGCCCGGCTGCGCGGTGACCCTGCCCAGGTTTTCGAAGCGGTCATGAATCTTTGCACCAACGCGATGCAGGCCATGCCGGGCGCAGGCCGGTTGAGCGTGCGGATGGCGCGGGTGCATGTCGCGGCGCCGCGAGTGCTGTCGCACAGCCGCCTGGAGGCGGGAGATTACCTCGAGCTGGCGGTGCAGGACGAAGGCACCGGCATGACGCCGGAGGTCATGGAACGCCTCTTCGAGCCCTTCTTCACCACGCGTGGCGAGCAGTCGGGCACCGGGCTCGGCCTTGCCGTCGTCCATGGCGTGGTAGCCGAATTCAGCGGGGCGATCGATGTCCAGGGTGCACCCGGACGGGGTGCCTGCTTCACGCTCTACCTTCCCGAGTGCAACGATCCCGTCGGCCCGGCAGTGCCCATGACCAAGACGGCGCCACGTGGGGCCGGCCAGCCCGTGCTGGTGGTGGACGACGATCCGGCCCTGGTGGCCATGGCCACGGAGATGCTCAAGGGGCTGGGCTACGACCCCGAGGGGTATGCCGACCCGGTCGCGGCCCTGCAAGCCTTGCGCGGGAACGGGAACCGTTACGCCGCCGTCATCACGGATGAGGTTATGCCCGTCTTGACCGGTACCCAGCTGACCCGCGAATTGCGGGCCACCCGGCCGGATCTTCCCGTCCTCCTGGTGACGGGTTACGGGGGCGCCCAGCTGGCGTCTCGCGCAGCGGAAGCCGGCGTTACGCGACTGCTCAGCAAACCTCTGCAACGAACCGAGCTCGCGCGAGCGCTGGCAGAACTCTTGCGCTGACCGCGCCGACGCGCCGGCGTGCTGCTCCATTTCAGATGCAACGCTTCGCGCTGCTGCCGACACACGGCAGCACCGTTTCGCGATTGAAGATCCTGGCTCGCATCGTGCGGTGCGCCTCAACGGAAGGAACCGGATCCATGACCTCAGCTTTACCCCCGCAAGACGAACGCCTCACCCCGCCGCAGCCAGCGGCCATCCCCGAACTGGTGGCCCAGGTCTATGAGATTGCGCCACCAACGGAACGCCGCCACATCCTGGAGCAGTTGCTTCGGCCATTGGGGGTGCTGTCGCTGGTTGCCGTAGCCCACGGGGTGTTTGCGAGCATCCGGTTTCGCAGCGGCTGGAGCCAGATGCACATTCAGCTCGAGGAGCTCTCAGGCGTTCACGCAAGCGATGTCGTGGCACTGGTAGAGCATGCGCAACAGGTCAGCGTGGAAGCGGTCGATGGACTGGCACAAATGCTGTCGAACTCGCCGCAGCTGGCGGCGTCCGCCGCAGGCGCACTGCTGGTGGCGCTCCTGCTGGAACGCAGCAAAAGGCGTCAACCGAAACTGGAAAGCGCTGACAACCTGACACTGGTCGACGGCTGAACCAGGAGCCCTTCGCAATGAGCTCGTGCCAGGATGGCAGAGTTGCGGCAATCGCCTCGGCCCGCCTCCTCATCCACACAGGGGACGCCGTGGGGACAATCCGGTCGATCCTGGCGTTGGCCTGCCGTGCGATGGGCCTGAAGCATTCGCTCCGGAAGGATCGCGAGCCGATCCAGGTTTTCGTCGAGGATATGGGCGGCAACAGAATGCTGTCGCTCGATGACGCGACTTCCTTGATTGACTTGCCCCTGCCGCCCGGCACTTATCAAGTCACGGCGCGTCACGGGAACGTGCGAAGGGGCTATACCCTGACCCTGGCGCGGAATACTTCCTTTGACCTTTACCTGTCGCCAGTCGACGCGTCGAAGTAGCAGCCGTCCGGATGCGCGGTGCTGGGTGCCGCGGCCCTGGCGCTCCGGGCAGTTCCTGCCGGCCAAAGTGCCGACGCTCCCGCAGTGCGGGCACGCGTCGTCGCCGCTAGCCAGCTAGCTAGCTAGCCTGGAGCACGCGAATCAGCGCGTCGATCACGTCGTTGCCGTCCGGCGACTTGAGGCGGTGCTGCCGCAGCGAACGTGCCAGGTCGGACCGCCCCAGCACGCGATAGTCGGACCGGATCAGAATGCCGGCGATCGCGCGCTGCACATCGACCGACCGGGCCAGCGGGAAGAGGCGGGTGATTTCCCGCAGGCTCTCCGGGTCGGCCAGGCGTTGCTGAGCCAGCGTGTTCAGGGCCCGCACCTGGGCGTCGGATGCGGGCATGCGTGCGATAGCCGATGTGACGGCGCGCAGTTCGCCGACGTCGGCCAGTGGCCGCCGGCGCAGGTAGACCTGTGCGATCGCGACATCGTCTGCGTTGGCGCTCGTGAGTGCATGAACGACGCGCGCGTGCGCCTCGGCGCTTCCGAGACAGGCCAGCACGGCGGCCTGCGCCACGTTGCCCGACTGTGCTGCGGCCGCGCCCAACCCTTGCAGTGCGAGGCCCGGCTCGGGGCCCTGGTCGCGGGTGCAAGCCAGCTCCACCTCATCCCTGCCCAGGCGATCGCGCGCCATCTGATCCGCGATCATCCGCATGAATTCCGCACGCTCCTGCGCGGGCGACAGCCATCCAAGGCTGCGCGCCAGCGCCATCATTCGGGTGCGGACCGCCGGCTGGTCGGCGTCGCGCGCAAAGGTGAGATAGCGTTCGCGCGCGGCGCTGTCGCCCGCGATCGCGGCGAGCGCTGCGGCCGTCTCCGGTGCAAGCCGCTGCGCCGGTCCAATCGAGGCCGAGTAGCTCTCGAGATGCTCGAGATACATGCGCACTTCGGCCATATCGCGCTGCAGCAGCTCGTGCATGAAGCCGACCTTCTGTGCATCCGAGAGTCGATCGTCCACGAAGTGGCAGACGTCGCTGCGGAAGTCCGCCTGCGGATCCGCGTCGGTCAGGCCGGCCGCGACGGTCATTGAGCTTGGGGCGAAAAGGCCTAGCAGCCTCGCGCTCACGCGGCCGCCCCCGACCTCGCCCGGTGGGGCCGATTGAAAATAGCGATCCAGCAGCGGCGCCGCGGAGCGGCCAAGCGGCGCCTTCGACGAAAAACCGTAGAGTACCGGCACGTTCCTGAAGATGTGCCGCATACGGTCGCGATTGCTTTCGCCGTGCCGCTCGCTCAAAAGGCCCGATAGCCGTACGGCGTCCGACGCAGAGTGGCCCGAGCGCAGGAGGCTGCGCTCGATCTCCGCCGACGCACTGTGCTGGGGCTCCGGTTTCAAGGTGTTGCAGCCGAACAGATAGACTTCCTTGAGCTGCGAAAACACGCCGGGACAGGAGTCGCTGCACGAAGCGCGCTCCATCTCCTCCACTGACAGGTACTCGCTGGCGTCGAGGCGATCGGTATAGAACTCGGTGCCGCCGTCGAAGTGGCCGGAAATGATGAGCGCGTCGCAGGAAACGCGCTGCTGACAGGCGGAGGCCAGCCAGTCCGGCCGGCCGCGCTCCACCAGCTCGACGAACCGGTATTCGCCAGGCGGCAGATTCCGCTGGAAGGTCTCCTTTTCGTCCGGCGAGTTCACCGTGATCGTGCACACCGTCTTCGGAGCGGCGCTCGCATCGAACGGGCACGCCGCGGCGACGCACGCGGCGAGGACGGCCAGTCTGCTGAAGGCGGACAGGGACAGGAGGGGCATGGGCAGGACAACTCGACGCGGCTGGGCAGCCAGTATTGCACAGCTCGGCGCTTCACAGCGATATGTAACCCGGTGCAAGTTCGCCCCGGACTCGCCCGGGTGCTCAGGGCAGTTGCAGCCGACTGATCAGAGCGTCGACCATGTTGTCACCCGAGGGGGGCTTGTGGCGGCGCTCGCGCAGCGTGAGCAGAAGCTCCTGGCTGTCGATCGACCGGACGTCCGAGCGAATCAGTATGCCCGCAATCGCGTTCTGGACGGGCCATGATGGCGTCTGCGAAAAAAGCGTCGCCAGCATGTCCAGGCTTTCGCGATCGGACAGATAGTGCTGTGCCAGTGCATCCAGCGCGCGCACTTGCGCCTCGGACCCGTTCATGCGGACGATGGCCGCGATGACTGCTCGCAGTTCGCCGACGTCGGTGATCGGCCGGTGATGAAGATAGGTCTGGGCGATCCGGACATCGGCGTCGGACGGGCTGACCAGCCCCTGCAGCGTGCGCACATGGCCCTCGGCGCTGCCCATGCAGGCGCGAACGGCGGCGTGCCCCACGTCATCGACCCCGCCCGCCGCTGAGGCGAACTGGCCCTGCACGCCATCGAGGTCGTGCTCCTTGTTGAGCGTGCATGCCAGGTCCACCTCGGTGCCGGCGATCTCGTCGTGGGCCAGCAAGTCGCTCATCATCCGCACCAGCTCATCGCGCCGTTGGTCGGCCGACAACCAGCCCAGGTCGTGCGCGAGATTCAGCATGCGTGCCCGTACCGCGGGTTGATCGGCGTCGCGCGCGAAAGCGAGATAGCGTCCGCGGGCGCCAGCGTCGTGCCCGATGGCATCGAGCTCCTGCGCCACCTCCGGCGCCTGCCGCTCGCTCGCGTCGAGCCCCGCCGTGTATCTTTCGATGCGGTCGAGAAACATCCTGGCTTCCGCCGTCGGTCTTTGCAGTAGCTCATGGACGAAGCGCAGTTTTTCCACGTTCGACAACCGGTCATCGGCAAACCGGCACATGTCCTGCCGCACGGCGGCGTGCGGATCCGCGTCGGTCATGCCCTGGGCCACCGTCATCCCGTTGGGCGCGAAGCTCGACAGCAGTCGGCTGCTGGCGCGGCCGGTGCCCACGTCTTTCGCGCCGGTAGCCTGGAAATAGCGGTTGAGCGTGGAGGCGGCCGTCGGGCCCAACGGCGCTGCCGCTGAAAAGCCGTAGATCACCGGAACGTCCTTGAACACCATCCGCATCCGGTCGCGGCTGCTTTCGCCGTGCCCCGCACTCAACAATCGCGCGAGCCGCCCGGCCTCCACCGGCGAACGCCCATCGCGCACGAGACTGCGTGCGATCTCCGCCGAGGCGCTGTGTTGCGCCTGCGGATTCAACGTGTTGCAGCCGAAGAGATAGACCTCCTTCAGCCTGGAAAACAGGCTCGGACAGGAATCCGAGCAGGACACGCGTTCGAGTTCGGCGATGGGCAGGAATTCGCGCGCCTCCAGTGCATCCGAAAAGAACTCGTTGCCGGCGCCGTAGTGACCGGAAATCACGAGCACATCGCAGGAGACGCGCTGCTGGCAGGCCGAGGCCAGCCAATCGGGGCGGTGGCGCTCGACGAGTTCGACAAACTGGTACTTCGAAGCGGGCAGGAAGCGGCGGAACGATTCCTGTTCGTCGGGGGAATTGACTGTGATGGTGCACACGGTCTGCTTTTCCGCCAACGCGAGCTGCGGCGACAGGCAAGCCGCCAACAGGCAAAGCAAGTGAGGAAATCCCGCGGGCAGGCGCATGACGTTCGGACCCTGTGACACGAAGAAGAGGCGGATAGTGAATACTTCATCGCCATTGCCTCCGTGTCTGTAGGACCAGTACGGGTTGTTACATCGACCTGCACGCCATAACGGTGGGCTCGCCGGTCGCGGCTCTCGCTTGCCCGGCGCGTGGAATTACCGGCCGCGCCAGACCGGTGGCCGCTTTTCGCTGAAGGCTTGTACGCCTTCGCGGAAATCCTCGCTGCCGTAGGTGCGCATGATCAGGTCCTGCGCATCGGGCAAATTGTTCAGCAGCAAGCGGCGCAGGCCCTCCTTGCTCACCGCCTGGGTCACCGGGGCCAGCGTCGCCAGGCGCTGGCACAGGCTGGCAGCGGTGGCATCGATCGCGTCGGCGGCCACCACCTCGGTCAGGTAACCGCAACCCAAGGCCTCACCGGCGTTGAGAATCTCGGCCGCGATCAACATCCGCTGCACACGAGGGCGGCCGAACGCGGCCACCAGCCGGGCGATGCTGCCCATCGACAGGCAATTGCCGAGCGTCCTGGCGATCGGCACGCCCATCCGTGCCGACGGCGTGGCGATGCGGACGTCGCACGCGGTGGCGATGGCCAGGCCGCCGCCCACGCACCAGCCCTCGATCACCGCCACCGTGGCCACCGGCAGGCCTTCCAGCCGGGCCATGGCCTCGTCGATGCTGCGCTCATAGTCCACGCCGGCCTGGCCGTCGCGGAACGCCTTGAACTGCTCGATGTCGGTGCCGGCCACGAAGGCTTCGCCACCGGCGCCACGCAACGACACCACGCGCACCGACGGCTCGCCATGGATCCGGTCGCAGATGGCGCCCAGCTCCTGGTACATGGTCCAGGTCATCGCGTTGCGCGCCGCGGGCCGGTCGAACACCACCGATGCGATTGCACCGTCTATCGCGAGCCGGACTGTTCCGGTGTTCGCACTCATCATCGCGGCGCCTTGACCGGGCCGCCGCCCAGAATGCCGATCAGCCTGCGCCAGACAAAGACCAGCGCCGGCCAGAACAGCAAGAGCAGTGCCAGCGTCGTGATCGTGCCGACCAGCGGGTTCGACCAGAAGATGGCCAGTCCGCCGGTGGGGCCGATCATCGATTGGCGAAAGGCGGACTCCATCTTGTCGCCCAGCACCACCGCCAGCACCAGTGGCGCCAGCGGATACTCGAGCTTCTTGAGGATGTAACCGGCGATGCCGAACAAGACCATGAACCAGACGTCGAGCATGGCGCCATGCACCGCATAGGCGCCGATGGCGCAGACCACGATGATGATCGGGGCGATGATCGAGAACGGGATACGCAGGATCGCCGCGAACAGCGGCACGGTGCTCAGGACGATGAACAGGCCCGCCAGATTGCCCAGGTACATGCTGGCGATCAGGCCCCAGACGAAGTCCTTCTGTTCGACAAACAGCAGCGGCCCGGGCTGCAGGCCCCAGATCATCAACCCGCCCAGCAGCACCGCCGCGGTGGCCGAGCCGGGAATGCCCAGCGCCAGCATCGGCAGCAAGGCCGCGGTCCCGGCGGCGTGCGCGGCGGTCTCCGGCGCGATAACGCCTTCGATCTGGCCGCTGCCGAATTTGTCGCTGTCGGGAGAAAAGCGCTTCGCGATGCCGTAACCCATGAACGAGGCGGCGGTGGCACCGCCGGGCGTGATGCCCATCCAGCAACCGACGACGGAGCTGCGGATCAGCGTCAGCCAGTACTTGGGCAGCCGTTTCCAGGTTTGCCAGACCACCTTGGCGTTGATCTTGGCGTGCTTGCCTTCGAACGCAAGACCCTCTTCCATGGTGACCAGAATCTCGCCCAGGCCGAACAGCCCGATCACGACCACCAGGAAATCGACGCCGCGCAGCAGTTCCGACAGGCCGAAGGTCATGCGCAGTTCGCCGCTGACGGTGTCCATGCCGATGGCGGCCAAACCGAAGCCGAGCATCATGGAGATGATGGTCTTGAAAGGGGTCTTGGTATCGGCGCCGACGAAACTGCAGAACGTCAGCAGAAAGACGGCAAAGAACTCGGGCGGCCCGAACTTGAGCGCGAAGCTCGACACCAGGGGCGCCAGGAAGGTGATCAGCAGCACACCCACGAAGGCGCCGATGAACGATCCGGTGAACGAGGCCGTGAGCGCCTCCCCCGCCCTGCCCTGCTGGGCCAGCGGATAGCCGTCGAAGGTGGTCGCCACCGCCGAGGTCTCGCCCGGAATGTTGAACAGGATCGAGGTGATGGCGCCGGCGAAGAGCGACCCCCAGTAGATACACGACAGCATGATGATCGCCGAGGTGGGCGGCATCGTGAACGTCAGCGGCAGCAGGATGGCCACGCCGTTCGGCCCGCCCAGGCCCGGCAGCACACCGATGACGATGCCCAGCACCAGGCCGATCAGCATCATCAGACCGTTGTACCAGGTCATCGCGACGGCGAACCCGTGAAACAGGGCTTCGAGATTTTCCATGGACCGCGTCTCCGTTCCTGTTATCAGTAACCGAGCAGGGCTTCGAGCGGCCCCTTCGGCAGCGGCACCATGAACTGGATCTCGAACAGCCAGAACAGCGTGACGCTCGTCCCGACGCTGATCAGCGCCACCTTCCACCAGGCGCGCTTGTCCATCACCCGCATGAAGGCGGCGATGAAGATCGTGGAGGCGACATAGATGCCGACGAACTGCGTGGCCAGCACGTAGACGATGGTGGGCACCAGGACCATCAGCACCAGGCGGAATCGTTCCCACGAAACGAAGACCTCGTTCCGACGGTTCTTGCCGAACAGCGCCTTGATGAAGACCACGACGGCCGAGATGCAGATGATGGCGCCCACCCGGAACGGGAAGTACCCCGACTGCGGCCCATCGGTTGCCCAGCCGGCGCCAACCTTGTAGTTGTCGACCATCATCACCACGCCGATGAGGAAGATGGCGACCGCCGCGATCGCCTCCACGTTGCTGTGCGAAAGCCCGCGGGCAAGCGGGTTTCGCATCTTCTTGCTGTCCATGTCTGTCTCCGCTGCGGCGAGCCGCAATTACTTCTTGGCGGCGAACCCGGCCTCGTTCATCAGCTTGGTGTGGAAGGCCTCGTCCTTTTCCAGGAACTTGGTGAAATCGGTGCCGGTCAGGAACGATTCCTTCAATGCCTGCTTGCTCAGGTACTCCTTCCATTCCGGCGTCGCTGTCACCTTCTTCAGCAGGTCGACGTAGAACGCGGCCTGCTCCTTGGTGGTGTCGGGCGGCAGGAAGAAGGCACGCAACATCTGGTACTGGACGTCCAGGCCTGACTCCTTGCAGGTGGGGATGTCCGCCCACGACTGGTCGGTGGTGATCTTTTCCTTGAACGCCATGCGATGGTCGGAAAACACGCACAGGGCCCGCACCTGGCCGGCGCGCCACTGGGCGATGTTCTCGCTCGGATTGTTGACGTTCGAATCGATGTGCTTGCCCACCAGCTGGGTCGCCGCTTCGCCGCCGCTCTTGTAGGGGATGTAGGAGAACTTCACGCCGGCGGCCTTTTCGATCGCCACGGTGATGATGTGGTCCTCGCGCTTGATGCCGGTGCCACCCATCTTGAAGGTTCCGGGAGGCGCCGCCTTGACGGCCGCCAGGAATTCCTTGGTCGTCTTGGACGGTGCCTCGGCGTTGTCCCACAGCACGAATTCATCCAGCGCGATCATCGCCACCGGATTGAGGTCGCGCCAGTTGAACGGCAGGTTCACCGCGATGGGCAGCGTGTAGATGGCGGAGAACGCCACCATCAATTTGTGCGGGTTGCCTTTCGCACCCTTGACGTCCATCTGGCCTTCCGCGCCGCTGGCGCCGCCCATGTTCAGGATCAGCATGGGCTGCTTCATCAGCTGGTGCTTGACGACGATCCCCTGGATGGTGCGGGCCATCTGGTCGGAAGCGCCGCCGGCGCCGGCCGGCACCACCACCTCCACCGGCTTGGTCGGCTCCCATGCCGCTTGCGCGGGCAAGGTCGCGATCGCCGCCAACGCTGCCAGCGAAAGCGGCAACAGGGAGGCCTTGCCCAGGAATTTCGAGATCGGATTTTTCATCGTTGTCACCTCAGGTAGTTGAAGAGAAGCCGCAAATCACCACAGGATAGCCTTTACGCCGCCCGCGTCCCGGTGGCGTTGACGCTGCAGGCGTGTTCCGAGAAATAGTTCATGGCGGCCTGCACGCCGGAGGCCGCCAGCTTGACGCCGGCGAGCTTCAGTCCCATCTCGCATCCGGCCAGGGTCGCCACCAGCGTCAGGTCGTTGCTGTCGCCCAGATGGCCGATGCGGAACATTTTGCCCTTGACCTTGCCCAGGCCCGTGCCCAGCGAGCAATCGAAGCGGTCGTAGATGATCTTGCGCACGGCGTCCGCGTCGACACCGGCCGGCGTCATCACGCCGGTGAGCACCGGGGAATAGACCGTCGGGTCGACGCACTGGATCTCCAGACCCCAGGCTTTCACGGCCGCGCGCACGCCCTGCCCCCAGCGCTCGTGGCGCGCGAACACCGCCGGCAGGCCGCCGTGCTCGGGCGCCATCAGCATGTCGCAGGCTTCGGAAAGTCCGTACAACAGATTGGTGTTGGGGGTGTACGGGAAATAGCCGGTCTTGTTCATCTCGACCATCTCGTCCCAGGCCCAGAACGACTTGGGCAGCCGCGCGCTCTTGCTGGCTTCGATGGCTTTGGGCGATAGCGCGTTGAAGCTGATGCCCGGCGGCAGCATCAGGCCTTTCTGCGAGCCGCTGATGGTGACGTCCACGCCCCAGTCGTCGTGGCGGTACTCGGCGCAGGCCAGGCCCGAGATGCTGTCGACCATCAGCAGCGCCGGATGGCGCGCGGCATCGATGGCCTTGCGCACCGCCGGGATGTTGCTGGTCACGCCCGTGGAGGTCTCGTTGTGCACCACGCACACGGCCTTGATGGTGTGTTGCGTGTCGGCCTTCAGCCGCTCCTCGATCATGTCGGCCTGCACGCCGCGGCGCCAGCCCTCGATGCCCGGCAGGCCCAGGAATTCGGGCTTGAGCCCCAGCCGGCTGGCCATCTTGCTCCACAGGCTGGCGAAATGGCCGGTCTCGTACATCAGCACGGCGTCGCCCGGGCTCAGCACGTTGGCCAGTGCCGCTTCCCAGGCGCCGGTGCCGGAGGCCGGATAGATCACCACCGGATGCCGGGTCTGGAAGATCTGGCCAATGCCCTTGAGCACCTTCAGCCCCAGTGCGCCGAATTCGGGCCCACGGTGATCGATGGTGGGCAGGCTCATTGCGCGCAGAATGCGATCGGGCACCGGGGACGGTCCGGGGATCTGCAGGAAATGACGGCCGGTGGGGTGGAAGTCGAGCGTCAACATCGCTGGGTCCTTTGCAAAAGCTTAGGCTCGGATTTTTGCATGCAAAATTCAAATGTCAATGGCGACAGCACCAATGCGTTGGCTTTACAGTCCGGTTTTATGCATACAAAATAGCCCACCATGACCGCCGACATCATTTCCATCCGTCGCGCCGCACTGCATGAGCAGGTCGCCCAGCGCCTGCGCCAGATGCTGGTAGAGGGGCGAATCGCACCCGGCGCCAAGCTCAACGAACGCGAGCTGGCGGAAGTGCTGCAGGTGTCGCGAACGCCGCTGCGCGAAGCCATCAAGATGCTCGCCGCCGAAGGACTGGTCGAATTGCTGCCCAACCGGGGGGCCATTGCCATTGCGCTGACCGAGACTGATGTGCGCAACACCTTCGAGGTGATGGCCGGGCTGGAGGCCCTGTCGGGCGAACTGGCCGCCCAGCGCATCACCGACGCGGAGCTGGCCGAGATCCGGGCGATGCAGTTCGAGATGATGGCGGCTTTCACGCGGCGCGACTTGTCCAACTACTACCGCATCAACGCGCTGATCCACAGCGCCATCAACGCGGCGGCCAAGAACCCGGTGCTGTCGGCCACCTACAACCAGGTCAATGCCCGGTTGCAGGCGCTGCGGTTCCGCTCCAACCAGGACGGCGAGAAGTGGGATCACGCGGCCAAGGAGCACGAGCAAATGATCGCTGCCCTGGCATCGCGCGACGCTGCGGCGATGCGCGAAGTCCTGCTCAGCCACCTGCATCGCAAGCTGGACGTGGTGCTGCAGCAATTGCACCGAGATGCGCAGCACGCCGCTTCCGGAGCCGCCGAATGAACGCGCCCTTGCCGTTGAAGGTGACCCGCACCCTGCCCGGCTCGGGCGCTTATGAGGCGGTGGCCCGGGGCGGCAATGAAGTCGCCGGGCTGTTGGCCAGGCGCCTGGTTGCCGAGACCCAGGGCGACGTGCTGTTCTCCGCGGCCGACCGGGGCCGCTACGCCACCGACGCGTCGATCTACCAGGTAATGCCGGTCGGCGTGTTCGTTCCGCACGGCTGCGACGATGTGCCGCTGGCCCTGGACATCTGCCGCGACCTGAAAGTGCCGATCGTCGCGCGCGGCGCGGGCACCAGCCAGTGCGGCCAGACGGTCGGAGCGGGGCTGGTGATCGATCATTCGCGCCACGTGCGCAACATCCTGCATTTCGACGCGCAGCGGCGGATCGCCGAGGTCGAGCCCGGCATGGTGCTGGACCACCTGAACTCGGCGCTCAAGAAATTGGGCCTGTGGTATCCGGTCGACGTGTCCACGAGCGCGCAGGCGACGCTCGGCGGCATGGCGGGCAACAACTCCTGCGGCAGCCGAAGCATCGCCTACGGCAACATGGTGCACAACGTGCTGGGCATGCAGGCCTGGACCGCGGACGGCCGCCTGCACCGCTTCGGCCGCTTCGATCAAGCCGAAGGCGGCGCGCGCGAACTGGGGCTGCAGGTGCAGGCGCTGGCCGCCGCACTGGCGCCGGAAATCGATCACCGCTGGCCCAAGGTGCTGCGGCGCGTGGGCGGTTACAACCTGGACGTCTTCCACAACCAGAACCCGCGGCCCTACACGTCCGACGGATCGGTGAACCTCGCGCATCTTCTGGTCGGCAGCGAAGGCACGCTGGCGTTGACCCGCTCGCTGACCCTGCAACTGGCCGAACTGCCGGCAGCGAAGGTGCTGGGGGTGGTCAATTTCCCGACCTTTTACAAGGCGATGGACTGCGCCCAGCACATCGTCAAGCTGGCGCAGGGGGGTGGCGGCGCGACGCTGACCGCGGTCGAACTGGTCGACCGCACGATGATCGAGTTGTCGCTGCAGAACCCCGCCTTTGCTCCGGTCATCCGCACCGCGGTGATCGGCCAGCCCGACGCCGTGCTGCTGGTGGAATTCTCCGGAAGCGACAAGGCCGCGCTGGTGCGCAAGCTCGACGAGCTGGTCGAACTGATGGGCGACCTCGGCCTGCCCGGATCGGTGGTGCGCATGACCGACGACGCGCCGCAGAAGAACCTCTGGGAAGTGCGCAAGGCCGGCCTGAACATCATGATGAGCCTCAAGGGCGACGGCAAGCCGGTGAGTTTCATCGAGGACTGCGCCGTTCCGCTGGAGCACCTGGCCGAGTACACCGACGCGCTCAGCCAGGTCTTCCGCAAGCACGGCACCCGCGGCACCTGGTATGCCCACGCGTCGGTCGGCACGTTGCACGTGCGGCCCATACTGGACATGCGCAGCCAGGGGGCGACCAAGATGCGGGCCATCGCCGAGGAGGCCTCCGCCCTGGTGGCGCGCTTCAAGGGCGCCTACAGCGGAGAGCACGGGGACGGCCTGTCGCGCGGCGAATGGGTCGCCTGGCAGTTCGGCCCGAAAATCAACGAGGCGTTTGCCCGGATCAAGGACTTGTTCGACCCGCAGCGGCTGCTTTGCCCCAGGCGCATCGTCAACCCGCCGCGCATGGACGACACCCGGCTGATGCGCTATTCGACCGGCTACAAGGTGATCCCGCTGCAGACCGCGCTGGACTGGAGCGGCTGGGACGTGCAGAACGACGCTGCCACCGAGCGCATCACGCCGCCCGGCTCCGGCGGCGACCCGGCGGCGGGTTTGGCCAAGGCCGTGGACATGTGCAACAACAACGGGCACTGCCGCAAGTTCGACGCCGCCACCATGTGCCCGAGCTACCGGGTCACGCGCGAGGAAAAGCACTCCACGCGCGGCCGCGCGAACACGCTGCGCCTTGCGCTGTCGGGGCAATTGGGCATGGTGCCACGCCCGGCCCCGGCCGCCGGCAAGGGCATTGTGCCGGTCGATTTCCACCCTTCGGCGTTCGCCGCCAGCACGACCACCGGGGTCGACAACGTGCTGCCTGGCACCTGGGATGACGGCGCGCTGGAAGCGGTCAAGGACGCCCTGGACCTTTGCGTCAGCTGCAAGGGCTGCAAGCGCGACTGCCCCACCGGCGTCGACATGGCGAAGATGAAGATCGAGTTCCTCCACCATTACAAGCTGCGCTACGGCTTCACCTGGAAGGACAAGCTGATCGCCCGCCTGCCGGACTACGCCGCGCAGGCGAGCCGGATCGCACCGCTGCTCAACCTGCGCAATGGCAGTGCCTGGATGGCGCGGCTCGGCGAAAGAATGCTTGGGCTGTCGGCGCGCCGCCGGCTGCCGGTATGGGAAGCCCGACCCTTCTTCGGCCACGCGCCGGTGACCGCCACCCGTGAGGAAGCACTCGCGGCGGCGCGACCGGTGGTGCTGTTCGTCGACACCTTCAACGGCTATTTCGAGTCGCTCAACGCACGGGCGGCCCTCAAGGTGCTGCAGGCCGCCGGCTATACGGTCCACGTGGCCACCAAGTTGCGCCCGGACGGCAAGCACCTGTGCTGCGGCCGGACCTATCTGACCAGCGGCATGGTGGACGAAGCCAGGGCCAAGGCCGGCGAGGTGATCGAGTCGCTGTCGCCGTTCGCGCGGAAGGAGATCCCCATCGTCGGGCTCGAGCCGTCCTGCCTGCTCACGCTGCGCGACGAAATGCTGTCCATGGGTCTCGGCGCCGACGCCCAGGCTGTGGCCAAACAGGCTTTCCTGCTGGAGGAATTCCTGGCGCGCGAAGCCAGGGCCGGCCGGCTCGACGCGCTGAAGGGCAAGCTGCGTCCGCTCGACCAGCGCGTGCTGCTGCACGGCCACTGCCACCAGAAGGCGTTCGCGGCCGTACCGCCCATCGTCGAGGTGCTGCGCCTCATTCCGGGCGTGCAGCCCGAGGTGATCGAGGGCAGTTGCTGCGGCATGGCCGGCAGCTTTGGGTACGACGCCGACCATTACGACGTGTCGATGCAGATGGCCGAGCTGACCCTGCTGCCCGCGGTGCGCAAGTATCCCGGCGCGATCGTGGTAGCCGACGGCACCAGCTGCCGCCATCAGATCCAGGACGGAGCCCAGCGCGAGGCCGTCCATGCCGCCGTCCTGCTGGCGGCGCAACTCTAAACTCTGGATGGACACGCCCGTCATCCGCTCCGCCCTGCCCGCCGACGAGGCGGCCTGGCTGCAGCTTTGGCGCGGTTACTGCGACGACATCGGCGTGAGCGCCGGCCAGGACGTCACGCGCCGCACCTGGACCCGCATTCTCGATCCCGACTCAGCCGTCATGTGCATCGTGGCCGAGGTCGAGGGTCAGGTGTACGGCCTGGCGCATTGCGTGGTCCACGAGCACACCCTCGAGCGCCAGGCGGTTTGCTGCCTGCAAGACCTGTATGTGGTGCCGTCCGCCCGCGGCCGCGGCATCGCCAGCGCCTTGATCGAATGGCTGTGCAACGCGATGCGCGCCGAAGGCTGGGCCCAGCTGTACTGGGTGGCACAGGAAGGCAACCAGCTGGCCCATCGGCTTTCCGGCCGCTTCGCCGAGCAAGACCCGCTGTCACGCTACGTGATCCGGCCGCGCTAGCAGCCCGGCGAAAACCGCCTTGCCGCGGCCCGGCTTCATTGCTATAAGTCCTAGTCCAATCATTCACGGGAGACGACGATGAATCGACTGAGTTCCCTCGCTGCGGCCTCGCTGGTAACCGCGCTTTCGCTGGCGGGCTGCGCCGCAATGGACAGCGCCACCGGTTGGGAAACGCTGATCGACGGCGCCAACGGGATGGAGAACTTCACCGACCTGGGCGGCGCCAACTGGCGGGCCGAAGGCGGCGCAATCGTCGCCGACCGGCGGCCGGGCAACGACAGCACCTTCCTGGTTTCGAAGAAGAGCTACAAGGATTTCCAGATCCGCGTCGAGTTCTGGGTCAGCGACGACGCCAACAGCGGCATCTACATGCGTTGCGCCGCGACCCGGCCGATGACCGACCGGACCTGCTACGAGGCGAACATCTTCGACCGCCGGCCCGACCCGACCTATGGCACCGGGGCCATCGTCCACCTCTCGCCGGTCTCGCCGATGCCCAAGGCGGGTGGCAAATGGAACACCTTCGACATCACGGCCAAGGGCACCCGCATGACGGTCGTCCTGAATGGCGTGCAGACGGCGCAGGCCGACGACGGCAAGCTGCCCAGCGGTCCGATCGCGCTGCAGTACGCCGGCGGCGTCGTGAAATTCCGCAAGGTGCAGATCAAGCCACTGTAGCGCCCTCCTGCAGCGCCGACAGGATCGGCAATGAAATCGCCGCGGGACGGGACTTAACCTGATTCAGATCAACGGGTTTCGCGCCCGTGCTTCCTAGACTGAATCATGAATCTTCAGTTCCTCGGCGCGACCGACACGGTCACCGGCTCCAAGTACCTGCTGCGCGAGGGCAACGCCAGGGTGCTGGTCGACTGTGGCCTGTTCCAGGGTTACAAGCAACTGCGCCTGCGCAACTGGACGCCGTTGCCGGTGCCCGCCGCGGACATCGACGCGGTGATCCTGACCCATGCCCACATCGACCACAGCGGCTATGTGCCGCTGCTGGCCCGACAGGGCTTTCGCGGCAAGGTCTACTGCACGCCAGCCACTCGCGACCTGTGCCGCATCCTGCTCACCGACTCGGGCCATCTGCTGGAGGAAGAAGCGCAATACCTCAACCGCCATCAGCTCACCAAGCATGCACCAGCGCTGCCGCTGTACACGCGTGAGGACGCGCTGCGCTGCCTGAAGCTGTTCCATCCCATCGAGGCGGGCCAGTCCTGGGCGCTGGCGGCTGGCCTGCAAGCAAGCCTTTCGCCCTCGGGCCATATGCTGGGCTCGTCATTCGTTCGCATCGACAACGGCCGCCGCTCGATCCTTTTTTCCGGCGACCTCGGTCGCCCCGAGGACCCGGTGCTCAAAGCCCCGACCCGCATGGCGGGGGCCGATTACCTGGTGGTGGAGTCAACCTATGGCGATCGCCTGCACGACCGCACCGATCCCCTGCAGCAACTGGCCGACGTCATCAATCGAACCTCGGCGCGCGGCGGCGTGGTGGTGATTCCGGCTTTCGCGGTGGGCCGGGCCCAGACGCTGCTGCATGCCATCCAGGTGCTGAAAGAGCGCGGAACCATCCGCAACGTCCCGGTCTATCTCAACAGTCCGATGGCCGCGAGCGCGACGCTTGCCTACCTCGACCATCTGCCGGAGCTGCGTCTGAGCGCCGTCGAGTGCCGGGCCATGACCCGCGACGTGCAGGTGGTGGCCACGCCCGAGGAATCGCAGCAGCTCAATGCCCGGCACGGCCCGATGGTGATCATCGCGGCCAGCGGCATGGCCACCGGCGGCCGGGTGGTCCATCACCTGAAGGCCTTCGCGCCTGACCAGCGCAACACCATCCTGTTCACGGGTTACCAGGCCGGCGGCACGCGCGGTGCGACGCTGGTCAGCGGCGCGCCGACGGTGCGCATCCACGGTCAGGACATCCCGGTGCGGGCCGAAATCGCCATGCTGGACACGCTGTCGGCCCATGCCGACGCCGGGGAAATCATCGATTGGCTGAAGGGCTTCGCCGCGCCGCCGCGCCACACCTTCATCACGCACGGCGAGCCGGCAGCAGCCGACGCACTGCGCCAGCGCATCGAGCGGGAACTTCACTGGCAGTGCGCGATGCCCTATTACCTCGAGACGGTGGAGCTGGCGTAGCTCCGGAATAAATCGCTGGGCGATGCTCCGCGCGGTCCACATGCTGGAATGCGCGGTTCTTGTAGAGTGTCCTTAGCCGCCCAGCTGGGGGCTTGGGTCAGGCCAGGCCGCACCAGATCGCGATGCGATGGGCCAGGTCCATCCACAGGCCCCACACGGCAGCCAGTACCAGCAGCGCGCCGGCGGCGCGGGTGCCCCAGTCCTGGCGCCAGCGGTTGCCGGCCTGCTGCAAGCGCGCCAGCAGCGCAGGAGCCAACGACAGCGACGCACCGCTGCCCAAAGCGAACAAAGCCATTGCCAGCGCGCCGTCCAGCGGTCCGCCGCTGAGGGATGCCACCAGCAACGCCGAGTACAACAGCCCGCAAGGCATGAACGTCCACAGCATGCCGGTCGCGAAAACCCCGCCGCGCGCCGAGACCGCGGGACGCACGCGCGACCAGATGCTGCGCCCGGCGCTGCTGACCCACATCGGCTGGCGCGCCTGGGCGATCAGCATCAGGCCCCAGGCCAGGACGGCCAGGTGGAACAAGGTCCAGACCGGCCGCAGGCTGGCCGCCTGCGAGGTCAGCCAGCCCAGGCTTTGCACGGTGAAGGCGGCTGCGGCACCCGCCGCCGAATAGCCCGCCAGCCGCCCGGCCTGGAACATCCAGAGGGAGCGCGACGGTGACGCGGCGCCCAGGCGGGTGAGGCCGGCGCATGCGGCGCCGCACATCGCAATGCAATGCGGGCCGCCGGCCAGCCCCATCAGCAGCGCCGAAAGGGCAAGGGCGAACGACATCCGATGAGGCGGTGAACCTAGATGATGCGCGAGAACCGGGCGCGGTTGCGGTCGGCCTGCAGATAGCGGTCGAACACCATGGCGACGGCCCGCACGAAGTACCAGCCCATGCCGGTCACCTGGATGCCGGCGTCGTCGAGCACCACCAAGCCCTTGTCGGCGAGGTCGCGCATCGCTTCGAGCTCGGGCGCGAAGTACTGCTGGAAATCCAGCAGCCAGGCCAGTTCGATCGATTCGAACACCACTTGTCCCTGGCACATCAGCGACATGATCACGGCGCGGCGCGTCAGGTCGTCGCGGGTCAGCGCCAGGCCGCGCACCACCGGCAACCGGCCCTGGTCGAGGTGGTCGCAGTACTCCTCCATCGTCTTGGCGTTCTGGCTGTAGGTGGCGCCGACCTTGCCGATGGCGGAAACGCCCAGCCCGATCAGGTCGCAGTCGGAGTGCGTGCTGTAGCCCTGGAAATTGCGATGCAGGCGGCCCTGGCGCTTGGCCACAGCCAGCGCGTCGTTGGGCAAGGCGAAGTGGTCCATGCCGACGTACACATAACCGGCTTCCTGGAAAGCCGCGAGCGATTGCGACAGCATCGCCAGCTTGGAAGGGGCTCCCGGCAGCTCGGACCCGATGATGCGGCGCTGCGGCTTGAAGCGCTCCGGCAGGTGCGCATAGGCGTACAGGGCGATGCGGTCGGGCCTGAGGCCGTTGACCTGCGTGAGCGTGCGCGCGAACGATTCCGGCGATTGCCGCGGCAGGCCGTAGATCAGGTCCATGTTGATGGAATCGAATCCGATGTCACGGGCCTCCTCCATCAGCTTGGCAACCTGTTCGAACGGCTGGATCCGATGCACGGCCTTTTGCACGTCGGGGTCGAAGTCCTGGACGCCGAAACTCAGGCGGTTGAAGCCGAGATCGGCCAGGGTCTGCAGCCTGCCCTTGTCGATGGTGCGCGGGTCGACCTCGATCGAATATTCGCCACCGGGTGCCATCGCAAAGCTGCGGCGCAGCATGGCCATCAGTTCGCGCAGTTCTTCGTCCGACAGGAAGGTGGGGGTGCCCCCGCCCAGGTGCAATTGCGTTACGGCCTGGCCCACGCCCAGCTTCTCGGTGTGCAGGTCCACTTCCCGGGCCAGGTAGCGCAGATAGCTCGCGGCCCGGTTGTGATGCTTTGTAATGATTTTGTTGCAGCCGCAGTAATAGCAAAGCGACTCGCAAAATGGAATGTGGATGTACAGCGACAGGGGCAGCGCCAGGGCAGCGGGGCCGGCGCGCCGCTGATCGAGGGCCTGGCTGTAGTCGGCGGCCGTGAAGGCCTCGACGAACCGGTCGGCCGTCGGGTACGAGGTGTAGCGAGGACCCGGGACGTCGAAACGTCGCAACAGGTCGGGAGAAAGTGGCGTCATTGGGGGCTTCTAAAGGACAGCATTGCATGGTACTGTGCAGGCCACCATGCCCGTCATGCTTGATCTGTGTCAACCCGGGGCCTGCGCCCACCCGGACAATTTGACCTAGATCAGAACTGACTGCGCCATGAACGAAACCCCTATGACCGCCCACGAGGTAACCCTGATACCGCCCGGGGACAATCCGCTGTTCGACGGGCACAGCATGAAGGTCGCGTGCTCGAACTGCAACCTGCGCGAGCTGTGCATGCCGGTCGGCCTGAGCCCCCAGGAGCTGATTCGCATCGATGAGGTGGTTGCCGTGCGGCGCAAGGTCAAGCGCGGCACCACCCTGTTTCGCAACGGCGAGTCGTTCCAGTCGCTGTTCGCCATCCGCACCGGCTTCTTCAAGACCTGCGTCACGGCGGAAGACGGTCGCGACCAGGTGACCGGTTTCCAGATGGCCGGCGAGATCATCGGCCTGGACGGCATCGTCAACGACCACCACACCTGCGACGCCGTGGCGCTGGAGGACGCCGAGGTCTGCGTGATGCCGTTCGACCGCATCGGCGAACTCTCGCGCGAAGTCAACGCCTTGCAGCACCATGTGCATCGCATCATGAGCCGCGAGATCGTGCGTGAGCACGGTGTCATGCTGCTGCTGGGCAGCATGCGTGCCGAAGAGCGCCTGGCCGCCTTCCTGCTCAACCTGGTGCAGCGGCTGCACGCCCGCGGCTTCTCCCGCTCGGAGCTGGTGCTGCGCATGACGCGCGAGGAAATCGGCAGCTACCTGGGCCTGAAGCTGGAAACCGTCAGCCGCACCTTTTCCAAGTTCGCCGAAGAAGGCATCGTCGAGGTCCGCCAGCGCCACGTGCGCATCGTCGACACCGGCGCCCTGCGCCGCATCGTCAACCAGCAGGACCTGCAACTGAGCCGTCCGGCCTGATCCTTCCTGTGCGTCGGCGCTCGCGCGACGCGCCTCAGCCGCTCAGCACCAGGCGCATTGCCATGACGCCATCCTTGCCTTCTGCGTCCACCTCGAAGCCCAGGCGACGCGCCAGCGCCGCCATCGCCACGTTTTCGACCAGGCACTGGCCGATCACTTCCCCGGTCCCGCGCTCGCGCAGATAGCGGATCAGCTTGGCCAGCAGCGCCCGACCCAGGCCCTTGCCCTGCCAGCTCGCGGCCACCTGCATCGCGAACTCCGCCGTGCGGTTGTCCGGATCGCACACTGCCCTCACTTCACCGGCCATCGCCGGTGCGTCGCCGCCACCCGGTGCCAGCGCGACAAAAGTCATTTCCCGCTCGTAGTCGATCTGGCAGTAGCGCGCCAGCTCCGAATGGGGCACTTCGCGCCGCGCCATGAAGAAACGCAACCGCATGTCCGCGGGCGAAGCCTTGGCGTAGAACGCCGCCAGCCGCTCGCCGTCCTCCGGCCGGATCGGCCGCGCCAGCAACTCGACGCCGCCCACGGTCAGCTTTTCCTCGAGCGCCGACGGGTAGGGCCGCACGGCCAGCCGGCTGGGCTCGCCCGCAACCGGCCGGCGCACCCGCACGCGGGCATCCAGCGCGAGCACGCCCTGGGCGTCGGCCAATAACGGGTTGATGTCCAGCTCAGCCAGCGCCGGCAGGTCGCAAGCCATTTGCGAAACCTTGAGCATCGCGCCGATCAACGCCCCCTGGTCGATCGCAGCGCGCCCGCGGTAGCCGGCCAACAGCGCGGCGACCTGGGTCTGCGCGATCAAATCGCGCGCCAGCCTTTCGTTCAAGGGCGGCAGCCCGACCGCGCGATCCTTGCGCAACTCCACCGCCGTCCCACCCTCGCCGAACAGGATCACCGGCCCGAACACCGCATCGCTGGCCACGCCCACGATCAGTTCGTACGCGCCGCGCCGTTGCGCCATGGCCTGCACGGTGAAGCCGAGGACGTGAGCGTTCGGCTGCGCGTGCGCCACGCGCTGGCGCATCCGCATCGCCGCGCTGCGCACGTCGTCGGCCGATTCCAGGTTCAGCGCCACGCCGCCGACGTCGGACTTGTGCAGGATCTGCGGCGACAGGATCTTCAGCGCCACCGGGAAACCGATTCGCGTCGCGGCGGCCACAGCCTCTTCGGCGTCATGGACCTTTTGCGTTTCCACCGTCGGAATGCCGTACGCCTGCAGCAGCAACTTGGCCTGCTCCTCGTCCAGCCATTCGCGGCCATCGCGCAGGGCCTGGTCCAGCAAGGCCTGCGCCTGCGCCGTATCCGGCCGGAAATCGTCCAGCACGGCGGACGGCAATTGCAACAGGGCCTCCTGGTTGCGCAGATAAGTCACGCGCTGCAGCCAGCCGGCCACCGCGCGCTCGGGTGTGCCGTAGCTGGCGATGCCGGCCCTGTTGAACGCCTGGCGTGCGGCTGCGACGGTGGCGCCGCCCAGCCAGCAGGCCAGCACCGGCTTGGCTGCTTGCTGGATCAACGGCAGGCATTCGGCGGCGATCTCGGCAGACGGGACAATGGCCGTGGGGGCGTGCATCAACAGGACGCCGTCGACTTCGGGCGCTGCCAGCAGCACGCGCAGCGCGGCGCCATAGCGAGCCACCGGCGCGTCGCCAATGATGTCGACCGGGTTGGCGCCCGGCCAGGTGGCCGGCAGGCACTGGTCCAGTGCCTTGAGCGTCTCGGGGCCGAGCTCAGCCAGTTGACCGCCGCCCAGCGACAGCGCGTCGGCGGCGAGCACACCGGCACCCCCGCCATTGGTGAGCAGGGCCAGCCGTTCGCCGCGCCAGGGTTTCACGTGCGCCAGGGTCTCCGCCGCGTCGAACAGCGACTCGAGCGTGTCGACCCGCAACATGCCGGCACGCCGCACCACGGCGTCGAAGACCGCATCCGAGCCGGCCAGCGCGCCGGTGTGCGATGCCGCCGCCTTAGCGCCCGCCGGGGCGCGCCCGGCCTTCACGACGATCACCGGCTTGTTGCGCGACGCGGCGCGCGCGGCGGACATGAACTTGCGGGCGGCCTTCACCGATTCCATGTACATCAGGATGGCGCGGGTGCCCGGATCGCTGGCCAGGTAGTCCAGCATGTCGCCGAAATCGACGTCCGCGCTGTCACCAACCGATATGAAATGGGAGAAGCCGATGCTGTGGGCGTTGGCCCAGTCCAGCATGGCGGTGGCCAGCGCGCCCGACTGGGTGATGAACGCCAGCGAGCCGGGCAAGGCATTGCCAGGCGCGAAGCTGGCGTTGAGCTGGGCGCCGGGCACCAGCAGGCCCAGGCAGTTGGGCCCGAGAATGCGCAGCAGGTGCGGGCGTGCCGCCTCGAGCATGGACTGCTCCAGGGTCACGCCGCCCACGCTTTGCTTCAAGCCGGCCGAGAGCACGGCGGCGGCCCGGGTGCCCTTGTGGGCCAGCGCTTCGATGAGGCCCGGAACGGTGGCTGCCGGCGTGCAGATCACGGCCAGATCGGGTGCCGCGGGCAACGACTCGACATCGGGAAAAGTGGCCTGGCCCGCCACGTTGCCGTTGCGATGGTCCACCACCCACACCGGCCCCTTGAAACCCGAGCCTTGCACGTTGCGCAAGACGACCTGGCCCAGGTTGTCCGGCCGATCGGAGACCCCGATCACTGCCACCGAGGCCGGGGCCAGCAGGGCTTCGAGATTGCGAACACTCATGGCATTCCTTGGCGAACTCCGGGGAACGACAGGGCCGCCCCCCTCTGTCCAGAGTAGGCGCCGAACGCGGACCCCAGCTTGTTCCAGATCAAGGACAGCCGGAGCGCCGCCTTCCAGAATGACTGGCCCCCGCTACGAGGTTTCAATGGACATCTATACCCGCACCCTGGCGCCGCGCTTCACCAAACTGTTGGCGAAGCGGGAAAGCGAACTGCGCACCATCCTGCGCTCGACCGGGGATTTCGCGGCGGCGGCACCCGAGACACAGGCGCGTGAAGTGCTCGACTTCAAGGACATGGCGGTGGAGGAAACCCAGTCGGTGGTGGACGAAGCCAAGGCCGACCACGCGCTGGAAGAGCTCGAGCAGGTCATCGCCGCGCGCAAGCGGTTGGCCGAGCAAGCCTATGGCGAATGCCTCGACTGCGGCGAACCGATCGACCTGCGCCGCCTGATGGCGATGCCGGCAACACCCTTTTGCACCGGTTGCCAGGATATCCATGAGCATGGCCGCGGCGTCGGTGCCCGCCGTGCTACGCTGCATCTGTCCAAGGGAAAAAACTCATGAGTTCCAAAGCACGCGTGGCCCGACGACCCGTTGCCGCTGCTGGCCAAGGCAAGGTTTCCGGCTTCGACTTCCTGGCCGACTTCGGCCGTGAGCAACTGGCCGTGATGATGGATGCGTCCGCCGCAATGTTCCGCGGCTTCGAAACGATGCGCACCATCCAGCAGCAAGCCGCGCAACAGGCATCGGCGCGCCACGAAACCGCGGCGAACCAGATGCGCGGAAACTGCGCCCCGAACGACCTGATGACGGTCCCGTTCGGCTTGCTGCAGGAGGACCTGCAAGGCGCCACGCGTTACTGGCAGGAACTCGCCGCCGCGGCGCTCGAGACCCAGACCGAAATCATGGGATGCGCCAGTCACCTGATGAACGCAGACGCCGTCCTGGAGAGCGCGTCGGCCATCGAGGCGCTCGAGGCGGTCCCCGGCGTCAGCCAGCTTTTCCCGCGCCGGGCCGCGGCCGGCTCCCGCGCGAAATCCTGATCCGCGCGGCGGCTATCGTGCACTGCCAATGTGCGCGGCACTCCCCTCATTCCTGATGGACATAGGTGCCAGGCGCCAGGATCTGCTTGCCAGAACGAATCAGCCCCACCACCGGTTGCGCCTTGACCTTCCCCGCCGAGTGCTGGTCCAGCCAGCGGTGCCAGCATGGCCACCACGAGCCCGCGAACGTCGGCGCGGCGTCGAACCATGCCTGCGCATCGATGGGCGCGGCGCCGTGGGCATGCGAGTCGAAGCGATAGCTCGCCTGCGGATGCGCCATGGGCCCGACGGGTGGATTGACGATTCCCACGTTGTGTCCGCCCGAGGTCAGCACAAAACTGACCGGTGAGCTGACCAGCCGCTGCACCTTGTAGACCGAGCGCCAGGGCGACACATGGTCGCGCTCGGTCGCCACCACGAACAGCGGAACCCGGACGTCGGCCAGCGACACCGGGCCGACCTCGGTCGGATAGCGTCCTTCGGCCAGGTCGTTGTGCAGGTACAGCCGACGCAAGTACTCGCTGTGCATGCGCGCCGGCAGCCGCGTCGCGTCCGCGTTCCAGGCGCGCATGGCGGTCATGGGCGTCTGCGCGCCCATCAGGTACTCGTACACCAGCTTCGACCAGACCAGGTCCTTCGAATTGATCAGCTGGAACGCACCGGCCATCTGGCGACCGTCCAGATAGCCGTGATCGGCCATCAGGTCCTCCAGGAACGCAATCTGGCTTTCGTCGATGAAGAGGCCCAACTCGCCCGGCTCGTGAAAATCGACCTCGCTCGCCAGTAGCGTCACAGTCTTGATCGGGTTGCCGGGGCGGCCCCCCAGCAGGGCGGCCGCAATGGCCAACAGCGTTCCGCCCAGGCAGTAGCCGGCGGCGTGGATGCCAATCTCAGGATAGCGCTTGCGCACCGCATTCACGGCCGCCATCACGCCCAGTTGCAGGTAATCCTCCATGCCCAGGTCGCGATCCTCGCTGCCGGGGTTGCGCCAGGACACCATGAACACCGTGTGCCCCTGTCCCACGAGGTACTTGACCAGCGAATCGTCGGGCGTGAGGTCGAGGATGTAGTACTTCATGATCCAGGACGGGACGATCAGCAGCGGTTGGCTGTGGACCGAGGGTGTCGCCGGCTCGTACTGAATGAGCTCGATGAGCCGGTTGCGAAAGACGACCTTGCCCGGCGTCAGGGCGACGGCCTTGCCCGGCAGGAAGCGCTCGATACCGCGCGGCTTGGCGTTGCCGAGCACGGCCAGCGCGTCGCGCGACCAATTCGCGAAACCCGTGACCAGGTTGGTGCCGCCGACGGCCAGTGTGTGCTGTTGAACCTGCGGATTGGTCGCGATGAAATTGGACGGCGACCACATGTCAAGCCATTGCCGCAAGGTGAAACCGACGAGGTCTTCATGGTGCCGGGACACACCGCGCACGCCATGGGCGGCTTCGCTCCACCACTGCTCCTGCAGCAGAAACGCCTGCGACAAGGCGCTGAACGGCGGAACGTCCCAGCCCTTGGGCGAGAACCGCTTGTCCTCGGGCGCCGGATCGACGCAGTGGTGGCACTCGCCATGCCATGCGTGACTCGAATACTGCAGCCACATCAGGCTCTTGCGCAAGGCGCTGGACGCCAGATCGGCCCGTTTGGACGGCGATACCAGCAGATGGGTGAGCCAGTCTGCATAAGCCATCGACACCGAGCTGGGCGAGATGCCGTTCGCCAACCGGGCCAGCCCCAGCTTGAGCGGGCGGTCCGTCGGGTCGGGTCCGTGGCCGTTGGGGCGTTCTGTGATTGTTACCATGGGCGACAAGGGCGCGATGACAGCCATCGCCCACTAACCGTAGTCAGTGCCCGGCCAAACGCAATTGCGCGAGGTCAACAGCGCTGCGAATCGCCTGCTCTGCCGCGGTGGTCTGTTTAACATGGCGCATGCTGCCGGCCTCCATGTGCGCAATGACCGTTTCGGCGTCGCAGAAGCGGCTGCTGCCCGTCGACCGGCCGGTACCCAAGCCTCATGGCCATGAGGTCCTGGTCAAGGTGGCGGCTTGCGGGGTCTGTCGCACCGACCTGCACATCATCGACGGCGAGCTGCCGCCGCATCGGCCCTCGGTCATACCGGGTCACGAGGTCGTTGGCAGGGTGATGGCGCGCGGACCGCAGGCCCGGCCCTTCGCCATCGGCCAGCGCATCGGCATCCCCTGGCTGGGACAGGCCTGCGGCCACTGCGCGTTCTGTGCCATGGACCGCGAGAACCTGTGCGACCACCCGATCTTCACCGGCTACGACCGTGACGGGGGCTTCGCGCAATACGTGTCCGCGGACTCACGCTTCTGCTTCGCCCTGCCCGACCGATACGACGATGCGCATGCCGCGCCGCTGCTGTGCGCGGGCCTGATCGGGTTTCGCGCGTGGCGGCTGGCCGGTGCCGCCACGCCGCACCGCCTGGGCCTGTACGGCTTCGGCGCCGCGGCCCACATCACTGGCCAGATTGCCGTGGCGCGCGGCCAGGAGGTCTACGCCTTCACCCGTGCCGGCGACTCGGCCGGACAGGCGTTCGCGCGCAGCCTCGGCGCGACCTGGGCCGGCGGCTCCGATGAGATGCCGCCGCAGCCGCTCGATGCGGCGCTGATCTTCGCCCCCGTCGGCGCGCTCGTGCCCACAGCGCTGGCGGCGACGCGCAAAGGCGGAACCGTGGTGTGCGCAGGAATTCACATGAGCGCGATCCCGTCTTTCGATTACCGGTTGCTGTGGGGCGAGCGCGTGCTGAAGTCGGTGGCCAATCTCACGCGCGCCGACGGCGATGCATTCTTCAAGCTGGTGGCCGAGCTTTCGCTGCAGACCCATGTTCAGACGTACGCGCTGTCCGACGCCAATGCGGCCGTCCAGGCCCTGCGCGACAGCACGGTGAGCGGGGCCGCCGTCCTCATTCCCTGAGACGCTCGCAGCGCTGCCACCGCAGCAAGCATGAGCACGCCTGGCGCCGCATCGCGGCGCGTCAGTGATCGCCCTGCTCCCGCGTGCACCGACCGTCGATTGCTCCATATCAAAGATATAGCGGAACGCCGAACTAGAGTTATTCGGGACCGCCATTGCGAGCCAACGCAAGGCGGCACACCGCAAGGAGCTCCCATGAAGACCGACGTCCAACTCAAGGCCGATGTCACTGACGAACTGGCCTGGGACCCTGCCATCAACGCCACCCATGTGGGTGTGATGGTGCAGGACGGCGTGGTGACCCTGGCGGGCCACCTCGACAGTTTCGCGGAGAAGCACGCGGTCGAGCGCGCGGTGCGCCGCGTCGCCGGGGTGCGCGGCATCGCGCTCGACCTCGACGTCAAGCTGTCGACCGAGCACCAGCGCACCGATGCCGACATCGCCGGCGCGGCGACGGCGGGGCTGGCGCTCAATACGCTGGTGCCGCGCGGCCAGGTCAAGGTCGAAGTCGAGAAAGGCTGGGTCACGCTGACCGGTGAGGTCGACTGGGGCTACCAGCTCGCCAGCGCGGAACAATGCATCCGGCCGCTGGCTGGCGTGCGCGGCCTCTTCAACAAGATCACCGTCAAGCCCCGGGTTCAGAGCAAGGACATCGCCTCCGAGATTACCGCCGCCCTGACACGGCAGGCCACCCGCGAGGCCAGGAACATCGGCATCGAAGTCGAGGGCGGCATCGTCACATTGAGCGGCAAGGTCCACTCGATGGCGGAGCACGACGCCGCGGTCGGCGTCGCCTTCTCCGCGCACGGCGTGTCGCATGTCGTGGACCATCTCCAGGTGGTCGGCTGAATAGCGGCCGGCCGTTTCTCCCACTCGTTCAGAGAGGTAATACCATGAGCTCGCTTCGTTTACTGGATCCGGCGTTCAGCGACAACTTCGAGACGGCACTGCGCCGCTTCTTCGCGCCCGTCGCCATGGAGACTGAAGCCCCGGCGTTGAAGATGCGCATTGACGTGGCCGAAAAGGACAACGCCTATGAGGTCAAGGCCGACATCCCCGGCGTCCGGAAGGAAGACATCAACGTGCGCATCGACGGCAACGTCGTTCAGATCGACGCCGAGGTCCGGCGGGAGAAGGAAACCAAGGGCAACGGCGACAAGGTTCTGCGCAGCGAGCGCTATTACGGCACCGTCTCGCGCACGTTCAGCCTGGCCGACGACGTGGACGACAGCAAGGCCGAGGCGAAATACGCGGACGGCGTGCTGACCCTGCAGCTGCCCAAGAAGACCACCGCCGCTTCGCGCAAAGTGACCGTGCAATAGGGGCCTTCCCGTGGACCGGGCACCGGCGAAAATCTCCGACGCCCCGGTGCTCAGCCTCCGGTCGCTGTGCAAGACCTATGGCAGCGGCGAAGCCGCGGTGAATGCCCTGAGGAATGTCGACCTGGACGTGCGCAGCGGCGAATTCATCGTGCTGCTCGGCGCCTCCGGCAGCGGCAAGTCGACGCTGTTGAACATCCTGGGCGGACTCGACCGTCCCACCAGCGGCGATGTCCGCTTCTTTGACTATTGCCTCACCGATGCTTCCGACGACGAACTCACGCGCTACCGGCGCGAACATGTGGGCTTCGTCTTTCAGTTCTACAACCTCATTCCCAGCCTGACGGTGCACGAGAACGTGGCCCTGGTCACCGACATCGCCAGCAACCCCATGCCGGTCGACGAGGCGTTGCAACTGGTGGCGCTGGCGCCGCGGCGCGACCACTTTCCCTCGCAACTGTCCGGCGGTGAGCGGCAGCGTGTGGCCATCGCGCGCGCCATCGTCAAGCGACCGCAGCTGCTGCTGTGCGACGAGCCGACCGGGGCGCTCGACTACGTCACCGGCAAGCTGGTGCTGGAAGTCATCGCCAACATCAACCGGGAGCTGGGGACCACCGCCGTCATCATCACGCACAACGCCGCGATCGCCGGGATGGCCGATCGCGTGATCCGCCTCTCCGATGGGCGCATCGCCAGCATCGAAGTGCCGCCGCGTCGCCTGACGCCGGCCGAGCTCTCATGGTGAAAATGATGCACCCACGCGCTCTGCGTTCCGCCGGACTGACATGAAGGCGCTCGACCGCAAGGTGTTCAGGGACCTCAGGCTGCTGTGGAGCCAGGCCGTCACCATCGCGCTGGTGATCGGCAGCGGTATCGGCGGTTTCGTGGGCTGCCTGTCGGCCGTCGAGTCGCTGTCGCTCGCCCGCGAACGCTTCTACGAGATTGGCCACTTCGCCGACGTCTTTGCCACCGTCAAGCGCGCGCCGCTGGCGCAGGCGCGACGGCTGGCCGAGCTGCCCGGGGTGGTCGACGTCCAGGCGACCGTCGAGGCGGGGGCGCGCGTCACGGTGCCGGACAGCACCGACCCGGTGATCGGCCAGCTGATCGGACTGGACACCCGCCACCCGCAGCGCCTGAACCGCGTGTCGCTGCGTTCAGGCCGCCTGCCCGAGCCGGGCACGCGGGCCGGCGGCGAACTCGACGCCGTGGTGACCGAGGTGTTCGCGCAGGCCCATCAGCTCACACCCGGCTCCTTCGTATCGGCGCTGGTCAACGGCAAGCAGCGACGCCTGCTCATCACCGGCACGGCGCTGTCGCCCGAGTACATCTTCGCCGGCATGTGGGGCATGCCCGATGCGCGTGCCTTCGGCGTGTTCTGGCTCGATGCCGACGAGCTCGCCGCGGCGCTGGACATGCAGGGCGCGTTCAACCGCGTGGCGATCAAGCTGGCGCCCGGCACGTCGGAGCCGGCGACCGTCGATGCGGTGAGCCGGCAGCTCGCCGCGTTCGGCGGATTGCCGGCGAACGGCCGCGTCGACCAGATGTCGCACGCCATCCTGGACGCCGAGATCCGCGAGCAGCAGGTGCTCGGCACGGTGCTGCCCTCGATCTTCCTGGCGGTGGCCGCCTTCCTGCTGCACGTCGTCACGGCGCGGCTGGTCGCGACCCAGCGCGAGCAGGTGGCGGCGCTCAAGGCGCTCGGGTATCCCAACCGCACCATCGCCCTGCACTACCTCAAGCTGATCACGCCCATGGCCGCCGGCGGCTGGCTGCTGGGCCTGGCGCTCGGCAAATGGCTGGGATTGTCGCTGATGGGCCTGTACGACGAGGTCTTCCGCTTCCCGGTATTCGTGCATGTCGTGCCCTCCGAACTTGTGACCGTGAGCCTGGGCGTCGTGGCAGTCACCGCTCTGGTGGGCACGCTCACTGCCATCGCCGCGACCGTGCGGCTGCAGCCGGCGGAGGCGATGCGCCCGCCCGTCCCGGGCCGCTACCGGCGCTCGCTGCTCGAGCGCATTCCGCGCCTGCACACCGGACCGGCGCTGCGCATGATCCTGCGCAACGTGGAGCGGCGCCCACTGCGCGCGTCGATCACGGTAGGCGGCATCGCCGCCTCGGTGGCGATCGTCGTCATGGGCAACTTCTTCCGGGATGCCATCGACGTCATCCTGGACACCAACTTCAACCTGGGCATGCGCGGCGACATCGCGATGTGGACGGTCGATCCCATCGACGCGGACGCCACTCGCGCGCTGGAGCGGCTGCCCGGCGTGCTGCAGGTCGAGCCCGGGCGCCGCGTGGCCGTCCGGTTCGTGCATGGTCAACGCAGCGAAACCGGCGTGATCCAGGGCCGTACCGCGCCGCCCAACCTGCAGCGCGTGATCGACGTGGACGGCCGGGTCGCCGTGCCGCCCACCGAAGGGTTGCTGATCAGCGACCGCCTGGCCGACAAGCTGGGGCTGCGCGTGGGTGACAGCGTGACCGTCGAGCTGCGCGAAGGCCGCCGGCTGGTGCGCGAGGTGACGGTGCAGCAGCTGGTGCGCGACATGATGGGACTGAATGCCTACATGGAGCGCCGCTCGCTCAACCGGTTGCTGGGCGAAGGCGACGTCGCCTCTGAGTTCACGCTGCGCATCGCCCAAGGCGAGGAGCACCAGGTCCTGGAAGCGACGAAGGCCCTGCCCCGCGTGTCCGGCGCCTTCAGCAAGGCGACCATGCTGCGCAACATGCAGGAAGTGACGGCCCGCAACATCCTGATCATGAGCGCGATCCTCACGGGCTTTGCCGCCGTGATCGCCGTGGGCGTGGTCTACAACAACGCGCGCAACGCCCTGGCCGAGCGCGCCTGGGAACTGGCCAGCCTGCGCGTGCTGGGCTTCACGCGAGCCGAGGTGTCGCTGCTGCTGCTCGGCGAACTGGCGCTGGGCATTGCCGTCGCGCTGCCGCTGGGCATGGCGCTGGGCTGGGGTCTGACGCACGGTATCGTGGAACTCATGCGATCCGACCAGTTCTATTTTCCGGTCATCATTCGCGCCCGCACCTACGCCTTCGCCGCCCTTTGCGTCGTCGCAGCCGGCGTGGCCAGCGCGATGGTGGTGCGCCAGCGCATCGATCGGCTGGACATGGTTGCCGCGCTGAAAACCAGGGAATAGCCGTGGACTTCAAGAAAAGCACATGGGGCTGGCTCGCCGGGGTGGTCGCAGCCGTGGCCGCGCTGGCCTGGGCCTTTGCGCCGCGTCCCGTCGAGGTCGAGGTCGCAGCCGTCCGGCAGGGCCGCTTCGAGCAGGCCATCGAGGAAGATGGCCGCACCCGGCTGAAGCAGCGCTACACGATCTCCGCGCCGGTCGCGGCACGCCTGGAGCGCATCTCCTTGCGCGAAGGCGACCGGGTGGCGGCCGGGGATATCGTCGCGCTGTTGACGCCCGTGATGTCGTCGATGGTCGACGAGCGCAGCATCCGGGAAGCGAAGGCCCGACTGGAGGGCGCTTCGGCCAGCGTCGAGCGGGGCGCAGCCCGGATCGCACGGACGCGGATCGCGGTGCAGCAGGCCCAGCTGGAGGTGCAGCGCACCGAGCGACTGGCCGCGGAGGGGTTCCTGCCGGGATCGCGGCTCGACTCGGACCGGCTGGCCCTGGCCGCTGCCCAACGCGAACTGGACGTGGCGATCGCCGAACACGATCTCGCGGTTCACGAGCAGCAGCAGGCGGCCGCCGTGCTGCGCCCGCCCAGTGCTGCCGACACCAGGCTGGGGTCGCTGAAAGTCCGGTCCCCGGTGGCCGGCGTTGTCCTGAAGGTGGCGCAGCCGAGCGAGGCCACGCTGCCGGCCGGCACCGCCCTGCTCGACGTCGGCGATCCGCGGCAGATGGAAGTGCTGAGCGAGTTGCTCACCACCGACGCCGTGCAGGCCCAGCCGGGCCGGCGCGCGGTCATCGAGCGCTGGGGCGGCCCGGCGGTGGAAGGGCGGGTGCGCCGCGTCGAGCCGGCAGCGTTCACCAAGGTATCGGCGCTCGGCATCGAGGAACAACGGGTGAACGTGCTGATCGACGTCACCAGCCCGCCCGAGCAATGGCAGGCCATGGGCGACGGCTTCCGGGTGGTGGTGCGGGTGATCACCGCCAGCGTCGATCCGGCGCTGCTGGTGCCGGTGGGCGCGCTCTTTCCGCAGGGCCAGTCCATGGCGGTCTATGTGCTGGATGGCAAGCGCGCGCGACTCCAACCGGTCGAGGTGGGCGGGCGCAACGGCACCCATGCCTGGGTGCGAAGCGGCCTTGTCGCCGACCAGACGGTGATCGTCTATCCACCGTCAGCCGTTGCCGACGGCAAGCGAGTGAAGACCCGCGCGCCCTGACGGCGGCCGGCGACCCTATTTGCTGGTTTTGGCGCTCGTGCCGGCGGCCTTGACCTCGGCGTCCACCACTTCCCCTGGCTGCCGCACCAGCAGCACCGGCACCGGGCTGGTCCGCGCCACCTGCTCGGCTTCGCTGCCCATCGCAATCCGGCTGAAGCCGCGGCGTCCGTGCGTTCCCATCACGATCACGTCGCACGCATGCTGCTTCGCCTGCTCGACGATGACGTCGGCGACCCGCTCATTGGTGACCTCTCGGAGCAGCGATTCGCCGTGCACGCCGGCCTCTTCGGCGGCACGCCTGGCCTTGGCCAGCAATTCGAGCCCGTATTGGCGCAGGCCCTTGAGCATCTCGTCGTAGCTGCGCACCGACGTCATCTCGACCAGCATCGAGAAATCGTCCACGACGTGCAGGAAGAACAGCGTCACCTTCTGGCCTCGGCCGAGCGCGATCGCTTCACGCACCCCGCAGTCGGACGTGGCGCTGCCGTCCATTGGAACTAGGATTCGTTGGTACATGAGGCCTCCTTGCGCGTGAACCTGCCTTGTCGACCTCTTGACTATAGGGAGGCACCGCCGCAAGACTTTGCGCCGGGTCAACGAAAGGGCCGCGTCGCGCACTACCCTTGCTTCATGCAAACCGCCGGCATCAACTTGACGCAGGCCATGGTCACGGCCCTGGCCCGGGTCCTGCACGCGCAAGTCATCGAAACCCACATATCGTGGGTGCTGCTGACCCGCGATCTGGCCTACAAGATCAAGAAACCGGTGAAGTTGCCATTCGTCGACTACGCGACGCTGGACGCTCGGCGCGGGTTTTGCGAGGAAGAAGTGCGGCTCAACCGAAGGCTCGCCGCGTCACTGTATATCGGCGTGAGCCGCATCACGGGGACGCACCGTGTGCCCGAAATCGACGGTCCAGGCCCGGTGCTGGAATACGCGGTTCGGATGCACCGCTTTCCGCCGGGCGCGCTGTTCGGCGAGCGCCTCGCCGCGAATCAACTCCAGAGCGCCGACGTCGACCAGCTCGCCGCGTTGTTGGGCGAATTTCATCGCGACGCCCCGCGCACGGCGGCCGACAACGGCTTCGGCTGCGTCGAAGGTCGCCGGCGGGTTGCCCAGGCGGCCCTGGCAGGCGCCGCGACGGAGATCGAGCCCCACGATCTGGCCCGCCTGCGGGATTGGCTGGAAGCCCAAGCCGATGCGCTGGTTCCATTGTGGCGCACCCGCCTGGATGCGGGCTGCGTGCGCGAAGGCCACGGCGACCTGCACCTGGACAACGTGGTCAGCCTGGACAGCGGCGTTGCGGCCTTCGATTGCATCGAATTCGACCCGGCCTTGCGCTGGATCGACGTGATCGACGACATCGCGTTCCCGGTGATGGACTTCACCGCGCGCGGGCGCCGCGACTTCGCTTTCCGATTGCTCAATGGCTGGCTCGATCGCACCGGCGATCACGGTGCGCTACCGGCCCTGCGTTTCTCGGCCGTCTACCGCGCGCTGGTGCGGGCCCAGGTTGAACATCTGCGCGGAGCCCCGCGCGCGGAAAGCGCACGGCGGTTCGTCGCCACGGCGCTGGAATGGACCGCGCCGCCATCTCCCCGCCTGTGGATCACCCATGGATTGCCGGGCTCGGGCAAGACCTTCGAGTCGCAACGGCTGCTGGAACGCGACGGCGCCATCCGCTTGCGCACCGACGTCGAACGCAAGCGCTTGTTCGGGCTGGGCATGCTGGACGATTCGCGTTCGCGCGGGCTGGACCTGTACAACGCCGAGGCGACTGCACGCACCTACGAGTACCTCTTCACGGCGGCCCGCTCACTGCTGCAGGCCGGTTACCCGGTGGTACTCGATGCCGCTTTCCTGCTGCGCGCCGAGCGCGCGCGGGCGCAGGCGCTCGCACAGGAACTGAGCGTCCCCTACGCCATCCTGGACTGTCAGGCCCCGCCAGACGTACTGCGCCAGCGCCTGCGCTTGCGCAGCGGCGACGCCTCGGAAGCGGATGTCGACGTGCTCGACAAGCTGGAGACGATCGCGCAGCCGCTCGATCAGGACGAACTGGCGCTGGTCAAGGCCGGACGATGATGTCGTTGCGCACGCCCGTCACGCCCTTCACGCCGCGCGCGATGCTCTCGGCCTGGGATTTCTCGGCCGCGGACTTGGCGAAACCTCGCAGCTGCACCGTCCCCTTGAGCGTTTCCACGCTGATGGATGTGGCGGCCACCGTGGGGTCTTCGGCAAACTTGGCTTTCACCGCGGTAGTGATCACGGTGTCGTCCACATAGGCGCCCGTGGTTTCCTGGCCGCGCCCGACGGCGCAGCCGGTGGTGAAGCCTGCGGTGGCGACGGTGACGCCCACCAGGGCGGCAATGGCAAGTGCTCGAGCGTGTTTCATGGTTTTTCCTTCGAAGTTGCAGGTCATTTATGGGGCGCAGGCTCCAGCGCTGCCATGACTCACGTCAATGTTCGCTGGTGAAACTGCTGGCCCCGGTCCGCTTACACGAGGGCAGGCGGGTGAAAGTGTACGCCGCGGTGCCCGGCGCAGCAGACCTGCTAGCCCATCAGCAAGCGGTGCTGTTCGCGCCTGACCACGGCGTAGCACTCGCAAACGCGCCTCTCGAGTTTCGCGCGATCCAGCACCGTGATGTGGCCGCGCCGGTATTGAATCATCCCCGCCTGCTGCAGATGCTTGGCCGCCTGGCTCACACCTTCGCGACGAACGCCCAGCATGCGCCCGATCAGTTCGTGGGTCAGAACGACCCCATTGGACGGCAACCGATCCAGGCTGAGCAGAATCAATCGGCAAAGTTGCTGCTCCACGGTGTGATGCCGATTGCACACCCCGGTCTGCGCCACCTGTGTCATCAGCAACTGGGTGTAGCGCATCAGCACATCGAACAACACGCCGCAACGCTCGAATTCCTGCTTCAACACCGAAGCGGGAATTCGCAACGCGTGACCGGCGGCGTACACAACCGAACTGTAAGGCCAGGACATCACCCCGCTGAGGATCTGAAAGATCCCGAGCACGCCTTCATTGCCAACGACCGCGAGCTCGGACGACTCGCCTGCCGCCGTGAGATGGACCATGGACACGATGCCGTCCGTCGGGAAGAACACCTGATGGGCTGGGCTGCCGGCCTGGTAAATGGCCTGCCCCAGCAGCAATGGCACGGGAACCATGTGCGGCAGCAGCCGCTGATACTCGGCCGCTGGCAGCATCGCGAGCAGCCGGTTGCCTGCCTGTCCCGGCAAGCTCTCGGTGCGAACCGTCGTCTCCGCGCGGCGCAGAGCGGGCCACGGCGATCGGAACGAGTGGGCTTTGTCGATCGCAAGCACGGTTGCAGTCATGGCAGGCCTTCCCAATGCTGTGCTTCAGGAAAACCTACCGGCAGCCCATCGGCCTGCTGCGAGGCGGTTCCCCCGAGGCGGACTCAAGGCCGAACGATGATGTCGTTGCGCACGCTCTTAACGCCCTTCACGCCGCGCGCGATGCTCTCGGCCTGGGATTTCTCGGCCGCGGACTTGGCGAAACCTCGCAGCTGCACCGTCCCATTGAGCGTTTCCACGCTGATGGAGGTGGTGGCCACCGTGGGGTCGCTGCCGAACTTGGCTTTCACCTCGGTGGTGATGGCGGTGTCATCCACATAGGCGCCCGCGGTTTCCTGACCGCGTCCAACGGCGCAGCCGGTGGTGAAGCCTGCGGTGGCGACGGTGGCGCCCACCAGGGCGGCAATTGCAAGTGCTCGGGCGTGTTTCATGATTTTCCTTTGAAGTTGCAGATCATTTATGGGGCGCAGGCTCCAGCGCCGCCATGACTCACGTCAATGTTCAATGGCGCAGCGGTCGAGCCTGAGTTGTTGCTTGCTCGACCGTAAACGAAGCCTGGGTTCGGTACCTCACACAGTCATCGCGGCACGGAATAAACTTGACCGTGATCATGGCGATATGGGATGCGCGACCTAGGGTTCGGTCACCGGCCACGGGCCAACTGGTCATTCGTTCACTTCAAGGAACCATCATGCTCTATACCATCGCCGTCATCCTCGTGGTCCTGTGGCTGCTGGGACTGGTCACCTCCTTCACGGCGGGCGGACTGATCCACATCCTGCTCGTCGTCGCCATCGTCGTGATCCTGTTGCAGTTCCTCAGCGGGCGCAATTCGCTGTGATGCACCGGAGCTCGCGAGACACGAGCGCGGTAGCTGCGCCCGCCGCACCAAGCCCTGGACCGAGCAGCGTGGGGGGCATCGTTCTCGCAGCAGCTCCCCGTGGCAGCTCGCGCTCGGCTAGTACATGTGTTGCCCGCCGTTGATCGAGAGATTGGCGCCGGTGATGAAGGCCGCGCGCTCCGATGCAAGGTAGGCGACGAGTTGTGCCACCTCATCGGGATCGCCCAGGCGGCCCACCGGAATTTCGGGCAGGATGCGCTCCTGCAGCACCTGCGGCGACACCTTCTCCACCATCTTCGTGCGCAGGTAGCCGGGCGAGACGGTGTTCACGGTGACGTTTTTCTTCGCGAATTCCAGAGCCAGCGACTTGGTGAAGCCGTGGATGCCGGCCTTGGACGCCGCGTAATTGGCCTGCCCGAAGGCGCCGCGCTGACCATTGACCGACGAGATGTTGACGATGCGGCCCCAGCCGAGCGTGAGCATGTCCTCGATGACCTGCTTGGTCATGTTGAACATCGAGTCGAGGTTGGTTCGCACCACGCTGCCCCAGTCGTCCTGCGTCATCTTGCGAAAGCTGGCATCGCGCGTGATGCCGGCGTTGTTGATCAGCACGGAGACCGGGCCGTGACGCGCGCGGATGGCTGCTGCCGCCGCCGCGCAACTGGCGAAATCGGCGACGTCGACCGCCACCTCGGCGAAGCAGTAGCCTTCGCTCTCCTGCGCCGCCAGCCACTCCGACACCCGCGTGTTGCCCGGCGTGTGCAGGGCGACGACGGCGAAGCCATCGCCATACAGCCGCCGGCAGATGGTCTCGCCCAGTCCCCCGGTGCCTCCGGTCACGGCGGCAATGCGCTTGGCGGGTTCCATGGCAGCTCCTTTCGGTGTGGTCTTATTCGGCGTGCGCGTCGGCGGGCTCCGGGGCCGCGGCGACAGCGGCTCGCCGGGGCCGCGCGGCCCGGCCCATCGTCGCGTCCAGCAAGGCCCGCAGTGCGGTCAGTGGCCTCGCGTTCAGCACCTCCTGTGCCCGCAGCCAGCCGCGGCGGGCCTGGCCGATGCCCATGCGCATGTGGTCCAGCTCCAGGGTGCTGTGCGCGTCGGATGCGATGCTCACCAGCACGCCTTCGTCGCGCGCCATGCGGCAAGCCAGGTCGGTGAGGTCCAGGCGTGCCGGCTGGGTGTTGAGCTCCAGGTAGCAACCCCGCTGGCGAGCGTGCCGGATCACCCGCTCCAGGTCGATGTCACAGGCCGGCCGCTCGTCGATCAGGCGCCCCGTGGGGTGGGCGAGGATGGTGAAGCAGCGATGGTCCATCGCGCGCAACAGCCGGTCGGTCTGGCGCTCGCGCGGCAGCTCGAACTCCTCGTGAACGGCGCCGACCACCAGGTCCAGCCGTTCGAGCACCACGTCGGGCAGATCGAGCCGGCCGTCCTCCAGGATGTCGACCTCGATGCCCTTGAGCAAGGTGATGCCGTGCAGGCCCGCGTTCAACTCGTCGATCTGGTCGATCTGGCGCGCCAGCCGGCCCGCATCCAGGCCGCGCGCCAGCGCGAGCCGTTTCGAGTGCTCGGTGATGGCCAGGTACCGCAGGCCGCGCGAGCGGGCCGCTTCGGCCATGGCGGTCAGGCTGTCCCTGCCATCGCTTTCCCTGGTATGCACATGCAGGTCGCCCCGCAGGTCCGCCAGGCGCACCAGCTTGGGCAGCCGGTGGCCGCGCGCGGCCTCGATCTCGCCGCGGTCCTCGCGCAGTTCGGGCTCGATGTACGCCAGGCCGAGCGCGCGGTACACCGACGCTTCGGTCTCGCCGGCGATCCGCTCGCCGCCGCGCCACAGCCCGTATTCGTTCAGCTTGAGCCCGGCGTCCTGTGCCATGCGCCGCAGCGCGATGTTGTGCGCCTTCGAACCGGTGAAATACAGCCACGCCGAGCCGAAGCTGGCCGGCTGCACGCTGCGCAGGTCGACCTGCAGGCCATTGCGCAGCACCACGCTGGCGCGGGTCGGCCCCTTGGACAATACCTGCCCGACATCGGGGCTGCCGGCAAAACGCTCCATCACCGGGCTGCCGCGCCGGGCGGTGACCAGCAGATCGAGGTCGCCCACCGTTTCCCGCATGCGCCGCAGACTGCCGGCGGCCACGACCTGTCCGACGCCCAGCACCTGCGTCAGCTCGGCCAGCAGGGCATCGGCGACCTGGGCCGCCACGCCCAGCTTGAACCGGCGCTCCTGCGCCAGGCGCGAAGCGGCGGCCTCCAGGATCTGTTGCTCCATCTTGGGGCCGAAGCCCGGCACCCGGCTGATGCGCCCGTCGCGGGCCGCCTTCAACAGTTCCGGCAGGGTCTGCACGCCCAGTTCGTGATGAAGCGCGCGGACGCGCTTGGGGCCCAGCCGCGGAATCGCCAGCAATTCGGTGATGGCAGGCGGCACTTCCTTGCGCAGGCTTTCCAGCTGCTGGCAGGTGCCGCTCGCCACGATCTCGGTGATCTTGCCCGCCAGGTCCGCCCCTATGCCCGGCAGGACATCGAGATCCTCGCCGCGGCTGAGCATTTCGGCCACGCTGCCGCCGAGTTCGGACACGTTGCGCGCGGCATTGCGGTAGGCGCGAATGCGGAACGGGTTGGCGCCCTGCACTTCGAGCAGATCGGCGATCTGGTTGAAGACCGCCGCCACATCGGCATTGACAACCGGCATCTGGCCTCCCCCGCTCAATACATGTCCGGTTGCTCGCCCATTCCGTGCGCGGTAGGTGCTTCCTTCTTCGGCGCGTTGGCGATCATGCAGTCCACGGTGAGGATCAGGCTGGCGATCGAGCCGGCGTTCTGCAAGGCCAGCCGGGTCACCTTGGCTGGGTCGATCACGCCCATCTCGAGCATGTCGCCGTATTCGCGCGTGGCGGCGTTGTAGCCGAAGCTGCGCTGACCGGACTCGTCCACGCGATGCAGGACGATGGAGGGCTCTTCCGCCGCGTTGCTGACGATGCGCCGCAGCGGCTCTTCCAGCGACCGCGCGACGATCTTCAAACCCGAGTCCTGGTCCAGCGAGGGCAAGATCATCCCCTGCAATACCTTGCGCGCGCGCAGCAGGGCGACGCCGCCGCCGGGGACTATGCCCTCCTCGACCGCGGCGCGGGTCGCGTGCAATGCATCCTCGACCCGCAATTTGCGCTCCTTCAATTCGGTTTCGGTCGCCGCGCCGACCTTGATCACGGCCACGCCGCCCGCGAGCCGCGCGACCCGTTCGTCGATCTGCTTGCGGTCGTATTCGCCAGTGAGGCCGTCGCGCTCCTTCTTGAGCACCGCCACGCGGTCGCGAATGGCCGACGGATCGCCGCCACCGCCGATGATCGTGGTGCTGTCCTTGTCGACCTCGACGCGGCGTGCCCGTCCCAGATGGGCTATCCCGGCCTTCTCCAGCGAGAGCCCCGCCTCGGCCGCGATCACCTGGCCGCCGGTGAGCACCGCCATGTCCTGCAGCATCGCCTTGCGCCGGTCGCCGAAGCCCGGCGCCTTCACGGCGCAGGTCTTGATGACGCCGCGGATGCTGTTGACCACCAGTGTGGCCAGCGCGTCGGCTTCCACTTCTTCCGCGATCACCAGCAGCGGCCGGCCTTCCTTCGCCGCCGCCTCCAGCAGCGGCACCAGTTCCTTCAGCGCACTCAGTTTCTGGTCATACAGCAGGATGGCCACGTCCTCCAGCACGGCGGACTGGCGCTCGGCGTTGTTGATGAAATAGGCCGACAGGTAGCCCCGGTCGAACTTCAATCCCTCCACCACTTCCAATTCGCTGACCATGCCCGAGCCGTCCTCGATCGACACAGCGCCTTCCCGGCCCACCTTGTCCATCGCGCGGGCCACCAAATCGCCGATGGACCGGTCGTTGTTGGCCGAGATGGCGGCCACGTGGGCGATCTCCTGCGACGTGGCGCAGGGCTGGGCCATTTTCTTGAGCTCGGCGACCACTGCCTCGATGGCCGTCTCGATGCCACGCTTGAGGTCCATCGGGTTCATGCCCGCCGCCAGGTACTTCAATCCCTCCTGGATCATGCCGTGCGCGAGTACGACGGCGGTAGTGGTTCCGTCCCCAGCCATCTCGCTGGTGCGTGACGCCACCTCGCGCAGCAACTGGGCACCCATGTTCGCGAACCGGTCCTCCAGATCGATCGAACGGGCCACCACCACGCCCGAATTGACGATCTGCGGCGGCCCGAACTCCCGGTCCAGGATCACCGTGCGGCCGCGCGGACCCAGTGTGACCTTCACCGCATCGGCGAGCATGTCGACCCCGCGCCGGATCTTGTCGCGGGCGTCCTGCCCGAATATCAGTTGCTTGGTTGCCATGGCGTTACCTCCACGATCGGCACGGCGCCGATCACATTCAACAGGTAACAGTAGTTCGCGGTAACTGGCTGGGTATGACCTGACGCAACACCTGCGGTCGTTCGCCCGCGCATACGCTCGAGCTGGACGGCGAGGAGCCGCTACCGGATGGATTCGAGACCGACGCCGGATTGCCACGGCAGCGAAGCGTCGAGTTACAGCGAACGCCGGTCCGATTTTTGATCCCGGTCAACATGCAGTGCCAAGGCCGGCGCAGACTGCGCCGCGTGACGATGACCTTGTCCTGAACCCGGCCCGCGCCCAGCCTACCGCAAACCCCTGAATGGACCGCCATGAACTCGTCCGCCCTGTGCCTCTTCGCTCTCGACGCCTCCCGTGAATTCGGCGAAGCGGTGGCCCACCATCTCGGGTTCGCCGTCAGCCCGCACGAAGAGCGCAGTTTCGAGGACGGGGAACACAAGAGCCGACCGCTCGTCAATGTCCGCTCGCGCGACGTCTACGTCGTGCAATCGCTGTACGGCGACGCCGGGCAGAGTGTCAACGACAAGCTGTGCCGGTTGCTGTTCTTCATCGGCGCGCTCAAGGATGCCTCGGCACGCTCGGTCACCGCCGTCGCTCCTTACCTGGGCTATGCGCGCAAGGACCAGAAGTCCAAGTCACGCGATCCGGTCACCACCCGTTATGTGGCCGGCCTGTTCGAAGCCGTCGGCGCCGACCGGCTGGTGACGATCGACGTGCACAACCTCGCTGCGTTCCAGAACGCCTTCCGTTGCCGCACCGAGCACCTGGAGGCGAACGGCCTGTTCGTCGACCATTTCGCCGCGCTGCTGCGCGGCCAGGACGTGGTGGTGGTCGCGCCCGACGCCGGCGGCATCAAGCGCGCCGACCGCTTCCGCCAGCGCCTGGGCGCCGCGCTGGGCCGCCCAATCGCCGCGGCTTTCGCGGAGAAGCATCGAAGCGAGGGCGTGGTGAGCGGCGAACTGATCGTCGGCGACGTCAAGGGGCGCACCGCCGTCATCGTCGACGACATGATCGGCAGCGGCACCACCATTGCGCGCACGGTCAAGGCCTGCCGCTCGCTGGGCGCCACAGCCGTTCATGCCGCGGCGTCACACGGCCTGTTCGTCGGCGATGCGCCGCAGGTCCTGGCCGATGACGCGCTCAACTCGATCGTCGTCACCGACTCGGTCCCGCCGTTCCGGGTGAGCCAGGGCAAGGTCCGCGACAAGCTGGTGGTGCTGTCCAGCGCGAAACTGTTCGCCGATGCGATCTCCAACATCCACTCCGGCGGGTCGATCGTTCAGTTGTTGGGCAGCTAGTTCCCTGGTTTAGGTCGCGCGCGCTCTCCGTCTCGAGGGGCCGCGCGTCAAGGCAGGCGGTGGCCAGCAGTCGAGCCACAGCGCGTCGCGTCAGGCGGCACCCGGCAGAGGCTCATACTGTGACGGTCCGCGCTTCGCGCGCGGACT
>JAANCK011022563.1_pt1 | contig 46892 bp, 43 predicted proteins | sample 7277841 | NCBI WGS metagenome assembly JAANCK01 (sample SAMN14222788, study PRJNA588281) | permafrost metagenome | isolation source: Arctic cryosol methane SIP | place: Canada:Nunavut | collected 2015-07 | reverse complement strand
GGTGAAGGCAAACGGCAGCGCCGGATCGAACTCGCCATAGCGCGGTACGCCGTAGCTTTTTACCAGCGGGATGAAGGGCTGGATCCAGCCGGGGTAGCGCATCAGCGACGGCACCTCGTCCATGTCACCGGCAGCGGGTTCGCGCAGGTCGAGCCAGTAGCGGCCATGAAAATGTTGATCCAGCGTTGCGCGCAGGGCGGCCAGCTCGCGCGTGGGTATCCAGCCAGACAAGGCAGCCAGCCCCCCCTTGCCACGCACGCCCGCCAGTGCAGCCTCGGCCAGCGGACGGGCCAGGGCAAGGCGCAGGCGCGCTTCGTGCAGGCGCGGGCCGAACTGTTCGCGCAGTCCGTCCATGATCTGGCATGCCGCGCCGGATCGCGTGTTCAGCCGGGTGCGCTCGGCTTCCAGCCAGGTCCGCGCAGCGTGCGGATGGGTGCGCAACTCGTCCGGCACCGGCAGTTCTCGCCAGCCGGCCTGGGCCAGCAAGCCTTGTACTTCGTCCTGGCGGGCACGCGGACCGGCAATCACCGCGAACACCTGTTCGCCAAGCTGATCGAAGCGCGAAACCAGATGGCTGGTCATCGCCAGCGCCTCGGTCACCCGCTTGAGCCCGGTCACCGGCAAGCTGCCGATGCGAACCGCCAGCAGGCTGTCGGCGCGCAACAGCTGCGCGAGGTCGACATTCAGCCGTTCCAGTTTGGCCAGCGTCTCTTCCAGCGCCTCAAGATGACTTCGCGCTTCGTTAATCTGTTCTTCGCTTTCGTGACACGTCAGACAGGCAATCCACACTTCCTTCAACCAGCTGTTGAGTTCCTGCAAATCGGCGAGTGTCGGGGCTTCGGCTTCCTCGGGCAGATACAGGGGGCCGGTGTCACCGCACTGCTCCAGCAGCTTGGACAGGCGCGCATCGGCTTCCAGCCACGCTTCGCGATAGGCGGCCGCGGGCGATTCCGCGAGCGTGTCCAGCGTGCAGGCAGCGGGGTTGAATACGCCAAACCGGGCCAGCGACAACGCGGCATCCTGCGCTTCGGACGCCAGCATCATGAGTTGGATTTTGAGCAGGGGTTCAGCGCGCAGCATCAGACCATCTCGATTGGAGTACGTTGCAATGCCTGGCGGATATCGGCATTGACCAGACCGAGATGCCGCCCGCGCAACACGGCACGCACCGCGCGCAGGTCGCGTTCACGCAGAATCAGGTAGGCAAAGGCGCGGGCAATCGCTGGGGCGCGCGAATGCAACACCCGCAACGCTTGCTCGGCGGCGGCTTGTTCCATGCGGGCGAACACGCCGGGAATACCGGTTGCGCCATGCAGCCGCGTCTGCCAGGAAGCGGGCAGTGCGGCGAGCACCGCTTCCAGGCTGTCCTGCGCGGCCAGATGTTGCAGCTGCGCGCCAGTCAGACTGTAATGCGACCCCACCAGCAGGTAATACACCTGCGCGGGCGGCAGCTTGTAGTTGAAGCGATAGCGCAACAGCCAGACCAGGTTGATGCGGTCGATGAGTTGGGCCATCAACCCGCGAAAAGGCGCACCCACCGTTTCCTCCAGCGGCTGGGCCCGCACAGTCAGTCCTTCGTAATAGGCACGATCCAGCGCCGCATCCAGGCTGAAGGGATCGTGGCTCTGCTCGAACGCGCGCCGGGCATGGCGCACGATACCGGCATACGGCCCGGCTTCCAGGCGGCGCAACAGCTCACCCACATCTTCTGCATGCGCCAGATCCTGATTGTCCAGGCGGCCAAATGTCCCCATTGGGATCAGCCGGGCGAGCACAGCGGCGGGACGTTCGTCCGTCATCTTGCTGCGCAGCAGGGTCTTGACGTTGGAAATCTCGAAGCGAGCAGTCCAGAAAGTCAGAAAGCTGCGCGCGCTGCCGGACAGGGGCCGCAGCATCACCCGCGTTTCGTCGAGAATCTGGGCAATGATGCGCTGCTCCAGCGAGCGGGCATCCTGCCTGCCGGCCGGATTGACGAAGCCCGCCGCCAGCTGCGGCAAGCCGCGCTGCATCAGGGTATCGGCGACTACCGCATCCGGCGCGCCGACCAGCGCGTCGAGCGCCTCGTCGCGCCAGAGACGGCCGGCATACAGGCTGACGCGGGTGTCGAGGTAGGCGGACATGATGGATGGGAAGGGAAGCGCGTTCGGGTCGGGGGGTGGCGTACTTCGCCACCCCGCTTCCCTGGTCAGGAACGGCAGACGCTCATTCGGATGGATCAAGCAACAGCGCCAGCGCCGCATCCACCGCATCGGATTCGTGCCGCGCCGCCAGATCGCGCAGGGTGCGCTGGCGCTCTCCGTATTTGCGCGTAAACCCGGCCACCGCCTGATCGGCGCGTCCCAGCGCCTCGCTCAGGAAAGGGGCACGCAGGCCGACGCGACCCGCCTCGAAACGCGCCTCGGCATCACGCACGGTCGCCAATGTGTCATCGATGATGCGCTGGCGTTCCTGGCTGGCGGCATCGATCACCGCCTGTGCGCGGGTTTCGGCTTCCAGCAGGCGTTGCAGCTGATCGTCCATCGGCGGCTCACATTCCCACCAGCATCGCCAGGCCGCTGGCCGCGATCGCGGCACCCGCAGCCTGCATCGCATAACGGCCGCTCAGGCTGCCGGCGATGCCCACGCCATGAAAAAAAGCCGTCGCCAGCACGAAGCCCAGGGCATACAACGCGGGCGACGTGGCCTGCGGCATGTCCAGTCCATGGGCGTAGCCGTGGAACAGCGCGAATCCGGCGGCGACCGCCATGCCAGCCGTGACCGGCCACTGGCGCCGCGTGGCGATCAGCAGGCCCAGCACCAGCACCGAGACCGCGATGCCGGCCTCAACCTGAGGCAGCGCCAGGCCGGCCCACGCCAGCCCGCCGCCCAACACCATCGCGCCAACAAAGGCTGCGGGCACAGCCCACGGCGCGCGGCCACCCTGCTGCGCAGCCCACAGGCCAATCGCGATCATGGCCAGCAGGTGATCCAGCCCAAGAAAGGGGTGTGCCAGACCACCGGCGAAACCGGCTGCCATATGTCCAGGGTGAGCGGATGCCGTCCCCGCATAGAGGCAGAGGGCGGTCAGGGCGATGGTTCGTGCATGCTTCATTGGTTTCATTGTGCGTTCTCCAGAATTCATCACTTGATTTTCACCTGCACCAACTCCTCGCCGTCCGGGTCGGTCACGTGCACGGCGCAGGCAATGCACGGGTCGAACGAATGGATGGTGCGCAGGATCTCGATCGGCTGTTTCGGGTCCGCCATCACGTGGTTGTCCTGCAGCGCCGCCTCGTACGCGCCCGGCTGGCCATTCATGTCGCGCGGGCCGGCGTTCCAGGTGCTGGGCACCACCGCCTGATAGTTGGTGATCTTGGCGTCGTCGATGACGATCCAGTGGCTCAAGCCGCCGCGCGGCGCTTCCATCAGGCCGACGCCCTGCATGTGGCTGGGCCAGGTCGACGGATCCCAATACTGGTCGTTGAAGGTACGCACATCGCCGGCCTTGATATTGGCGATGAGCTGGTCGTACCAGCCCTGCATGGCGTCGGCCAGGATCTTCGATTCCAGCGTGCGCGCGGCGGTGCGGCCGAGCGTCGAGAACAGCGCGTCGACCGGAACGTCGAGCGTCTTCAGCGTCATGCCCACCAGTTCCTTCGCCTGTTCATTGCCGCTGGCGTACAGCATCAGCACGCGGGCGAGCGGGCCGACTTCCATCGACTTGCCCTGCCAGCGCGGCGATTTCATCCAGGAGTATTTCTGCTCCACATCGAGCTGGGCGTAGGGCGGCTTCGGCCCGGTGTAGTTGAGCTCGGTTTCGCCCTTGAACGGGTGCAGGCCCTGTTTGTCGCCCTGGCTGTATTTGTACCAGGAGTGGCTGACGAATTCCTGGATTTCGTTGTCCGCATCGAGGTCGATCGGATGAATTTTGCTCAGGTCGCGGTTGAGGATGACGCCGCGCGGAATCAGATAGGACTCGGTGTCCCAGAAGCCTTTCGACGGCAGGTCGCCGAACGACAGGAAGTTGCCCAGCCCTTCGCCGCGGCTGCCCCAGTCCTTGTAGAAACCAGCAATCGCCAGCGTATCGGGCACATAGGCCTGATCGACGAAATCGCGCATCTGCTTGATGACGTTCTGCACTGTCTGCAGCCCCACGATGTTGAGCGCGGTGGCGTCCTGGCCGCCGCCGCTGGTGTGCACGGAAATGGCCGATGGCACGCCGCCCACGACGAAATTGGGGTGCGGATTCTTGCCGCCGAAAATGGCATGCAGCTTGACCACGTCGCGCTGCCAGGCGAGCGCGTCGAGGTAGTGCGCCACCGCCATCAGGTTGGCTTCCGGCGGCAGCTTGTAGGCGGGGTGGCCCCAGTAGGCGTTGGCGAAAATGCCGAGCTGGCCCTGCTCGACGAAAGTCTTCACCTTCTTCTGCACGTCGGCGAAGTAGCCCGGCGACGACCGCGGATAGCTGGAGAGCGATTGCGCCAGCGCCGAGGTAGCCTTGGGGTCGGCCTTTAGCGCCGACACCACATCGACCCAGTCAAGCGCGTGCAGGTGATAGAAGTGCATCACGTGGTCGTGCACGTATTGCGCGGCGATCATCAGGTTGCGGATCAGCTCCGCGTTCTTCGGGATGCTGTAACTGGGGATGGCGCGATGCAACGCATCTTCCACCGAACGCACCGAGGCGATGCCGTGCACCAGCGTGCAAACGCCGCAGATGCGCTGGGCAAACGCCCAGGCATCGCGCGGGTCGCGGCCGCGCAGGATGATCTCGATGCCGCGCACCATGGTGCCGGCGGAATACGCACTGATGATCTTGCCGCTGGCATCGGTTTCCGCCTCGATACGCAGGTGCCCCTCGATGCGGGTGATGGGATCAACGACGATGCGTTGTGCTGTGGTCATGAATGAGGCTCCTTACGACTTGGTTGCCGCTTGCGGCGCGTTGTCCGGAATATGTTCAGCGATCATTTCGGTCAGACCGATCACCGGGATATCCATCTGGTAGTGCTCCAGGCCTTCTTCCAGCACGATGCGACAGTTGGCGCAGGCGGTCACCACCCGATCCGGTTTGACCGCTTCGAACTGGGATTTCTTTTTCTTGAAGGCTTCCAGCCGCAATGCCTCGCCCTCCTCGATGGCCGATGCGCCGCCGCCACCGCCGCAGCACCAGTTCATGTAGCCGGCATCGGGCATCTCGACGAAGTTCTTCGCCACCATGTTCATCAGCGTGCGGGGCTGCTGGATCACACCGCCGCGACGCACCAGCTGGCAGGGATCGTGGAAGGTCAGCTTGTCGGTCTCGAAGCCTTCTGTTTTCAGCAGTCCCTGCGCCTGGAACTCGTCCAGCACTTCGATGATGTGCTTGACCTCGAAGGTAAATGGCCGCCCGATCAGGTTGGCGCCTTCCCAGCGTAGCGCGGTATATGCGTGGCCGCACTCGGGGCTGATCACGGTCTTGACCTTGAGCTTTTCCGCCCCGTCGACGATGCGCGAGACGATCACTTTCGCCAGGTCGGAATTGCCGATCTGGATGCCGGCGTTGGTGGCCTCGAACGCGGTCGAGCACAGCGTCCAGGTCTTGCCTGCCTGATGCATGATCTTGGCGACGGCGCCCAGATATTCGGGGAAGTTGATGATCTCCATCGAGGACAGCATCACCATGTATTCGGCGCCTTCGGCGTCGAGCGGAATCGGCAGGCCGTAGTCTTCTTCGACGTGTTTCATCTGCGCTTTCACCGCGGGCAGCTTGACCCCCATCGGACTGCCGATGGTGACGGTGCGGTTGACTGCGCCGATGATGCCTTCCGGCGCGTGACCGGAGGCGGACATGCCCTCGCGGAACTTGCGCACCATGTAGACGATGTCGTTGCCGACCGGGCACACGGCGGAACAGCGGCCGCACAGCGTGCAACTGTTGTAGACCAGTTCCTGCCATTGATCGAGTTCGCCATCGGTCACCGGCTTGGACAGGCCGACCATTTTCTTCAGCCGTCCCAGCAGCGTGTACTCCTGCTCGTAGACGCGGCGCAACGGTTCCAGCTTGTGGATCGGGGTGTATTTGGGATCGCCGGTTTCGGTGTAGAACAGGCAGGCCTCGGCGCACAGGCCGCAGTGCACGCAGCTTTCAAAATAACTGGCGATGGGCGCGTCGATGACTTCCTTGAGGACGCGGATGCCTTTTTCGAGGGTGGCGCTCATACCGGCACTCCTTTATGCCCATTGACCCGGCCGTTGTACCAGCGCGAGCCGAACAGGGTGAACACATGGAACAGCTTGGTGAACGGCAGCACCACCAGCAGGATTTCCGCGGTGAGGATATGCAGCGCCAGCATCTGGGTGTAGGGCAGCAGCAGGTGCTGCGTTGCCAGCCAGCCGGTCAGCACCGGCAGGAAGGTCACCGCCCAGGCAAACCAGTCCTCGAAGGTGCTGAGGAAACGCTTGACCGGCTTGTTGATACGGTCGGCCAGCACCACCACCATCGCCGCCATCGTCACCACCGCCGTCAGACCGATGAACTGCGACGGCAGCGAGGGCCACGACAGGCCGGTGAGGCTGGTGATCAGCAGGATGTGCGGTGCCCCCAGGAACACGATGATGGCCAGCCCGATGTGAAAGATGTAACCACCGATATAGCTCACCGGCGAACGCTTCAGCATGCCGGGCGGCGGCAGCGAGCGGCGGAACACGGTGTGCAGGCCGGATGCACCGGACGTGTGGCGCGGCGCGGACAGGTCTTTCTTGCGGCCGAGCGAGTAGATCTCAAACAGACGCCACAGCACGCCCAGCAGGAAAATTCCCACCGCAATGTTCAATCCCGGGCCGCGCACCCAAGTCAGCAATTGCAATTCGTTCATGATCATTTCTCCAGGTCGGTCAACGTGGTCGTTTCATGTGCCGATTTGGCCGCGCCCTTCTTGGCGCGATTGGCAAAACTGACCGCGACACCCGCGACCGCGCCCCCTACTGCAGCGGCCGCTGCGTACTTGAGCGGATTGGCCGGCGTCGACAAGGCCTTGTAGAAGCTGCCGGCATCCCAAAAATCGGGTTCCGAGCAGCCGAGACAGCCGTGGCCGGACTCAACAGGCCACGAGGTGCCGCCGTTCCATTTGGTCGTGGCGCAGGCGTTGTGGGTGACCGGTCCCTTGCAGCCGAGTTCGAACAGGCACCAGCCGTTGCGTGCGCCTTCGTCGTCGAAGGTCTTGGCGAATTTGCCCTGGTCGTAGAATGGCCGGCGGTAGCAGCGGTCGTGGATGGTTTCGCCGAAGAAAGCCTTGGGCCGTCGCTTGTCGTCGAGTTCCGGCAGGCTGCCGAAGGTGAGGTAATGCGCCAGCACACCGGTCATCACCACCGGAATCGGCGGGCAGCCGGGGATGTTGACGATGGGTTTGTCCTTGATGATGTCGGACACCGATACCGCGCCGGTCGGATTCGGATTGGCTTTCGGGATGCCGCCGAAGGACGCGCAGGAACCCACCGCGATGATGGCGGCTGCGCCTTTTCCGACTTCCTTCAACATCTCCAGATTGGACTGGCCGCCGATGCAGGAATAGGCGCCGTCCTCACCCAGCGGAATCGAGCCATCGACGATCAACAGGTATTTGCCGTAGTTGTCCTTCATCGCGCTGTGCAGGGCTTCCTCGGCCTGGAAGCCCGCCGCGGCCATCAGCGTTTCCTGATAGTCGAGCGAAATCATGTCGAAAATCATGCCTTCGATGGTGGGCGAATGCGAGCGCGTGATCGACTCGGTGCAGCCGGTGCATTCCTGGAACGGGAGCCAGATCACCGACGGCCGCCGGGACGCGGCCATCGCCTCGGCCATCGCAAGCCCGGCTGAGGGCGGCAAGGCCATCATCGAGGCCAGCGTGGCGCAGTATTTGAGAAAGGTGCGGCGGCTGACGCCTTGCCGGATGAGTGTATCGATCAATGGACCCTGCATGATGCTTGTCTCCTGACAGAAAACTTAACCGCGCTTCATTGCACCTTAGAGGTTGGCAATCATTAATTCAAGATATTCCTGTCCGATTGCAACATCCTGCGGATGGGCCTTGACCAGTTCCGGAACGAAAGCCACCTCGATGAACTGCGACGTCACCGCGCCATTTTCGTTGTGATGCGTCACCCACCAGACGCCGGAACAGGCGGTCTCGTTCAGCGTGGATTCGCCGCTGGCCTGCAGGGTGACGGCAATTTCGCCCTCGCCCAGCTTGTCGCGCAGCCAATCCAGATCGGCCGGCGTCAGCGGCAGAGCAGACAGATCGATGGCAGCGGTCTCGCCAGTTTCTAGCAGGCGAAGCAGCAGTTCGGAAATCTCGCGCAACAGCGGCGGCGCATTGCCGGTCAGGCCGGGGCCGGCTGGCAGGGTGTTGACGACGTGGATGGGGATGGCGTCAAGTGACATGCTGCCACTCCCGGATCAGTTCGCGGATCGCCGCACAGGCGGGCGGAATGGCTGCTGCAACGGCAGGTGTGGGCTGCTCGCCCCAGTCGATGACATCGGGCTGGATCGCCAGCATCGCCCGTTTGTCCGGCCAGTGTCCCGCCAGTATGGCAATCGCGCGCAGGTCGGTCAGTCCCACTTCGTGCACCGTGGACTTGCGATTGCTCATCAGAAATGCGTCCATTTCCTCCCCTTTCAGCAAGGTCCATCCACCCGGTTGGGTCTTGATGTTGGCGGCGTCGACCACGATCAGCGCATCGGCGTCCTCGATCGGCCCCGCCAGCGTGAACGACAGCGTGCCGCCATCGAGCAGGGTCACATCGGGCCAATTCGCCAGCTCGGGTTCGAGTGCCTGCAGCACATGAAGGCCGATGCCTTCATCGGTGAGCAGGGTGTTGCCGATGCCGAGCACGAGCGTTTTCATTTATTCAATCTATCAGCACGGCAGTTGAATAACAACCAAGTAAACCGCTCAAGTATCTGATTTATTTTAACTATTTTGAAATATTTCCAATCAGTGCCAGGGGCGGAAAATCACCTATACTGATCCGAGTATAGTTTCTGGTCACCCCCCATGTGCCTCGCCATTCCCATGCAGATCGAATCGATCGAAGGCTACACCGCCCGCTGTCAGGCCAAGGGCGTGTGGCGCGACGTCAGCCTGTTCATGATGCAGGACGAGCCGCCCGCAATCGGCGACTTCGTCATGGTGCATGTCGGCTACGCCATCCAGAAGATAGCCGAATCCGACGCGCGTACAACCTGGGAATTGCTCGACCAGATTCTGGAGGAAAGCGGTGCATGAACTGGCAGTCGCCCAGGCGCTGGTCGAACAGGTGGATGCCGTGATCGATCAGCATCAGGCGAGTAGCGCCACGACTATCCGCGTGCGCATCGGCCCGCTCGCCGGCGTGGTGCCCGAACTTCTGGCCACGGCCTTTCCGCTGGCTGCCGCCGGCAGCCGCATGCAACACGCCGAACTCGAATTCACTCACGCGCCGATCCAGGTGCGCTGCCATACCTGCGGCTTGGAAACCGAAGCCGCGATGAACCGCCTGATCTGCGGCGCCTGCGGCGACTGGCACACCCAGGTTATTTCCGGCGATGAACTGCTGCTGGAAAGTGTCGAGCTCGAAACCGCGCCGTCCTTGGCATCAAATTCTTAATTGACTTCAAATGCACTTCTTTCAAATCACATTTCTCCTTCTAATGCTGACGGCACCCCCATCATTCGGACAGCCCACACAAGAAACAAATGATCAGATTGTTCAGGTTGTTTCCGGCGACCCTGAAATGAATATTGCTATAGCCAAAGCTAGAGCAACATTAGACAAATTCATCGCAACGCTAAAGTCTCCAAAATCGTGGCAAGAGTCGTTCCTGATAAAGGGCAAGTTCACAGTTCTCGGTGAAACGGAGCACATTTGGATAGCCGACATTTACTACGACGGCAATGCATTCCATGGTGTTCTGACAAATGAACCAACCCTACCGGGGCTAAAGTTCAAGCAGGTGGTCACAGTCTCTCGTGATGACGTTTCGGACTGGATGTATATAGCCAATGGAAAGTTGGTCGGGGGATACACAACCCGTGAACTTCGCAGACGTCAAAGCAAGGAAGAAAGAGAGAGCAATGATGCGGCCAGACCATACGTTATTGAGGACCGAAGCTAATGTGTGACACCTGCGGCTGCAACCTAACCCCCGGCAACAAGCACCTCGCGTTCAAGCCCGTCGCCAAGGGCGCGACCGCGGTGTCCGTGCTGAAAGGCCTGCTGGCGAAGAACGACGATCAGGCCGCGCACAACCGCGAGCATTTCGACAAACGCGGCATCCTCGCGATCAACCTGATGTCGTCGCCCGGCTCCGGCAAGACCGCGCTGCTGGAAGCCACGCTCGTCGCGCTGAAAAACGAATTCACCTGCGCCGTGATCGAGGGCGATCTCGAAACCGAGAACGACGCCGAGCGCATCCGCGCCAAGGGCGTGCAGGCACACCAGATCGTCACCGGCACCGCCTGCCACCTCGATGCCCACCTGGTTCACGACGCGCTGCATCACATAACGCTCGACGGCGTCGATATCCTGTTCATCGAGAACGTCGGCAACCTGGTCTGCCCAGCCAGTTTCGACCTCGGCCAGCATCTCAATGTCACCCTGCTCTCGGTTACCGAAGGCGACGACAAGCCGGCCAAATATCCGGTGATGTTCCGCGCCGCCGACGCCATGCTGCTAACGAAGACCGACCTGCTGGCGGTGCTCGACGACTTCGATCCGGACAAGGCCGAAGCGCACCTGCGCAATCTCGCCAACCCGGCGCCGGTGATGCGGCTGTCGGCACGCAAGGAGTTGGGCATGGATGCCTGGTACACCTGGCTTCGCGAGCAGCTTGCCGCGCAGCGCGCGCGCGTCGCCATCGGCCAGTCGCGCCGCCCGGCGATCCAGTCCGACGGCATGAAATATCACAGCGTAACCGCATAAGGGAGTCCAAACATGGGTGAAGCCCACGCATGGCTGGAGAAAATCCACGCCCTCGACTTCGATCGCACGATCAAGATCATGAACGTGTGCGGCGGGCACGAGCGCTCGATCACGCACGCCGGCCTGCGCGGCGCGCTGCCGAAGTGGGTCGAGCTGGTGCCTGGTCCCGGCTGCCCGGTGTGCATCTGCCCGGAAGAAGACGTCTACCAGGCGATGCAGCTGGCGCTGCAGAACAAGGTCATCCTGGTTGCCTTCGGCGACATGCTGCGCGTGCCGGTCAACGTGAAGAAGGGTGAGGTGCGTTCGCTGGCCGAGGCACAGGCCGCCGGCGCCGACGTGCGGCCGATTGCCAGCCCGCTCGATGCGCGCAGGATTGCGCTGGAAAATGCCGAGCGCCCGGTGGTGTTCTTCGCCGCCGGTTTCGAGACCACCACCGCGCCGACCGCGGCGATGCTGGCCGAGGGTATTCCGGACAATCTTTCGATCCTGCTGTCCGGCCGCCTGACCTGGCCGGCGGTGGCGATGCTGCTCGGCACTTTTGAATCGAGCCCGGGCAAACCCGGCTTCGACGCGCTGGTTGCGCCCGGCCATGTCTCCACCATCATGGGGCCGGAGGAGTGGGCCTTCGTCGTCGACCGCCACGAGATTCCCGCCGCAGTGGCTGGCTTCGGCACCGAGTCGCTGCTGGCGTCGTTCTATTCTGTGCTGCGCCAGCTCAAAACCGGCGAATGCTTTCTCGACAACTGCTATCGCGAAGTCGCGCACCCCCGTGGCAACGCCACGGCGCGGCGCATGATCGGGCAAACCCTCGATGTCGTCGACGCCAACTGGCGCGGCATCGGCATCATTCCAAACTCGGGCTACGCGCTGAAGCCCGAGTTTGCCAAACACGACGCGCGCCTGCTGTTCCGGGATCACGCCGATCCGAGCCGCCGCCGCGTCGGCGAAATGCCGCCCGGCTGCGACTGTGCGCAGGTGGTGCTGGGCAAGATTTACCCCAACCAGTGCCGCATCTACGGCAAAGCCTGCACCCCGCGCAACCCGGTCGGCCCCTGCATGGTGTCGGACGAAGGCGCCTGCCGCATCTGGTGGGCGGGCGGCGTGCGTGTCGCTGCCGATGCCTGAACGCATCGCGCAACACATCACAATCAGCGGCCGGGTGCAGGGCGTGGGGTTCCGGCCCTTCGTCTATCGCCTGGCGCAGCAACACCAAATCACCGGCTGGGTGCGCAACCTTGATGGCACGGTGGAAATCCATGCCGAAGGCAGACCCGCACATCTCCAGCTTTTCAGCGACGCGCTGCTGAACGAAGCGCCGCCGCTGTCGGCGCCCGGCCTGCTTGCCATAGCCACCTGCGAACCCGAACACGCCGCAGCATTTGCCATCCGCAACAGCGCAGCATCGAATCAGGCCGATATTCATCTGCCGCCCGACGGCTTCGTCTGCGCCGACTGCCTGGCCGAACTACACGACCCGGCCAATCGCCGCCACCGCTACTCCTTCATCAACTGCACCCAGTGCGGCCCGCGCTACACGCTGATTACCGCCCTGCCCTACGACCGCCCGAATACGACGATGCGCGACTTCGCCCTGTGCGCAGACTGCCAGCGCGAATACGACAACCCGCTCGACCGCCGTTTTCACGCCGAGCCGATCGCGTGTCCGGTGTGCGGGCCACATCTGCAGTTTGTTTCGGGAGATGAAAAGCTTGATGGCGACGAGGCCGCGCTGGCCGCAGCCGTCACTGCACTACGCGCCGGAAAAGTCATCGCGGTCAAAGGCATCGGCGGCTATCACCTGATGTGCGATGCCACGAACGACGCAGCGATCGCCACCCTGCGCACGCGCAAGCCGCGCCCTGCCAAGCCGCTGGCGGTGATGCTGCGCGACCTCGATGCCTTGCGCGTAGTGGTGCACACCATGCCGGAACTGGAAGCTTTCATCGCTTCGCCCGAGCGCCCCATCGTGTTGCTGCCCAAGCGCGCCGATTCCCGCCTGTCCGAACTCATCGCCCCCGGCCTCGCCGAAATCGGCTGCCTGCTGCCCTACTCGCCGCTGCACGCCCTGCTGCTGAACGACTTCGGCGGGCCGCTGGTCGCCACTTCCGGCAACCTCTCCGGCGAGCCGGTGCTGACCGACAACGCGGAAGCGCAAACCCGGCTCGCCCATCTCGCCGATGCTTTTCTGCACCACAACCGCCCGATCGTGCGCCCGGCCGATGACCCGGTCTATCGCGTGATCGCCAGTCAGCCGCGACCGCTGCGCCTGGGGCGCGGCCTCGCGCCGCTGGAACTTGAACTCCCGATGTCGCTGCCCGAACCCGTGCTGGCGCTCGGCAGCCACATGAAGAACACGCTGTGCCTCGCCTGGGGCAATCGCGCCATCGTCTCGCCGCACATCGGCGAGCTCGACACGCTGCGCAGCCTCGACACGCTGGCGCAGGTGGCAGCCGACCTGCAGCGCCTGTACCAGGTGCAGGCAAGCAAACTCATCGTCGACCGCCACCCCGGTTATGGCTACCGCCGCTTTGCGCGCGACAGCGGCTTGCCGCTGGCCGAGGTCTGGCATCACCGCGCCCACGCCTCGGCGATGGCCTGGGAGTTTCCGCTGGTAGACGAATGGATCGTGTTCGCCTGGGACGGCGTCGGCCTCGGCGAGGACGGCACGCTGTGGGGTGGCGAGGCCTTCACGGGGGCACCCGGCGGCTGGAAGCACGCTGCCTCGATGCGGCCGTTCCGGCTACCCGGCGGCGACAAGGCCGGGCGCGAGCCGTGGCGCGCTGCGGCAGCGCTGCTGTGGGAAACGGGACAGGCTGCGCCGTTTGCACCCGAGCCCCTGCACCAGGCATGGTCGGCCCGGTTGAACAGCCCTTCAAGTTCGTCGGTCGGTCGCCTGTTCGATGCGGCTGCGGCGCTGATCGGCATCTGCACCCACGCCAGTTTCGAGGGCGAAGGCCCGATGCGGCTGGAAGCCATGGCCGCGAACACTGAAGGGGAAGTCATTGCGCTACCACTTGAACGCGACCCGCTCGGCCTGTGGCACACCGACTGGGCGCCGCTGCTGCCGATGCTCGGCGACAGCGCCCTGTCAGCCGCCGAACGCGCATCCAGCTTTCATCTGAGCCTGGCGCAGGCACTGGTCGAACAGGCCACACAACTGCGTGCGCAAACCGGCAGCCAGTCGGTCGGCCTCACCGGCGGCGTGTTCCAGAACCGCGTGCTGGCCGAAGCCGCGCTCGGTCGATTACAGGCTGCCGGCTTCAAGGTCCACCTGCCACAACGTGTTCCCGTCAACGACGCCGGGTTAAGCTTCGGCCAGATCATCGAATTTCTCCACGCATAAGCATCCATGGAAGACACCCGCATCCTCCTCGCGCACGGCAACGGCGGCCGCCTGATGCGCGAACTCATCGCCGACGTTTTTGCCAAGCACCTCGCCAACCCGCTGCTCGATACCGATGCCGACGCAGTGACGCTGCCGCCGCTCGACGGCGAGCTCATGGTCACCACCGACGGCTTCACCGTGCAGCCGCTGGAATTTCCCGGCGGCAACCTCGGCTCACTGGCGGTGCACGGCGTGGTCAACGACCTCGCCGTAGCCGGCGCCGATCCGCGCTACCTCACGCTGTCGGCGCTGATCGAGGAAGGGCTCGAAGTCGAGGTGCTGGACCGGCTTATCGCCAGCTTCGCCGCAGCTGCGCGCGAATGCGGCGTCGCCGTGGTGGCCGGCGACACCAAGGTGGTGCGCCGCGGCGAAGGCGGTGGCCTCTATCTGTCGGTCGCCGGCATCGGCGTCAAACGCGCGTTGGCGCCGCTCGATATCCAATCCATCGCGCCCGGCGACGTGGTGCTGGTATCCGGCCCGGTCGGCGACCATGGCATCGCGGTGATGCTGGCGCGCGAACAGTTCGGCCTGTCCGGCGAACTAAGCTCCGACTCCGCTTCGGTGCTGCCGCTGGCGCAGGCGGTGCGCGACCTGCCCGGCCTGCGCTTCATGCGCGACCCCACGCGCGGCGGGCTGGCCACCGTCGCCCACGAGATCGCGCGAGCCAGCGGCCACAACGTGGCGCTGGATCAGCGCGCAGTGCCGCTGCGTCCGGAAGTGGTGTCGGTGTGTGAAATGCTGGGGTACGACCCGTATTTTCTGGCATGCGAAGGCCGCATCGTCGCCGTGGCAGACGCTGCTGCGGCTGAAGCCGTGCTCGCCCGCTGGCAAGCCCTGCCTCAAGGCCGCGACGCCTGCATCATCGGCCGCATCGAAACAGGTGATAGCCGCGTGATCCTGGAAACCGAGCTGGGCGGCCGCCGCGTGCTGGACGAACTGGAAGACGATCCGCTGCCGCGGATCTGCTGAATTTGATTGGCACGATTCAAGCTCAACCCCGCAGACGGCGTCATGTTTCTTTGTTTGGAGGCTTCAATTCGATTCGATGCGGTCACTCAGGTTGACCGCATCGAGCGTCCGATAGTCGGCCGAAGCCGTCATAGATGACATGGTGCATGAACGGCAGCAGCACTTGGTATTGCCGCCGTTCGTTAACTTCTGGCGGAGAAGTTGGGCCGACGAATCCGACCGGCCGCTTATCGAAAACCGCTACTCACCCTTTCGACCGAAGAGACGGTCGAGACATATTCGAGAACGTCCGTTCAGCAGTAGACAGCGGCCATCCGTGGAGCTGTCAGTCCGTTTCATTCTCTATATTTTTATCGTAATTACCCTTAGGCACGATTTCGAGAGCGACGCAGGGGGAGAAGAACACTCAAAAAATAAAGAAGGCCGGCATTAAGCTGGCCCCTCTTGTTTGGCGTCCCCAAGGGGATTGTTCGTCCCGTCCATCTGGCTCACCCTCGCCGCGATGCGGCTTGGGCTGGCCTGCGGCCGTTTAATTTCGCTCCCGGCGAAGTTGCCAAACCCTTCGGGTCCAAAAGTGCGCAGGGTTTAAAGGTATCCAAGTGCACCGCGCTGCGCGGGGTGCTGATTCCGCTGGACCTGGCTGCGGCAGCTTATTTCGGCGCGGCGCCAAAGAAGTAAGTTGACTGTTATTTCCTCTCCGCACCCAGCGGAATCGCCAGCGCGATCCAGATGTTCCACCCTTCGGGCCGGTTCTCGGCGTCGAACTCGTAGTAGCCCTTGAAGTTCACGTACCATTTCTGCCCGCCGACCGGGAAGAAGTAACCGACTTGGGGGCCAACGGCGTAGACGCGCGATTTGAAGTCGCCGAGAACCGCGCCCGAGCCGCTGTCGCCGGTCAACTGTTGATAGAAATAGCCCACCAGCCCCACGTGCAGTTGCTCCGAGAAAAACTGCGAGGCGGCCCAGTCGAGGTGGCCGCTGACGCCATTTTGGTAGTCGGTGTCGGAGTTCTCGAAGTTGTACGTGAACCCCAGCACAGCGGAAAACTCGTGGCCTTTCTTGGGATCGAGGTAGGTGTAACCCCCGCCCGCGTCCCACGACCAGTGATTGGTGCCCAGATTGGCCAGACGGTCCACTGAATAGGAGCCTACCGGGATGCCTGCCATCGTATAGGCTATGTAGTTGTGGTTCCCGCGGTTCCATTTCAGGTAAGCCGCCGGGTACAGATCGCCGACGCTATCCACCGTATCGCTTTGGCTCCCTGTCAGCGTGCCGCCGCTTGGTCCCGTCAGCGTAGCATTGACGCCGACTTTCGCGCTTCCGAGCGCGGCCGCCATGCTGACGCTCGCCTGCCCGCCCAGCATGGGCTCGTCGAACACGTAGGTCGGGACCGCGAAAACGAGGTCCGCCCGTACGTCTAGTCCTGCTGTGATCTGGCCGCCCCGCCGAAACGACTTGCTGGCATCAGCATCAACGGACGAGTGGTAATAGACGAGTGGCAGAGACCACCCGGGATCCCCTGGCACCGCAGCGAAGCTGCCGAACTGGCCCGGCAGCCAGAAGCTCACTCCGCCTTCGTCCGCCACGGAAGTTGTCGATGCCGCGGCCAGCAGCATTCCGGCACACACAGACTTCTTGAGAGTGGATAAGGTCATTATTGCGCTCCCTTCAATGACAAATCATCTGCATTGCCCACCCTTTCAATTGACCAGCTCGATATCTCCCGGCTTCCAGGTCTTGTTGTGCCAAGTCTCGGTCGGCCCATACAGGCGCAGGATCACGTTCCAGCCCTTGCCGGGCATGGTCTGGATCCAGTTTCCCTCCTGGCCTGCCGGCGCCTTAGGACCGAAATAAATGGTCGCCGAGCCGTTGGCGTCCTTTTTCAAAGTGGGGAACGTGCTGTCGAGACCCGCGCTGATCTGGTCGGTTTCGAGCATCGACCGCGTCTGGTTGTCATAGACGGTGAAAGACCAGAAGCGGGCGGCCGGGATCGGCCCCTTAAGCGTGACTTTGTAGTTCTTGCCGCCGTCGAGATACTCGCCGCGCGAGTCGCGAGCGGTATATCCGTAGGCCGACCCGATACCGGGCTTCGTCGCGGGGGGAGCCATCGCCGGCGTGGCGCCGGTTGCATAGTAGTGAAACAACGTGCGCCCATCCAGCTTGCGCTCGCCCCTGTCCGAGAAGGTGTAGCCACCCAGAAAACCAGTCAGCCACTGGCGATCCGTGAAGAATTTTTGCTGCGGATCCCGCGACGCAAAAACGATTGCCCGGGAGGTGGCGTTACCGACGGCAACAGCGTCGGTCAGGATCGCCTTCAGCCTTGCATCGGGTGCGAATTTCTGGCCCTTCTTGATCCCGATCGCCGCAAACAGCCCCACCATTTCCGGATCGACGAAGTTGGCGCGCTCGTGCTGCACGACCTCGTTCAGCTCCTCGAAGAACTTAAAATCATTGGCGTGGACCGTGTTGAACTTGAGGCCTGAGATGTTCACGAACTTTTGCACCGGCGGATTGGCGGCCGCGGAAAGGGGATACATCCTGGTGCCCGCCTTTACGCTCTTGACGGTGCCTGCGAGGTCGCTCTTCTGCACGAACGCACGGATGATGACCAGGTTGTTGTTAGTACGCGTCCTAACGATGTTGTAACCCGTCTTCGGTAGTGGACCTTTGTAGTCGTCGCGCACCAACAGAAACTTTCCGCCCTTGCCCTGGTCGGGACCGAACGCGCCCATATCGGTGACGAAACGGAAATACGCGTCGTCGATGATTCCGAGGACGGCAGGTGGAACCTCGACCACCATCGGTTCTTTTGCGACGTCCATGCAGAACCATTGATAGACCACGGTGGCGTTCGGCGTCAGGTACAACGTGCGGGCATCGGAGAGCTGCTCGGTAATGCCGATCGCTCCGTTGGGCGGGAAGCCCGCCTCGATGAAGCCGTTCTTCAAGGCCTGGACCGAAGTTGCCGGTATTCCGGCGAGGAAGGCCTCGACCCCACGAGCGAAATCAAGGTGGTCATAGACTTTCTTGGCCGTCTCTGCATCCGGTAGGCCGTCCTTGAACTTCAGAGTTCCGATCCGCGTCTCGACCGAATCAGGCGTGACGATGGACTTGGGAACGTCCGCCTTGAACTTTTGCGCGCTGGCGATCATCGGCGTGACGACGAATGCCAGCATGGCGGCTGTGATGATGAGCTTCTTGGATTGCGAGGTTTTCATGGAGAACTCCCCTACGATTTTTTTGATGGATAGCGCTTGCCTATTTCGCCGCGGTCAGCCCGCTGCTACTTGTGATGCCCCAGCGGCATCGAAAGCGCCGAGATGTTCATCACCCAGGGATGCGCGTACTCTTCGAAGCCGGAACCCATCGGTGGCGGAAACGTCGGGTCGGCGAAGGCGCCGACTCTCACGCCGGTCCGGGCTGGATCGGACTTTCGGTAGTAGTAAACAGTCGACCCGCACACAGGGCAGAAATGAGACGTGACCAAATCTGCAGCTGAATCAGTGGCGATCCCATCCGAGCCGGCACAGGTGCGGTACGGGGTCGGCTTCGCACCCTCGATGGGGAACCTCCACGCCGTCGATTTGCCTTCGATCTTCACCTGCTCGTTCGGGAATCGCGCCTGGAGAGAAAACGGGCTGCCCGTCTTCTTCTGGCACAAGTAGCAGTTGCACATGACAACCCGGTCCGGGTCGGGGCCGGTGCAGGTCACGCGAAGCTGCCCGCAGTTGCACGAAGCCGTGCGGGTTTTGATGGCAGAGGCCTGCTTGGACCTGGGCTTGCCGGCGGGAGCCTTCCCGCTGCCGGGCGCCTGCGTTTGTGCCTGCGCCGTCGTGCTGCTCATTGCGGCGTCGAGGAGCGCGAGCGCACCGACAGCGAGGACAGAACGTCTTGAGTATTTAGTGTTCATGACAGATCTCCTGGGCGTGTGTTGGGTCGCGTGTCATTTCACCAACTCGACGTCCGGCAGTTTCCACGTTCCGTCAAACACCCCTGGTTTTGGGGTGTAAAAGCGGAACATCGGGTAGAAGCCTTTGCCAGGAACCGTCTCGGTCCAGTTGCTCTCCTGGCCGGCGGGAGCTTTGGGTCCGAAGTAAAGATCAATCGAGCCGTCGGCGTTGGCCTTGAGCTTGTCATAGGACGAGTGGGCGGCGTCACCGCTGGGGTTCTGGATCATGGAGCGGGTCGCGGTGTCGTAGAGCGTCAGCGACCAGAAGCTCACGGCCGGCACGTTCGCCGGCACGCGCAGGCGATAGGACTTGCCGCCGTCGAGGCGCTTGCCGTCCTTGTCCTTGAAGGCCTGGACGTATTCCGACCCGGGGCCGGGCTTCTTCGACCCGATGAAAGGCGAGGTGTAGATGGCGCCGTATGTGTAGTGCAGCCGCTCGTCGAGCTGGCTGTAATGTTCGCTTTCCCCGTTGGTGCTATTGAGGACCACCCAGTTCCACTGTGTGCCGGCAAAGGCGTTGGCCTTGGCGATGCGCTGCTCTCCCTCGAAGAGCATCACGCGACCCATGGCGTCGCCGGCGCGGGCCGCTTCTTCGAGGATCGCTTTCTGCCGCACATTGGGTGCGAACGGCTTGCCTTTCTCGATGCCCAGGGGCTTCAGCATGGCCATGAAAAAGCGATCGCGCTCGTGAACGGGGTTGTTGTTGATGAACGCAGAAAGCCGCGCCCAGTATTCGATGCCGGCCGGCGGAAGGGTGTCCACCACCTTCCCCGAGAAGGAAACGAACCTGGCAGCCTTGGGTTTGCTGCGTTCACTCCACGGGTAAACATTCATCTTGCTGACGACCTGCACCGCGGGGCCGAAGTCGCCTTTCACCGCGATGCCGCGGACCATGACGTTGTAGTTGTTCATCGTCCCCCGCAGGACGTGATAGCCGGTCGCGGGAACTTCGCCCTTGTAGCCAGGGGGAAGGAGCAGAAACTTTCCGCCCTTGTCTTTATCGGGCCCGGGCAGGCCCAGGTCGGTGATCGCGCGCTGCCAGAAATCGTCGATCAGGCCCACGATGGCGCCGGGCGGGACATCGACCACCATCGGCCCATGCTTCCCGAGATCGATGTTCGTCAAAGCATAGACCGTGCTGTCGTTCGCCGTGAGCCAGATGCCCTTGGCGTCGGCGAGTTTGTCGGCGATGATGAATTCGTTGTGGTCGACGCCGAGGTCACGCTTGACCCCCAACCGGATCGACTCGAACGAAACGACCGGATAGGACCACAAGTAGGCTTGCACGGCACGCTGGTAGTCCATCTCATCGAAAACTTTCTTCGTGGTCTCGTCGGTCGGATACCCCCTCTCGAAGTTCAGCTTGCCGAAGCGGGTATCGGTCGTCTGCGTCTGCGCGCCGGCGGTCATTGCGGTGACGACGAGCGCTAGCGCTGCGGCACTGGCGATAACGTCTTTCAGGTGTCTGGTCTTCATGATCGGTCTCCCATGGGTAATCGATTGGCCCGGCTATGTCACTCGGCGGTCCACGTCAGCAGCCAGCCTGAAGCCGAGGTGCGACATCGGGTTGAGCGGATCGCTACCGCGGCGCGCGCTCGGCCGATAGCTCAGGCAGTAATCCACGTTGCAGAGGAACGAGCCGCCGCGGATCACGCGCTTCGGCGCATTCACCGGCACGCTGCGATCCTCCGGGTCGTAGCTCTCCGAAGGCCCGCGCGGATCGATCACCTTTCCTGCGCGCTCCTGCGTGACAAAGTAAATGGAGCTGTACCAGTCGGCGACCCATTGCCAGGCATTGCCGGTCATGTCGTACAGGCCATAGCCGTTGGCCGGGAAGGTGCCCGCGGGCGAAGTGCCGACCGCACCACCCGCCTTGGCGCTCACGATCGGCTTCACGACGGGAAAGCGCTCCTGCCGGCCTTCCCAGATGTTGGCCATCATCCGGCCCTGCGGCGCGAGGTCGTCGCCCCACGCGTAAGTCGCTTGTTCGAGGCCGCCGCGCGCGGCGAATTCCCACTCGGCCTCGGTCGGCAGGCGCTTGCCCGCCCACTTCGCGTAGGCGGCCACGTCGTCGTATGAAACCTGCACCACCGGGTGGTCGTGCTTGCCCTCGATGTTGCTGCTCGGCCCCTGCGGATGGCGCCAGTCCGCGCCGGGCACGAACGCCCACCATCGCGAGTAATCGTCGAGCGGGACTGGCTCGTCGGTACCGATGAACACCATCGCACCGGGCACCAGCTCCGAGTCCGGCGGCTTCGGCGTTCCCGGCGCGATCTTTTCCCAGTCCAGCTTGCGCTCGGCGGTCGTCACGTACCCGGTCGCCTTCACGAACGCCGCGAACTGCGCGTTGGTGACGTGCGTGCGGTCCATCCAGAAACCGCCGATGCGCACCTTGTGCGCCGGCCGCTCGTTCTGCTGCGCGAGCTTGTGGTCGCTGCCCATGAGGAACTCGCCGCCATGCCGAGGGGGCCGCGCACGCCGTCGCCGACAACCACCACCGGCTCCTGCGGGGACAAGCCTCGCCTGTACCACCACCACCCCAGGCCGCCAGCCGCGCCGCTGGCCGTGATTCCTGCTGCGATCAGGAAATTGCGGCGAGCGTGGCTTGCCGGTGCAAGCGGCGGCGCAGCTTGCGCCGCCGTTCGTTCACGGCGTTGCCTGTTGTTCTGGCTCATTTCTTCATCGGGCTGACTTCGAGGACGATCTTCTGGATCGTGCCGGTGAACCGGGTCTCGGGGCCGATGCCGATCCCCTGGGCGACCGGCGTCTGGTTGTCGATGCCAACGTCGGCGGTCTCGTCCGCCGAGAAGATATTGGGCTGGGTCTTTTCGACGCGCCCTTCGGCAACCTGTTTTCCGTTCACGGAGAGCGTCGCCTTGCCGCCCTTGCCAAGGCCGCCGCCGTCATAGGCGAAGTCCAGAACGACTTTCGCCGGACCCGCCGGCAGCGCTTCGGGCGCGGTGACGGTGTAGCGGTCGAGCCCGAGGAAGTTGTACACATAGGACGGCTTGCTATCCTTCATGTACAGCGACCAGCCGCCAAACTTTCCGCCCTGCGACAGGATCGCGCCGTTGGCGCCGCCGGCCGGGATTTCGAGATCCGCGGTGATCTTGCTCGACCGGTTCTTGATGTTCATGAAGCTGTTTTCGAGCATGCCCTGCATCCCCTCGTAGAGCGTGAGGGAGGTGCGGTCGCCCATGAAATCCGGGCGGCCCGCAAGGGTCGCGTTGGTGCGCTCGATGGTCCGGTCGTCGATGGGCAGCACGTTGTACTTCTGCGCCTCCTTCATGAACAGCGCCTGCATCTCCTTCAGCTTCTCGGGCTGCGCGGCGGCCAGGTTCTTGGTGAGGCTGAAATCGTTCCTCACGTCGTAGAGGTCCCAGACGTCGGTGGTCAGCGGCGGCAGGTTGGTGGTCTGCCAGGGCGCGCGGTGGATGGTGCGGGCAAACCAGCCTTCGTGGTAGATCGCGCGATTGCCGAACATCTCGAAGTACTGCGTCTTGTGCCGCTCCGGCGCCTTCGCGTCGTTGAAGGCGTAGAGCAGGCTGGTGCCTTCGATGGGTGTCTGCACCGTGCCGTTGACGCTCTTGGGTTGCGGCAGCCCGGCGGCTTCAAGAATCGTGGGCGCGATGTCGATGACGTGCGAGAACTGGCTGCGCAGCCCGCCCTTCTCCTTGATACCCTTCGGCCAGTGGATGACCATCCCGTTGCGCGTGCCGCCGAAGTCGGACGCCACCTGCTTGGTCCACGAGAAGGGCGTGTCGAACGCCACCGCCCAGCCAGCGGCCATGTGCGGGAAGGTTTCCGGACCGCCCCACTTGTCGATCAGCGGGATCAGGTCTTCGACCTTCTCCTCCACGCCGTTGAAGTAGGTCATCTCGTTGTACATGCCGACGAAGCCACCCTCGGCGCTGGTGCCGTTATCGCCCATGATGTAGATGAAGAGCGTGTTGTCCAACTCGCCGATGTCCTCCAGCGCTTTCCTGAAGCGCCCGACCTGGTCGTCGGTGTGCTCCAGGAATCCGGCGAACACCTCGGCCTGGCGCGCGAAGAGACGCCGCTGGTCTGCCGGCAGCGAGTCCCACGCCTTGAGGTCCTTGGGTCGCTCGCCCAATTGGGTATTCGGCGGCACCACGCCGAGCTTCTTCTGGCGCTCGAGCGTGTCGACCCGGGTCTGGTCCCAGCCCTTGTCGAACTGGCCCTTGTACTTGTCGGCCCATTCCTTCGGCACGTGGTGCGGCGCGTGTACCGCGCCGGTGGCGTAATAGACGAAGAACGGCTTGTCCGGCGTCATCGACTGCTGGGCTTTCACCCAGTTGATGGCCTGGTTCGTCATGTCCACGCTGAAGTGGTAGTCCTTCATTTTCGGCGGGTCGACCTTGATCGTGCCGTCATAGATCAGCGGGTACCACTGGTCGGTCTCGCCGCCGATGAAGCCGTAGAACTTGTCGAAGCCCTGGTGGGTGGGCCAGCGGTCGAACGGCCCCGACACGCTGGTCTCCCAGGCGGCGGTTTCGTGCCACTTGCCGAAGGCGCCGGTGCTGTAGCCGTTGAGGCGCAGCATTTCGGCCAGCGGCGCAACGCTGTTCGGGATCTGCCCGGTGTTGCCGGGGAAGGCCGTCGCGGTCTCCATGATCGAGCCGGCATTGGCGGTGTGGTGATTGCGGCCGGACTTGAGGGCGACTCGTGTCGGTGAGCACAGCGCCGTGGTGTGAAAGTTGTTGAAGCGCAGGCCGGACTGGGCGAGCTGGTCTAAGGTCGGGGTACGGATCGGGCCGCCGAACGTGGTGGGTCCGCCGAAGCCGATGTCGTCGATCAGTACGATGACGACATTGGGCGCGCCCTTGGGTGCCTTGACCTCGAATCGCGGCGGGGCCTTGGCCTTGCGCGCGTCAAGCTCAGTGTAGGTCTGCCGCTTGGGTTCCGCGATCGGCAGCACCGTGCGATCGAGTTTTTCCTGCGCTGAAACCGTCGTGCCGGCGAGTGCCAGCGCGAGTCCGGCGACGGCGATGAGGTCTTGCATGAGGTTGACTTTCATGGCTGTGTTCCTCTATATGAATAATTGCTCAGCGAAGCTGCCGAACTGGCCGGCAGCCAGAAGCTCACCCCCCGCTTTCGTCCGCCACGGACATTGTCGATGCCGCGGCCAACAGCATTCCGGCGCACATGGACTTCTTGAGACTGGTTATCCAAGCCCACGGTGCGATGTGCAGCCATGTAGTAGCCCATGCCCATTGTTTATAGAGCAAGCTTGCTTTTTTTCCAGACGCTGACATGGCTGTGGACAAGCACCAAGAACACCAAGCACGGGCATTACCCTGCAGGCACCCCGGAAGGGATTTGCAAAATTCCGGGGAAGTCGATCCTGCGCGAGCGTCGTGGCATCGTTGCGGTGAAGCTTGATAGAAGCAGGCCGGAGATCATGTGCGCCGGCAGGAATGAACTATAGGGACTTACCTATGCGCTATTGGCTGGTGAAGTCCGAACCATCCGACGTCAGCGTCGACGATTTAGCCAAGATGCCCAAGACGCTCGCCAGGTATGGCGTGCGCAACGACCAGACACGCAATTTCATGCGCGACCAGATGAAGGTTGGCGACAAGCTGAATCGCCCGGGTTAACCATCCAGGGGATGCGCTGGAGATTTCGGTGAAAAATGATGAAGCCGCTTAAATGAATGAGGATATTGGTCGGCTGCAGATGGCAGCATCTAGTGCTGAACGGACACTCGGGAAGCAGCCACAACTGGCTGAAATGGGTCGGCTGCCGTCCTTCGCTGCTAACGAAAGCAGCCATTCGGTGGCGTACTCCCTGAACGTCGGCAACCTGCACGACACCGGTCATTTAACTGGGGGGACGCCACCGGCCGCAATGGCCGAGGTACCGACGTTCGCGGTAGCCTAACTGACTGACCACTTCTGGGCCGAACTCAGCCACTCCCCCTGCAGCGCATTGACGCGTGCGCCAAAACCCGACAGGCTGAAACCTGTTCCGGTTTATTCGATGTTGCCCATGAACGCACGTTTGCATTGCACGCGCTGGCTTGCGCTGTGCCTGTTTTCCACCACGTTGTTCGCCGCCTCGCCAGACGGCGTGGTGGCGGTGTCGCATCCGGCCGCTGCGGCTGCCGGCGCGCGCATGCTGGCGCAGGGCGGCAATGCCATCGATGCCGCCGCCGCGGTGCAGTTCGCGCTCAACGTGGTGGAACCGCAGTCCTCCGGTATCGGCGGGGGCGGCTTCATGCTGGTTCACCTCGCCAAGACCGGCGAGACCTTCATCGTCGATTCGCGTGAGCGCGCCCCGGCGGCGGCCAGCGCCGACATGTTTGCTCCGGATGGCCTGGCGATGGCGTTTCCGCTGGCCTCGACCAGCGGCCTGGCGGTCGGCGTGCCCGGCACGCTGCGCGGCATCGACACCGCGCTGCGCCGCTGGGGCACCAAGAAACTCGCCGACACGCTGGCGCCGGCGATCGAACTCGCCGGGCACGGCTTTCGCGTCAACCGCTTTCTGGCGGACGACATCGCCCACGACGATGGCCGCACGCAGTTGCATCCGGAAACCGCCGCGACCTTCCGCCCCGGCGGCGTACCGCTCGCCGAAGGCGACTGGCTGGTGCAGCCCGACCTGGCGAAGACGCTAAAGCTGATTGCCGCCAAGGGGCCTGATGCGTTCTATCGCGGCCCGCTTGCCCGGGCCATCGTCAAGGCCCAGCAACGCAGCCGCAGCGAACTCGGCGACGCCGGCCGCGGCCGCATGACGCTCGCCGATCTCGCGCAGTATCAGGTGGTGATCCGACAACCCCTGATCGGCCACTACCGCGGCTGGACGCTGGAGGGTATGCCGCCGCCGTCGTCGGGTGGCTTGACGGTGCTGCAGATGCTGAACCTGCTGCAGCGCTTTCCGCTCGGCGACACGGCGCAGGGCTACGGCTTTGACAGTCCGCAAACCCTGCACGTGATGATCGAGGCGATGCGGCTGGCGTTTGCCGACCGCGCGGTGTGGATCGGCGATGACGACACCATGCCGGTGCCACAACGCGGGTTGCTGCATCCCGGCTATCTGGCCACCCGCGCCGCACAGATCAAACCGGACAGCCGCATGGACACGCCGCAGGCCGGCGACCCCACGCCCTGGGATTCATCCACCACCGTGCGGCCAGCCCCATCGCGTGTCCACGAAGAAAGCCCGCACACCACTCACTTCGCCATCGTCGACCGCTGGGGCAACGTGGTGAGTGTCACCACCACCATCGAATACACCTGGGGCACGGGCATCACCGTGCCGGGCTATGGTTTCCTGCTCAACAACGAACTGACAGATTTCAACCTGGCGCCCAGCGCCGACGCCGTGGCGGGCAACCCCGGCGCCAATGACGTTGCCCCCTACAAGCGCCCGCGCTCCAGCATGGCCCCGCTGCTGCTGCTGAAACAGGACAAGCCGGTTGCCGCCTTCGGTTCGCCCGGCGGCGCAACCATCATCAACTCGGTGCTCAACGTCACGCTCAATCTGGTCGACCACGGCATGACCCTGCAGCAGGCCATCGATGCCCCGCGCCTGTCGGTCACCCAGGCTGCCGGCCAGGTGAGCTGCGAAGGCGGCCAGGTCTTCATGCAGCCCGCGTTCAGCGTCGGCACGCAGGATGCCTTGCGCAAGCTGGGGCATATCGGCCTGGGTGAAGCTGGCACGAATGGCTGCCAGGCGAGCATCGGCTCGGTGCAGGCGGTGGCGATCGACCTGGCGACAGGCGTCCACGAGGGTGCGGCCGATCCACGCCGCGAAGGCACGGTGATCCGGGTCAAAGCACCGCAGGATTGATCCCCCAGGCTGCATTCCGGTCCGCCGGAATGACCAAACCTTACCCCTCGCAGGGCCGGAACATTAGCGCGGCCGCTGGTACACCCCGACCAGTTCGGCATGCGCCAGGATGTGGCCCTGCATCGCCTTTTCCAGCGCGGCCTTGGCGGGCTGCTTCAGGTCTGGCAGAAACACATCCAGCGCAAACAGCTTGTGGACATAGCGATGCTGGCCGATGGGCGGGCACGGTCCGCCATAACCGGTGCGCTGCCAGTCGTTCACGCCCTGCCGGGTGCCCGCCGGCAGATCCGTGTTCGCAACGCCCTCGGGCAAACCAGTCGCTTCAGGCGGAAGGTTGTAGAGCAGCCAGTGCACCCAGGTCATCTTGGGCGCGGCGGGATCCGGCGCGTCCGGGTCGTCGACGATCAGGACCAGGCTTTTTGTATTGGCAGGCACGCCGGTCCAGGCAAGCGGCGGCGAACGATCCTGGCCATCGCAGGTATGACGGAAGGGAATCACGCTGTTGTGCGGGAAAGAGGCCGAACTGAGGGTCAAACTCATGGCAGCGTTCTCCTTTGGGTGGTGGGGCGATCCGTTCCCTGAAGCCGTAGCCGGGATGGCTGACAAGGCCACCAGCACAATCCACACCAGAAACAGGCGTCTTGTATGGGCGTGCATGATTTCAACACCACCTAAAAAGCGTATTTCAACTCAACGACACACCAGCACCGGGATTTTGCAGTGCGTCAGGACCTTCTGCGTTTCGGAACCCAGCATCAAGGCGCGCGCCCCGCGACGGCCATGCGACGCCATGAAGATGAGGTCGCAGCCGCGACTTTGCGCCATCGCGATGATGCCTTCATGGGGTTCTTCGCATTCGGTGCTGACGGCTTCACATGCCACCCCCGCCTCGGCCGCCGTTTGTTTCGCGTTGTTCAGGATCGACTCGACCCGCTTGTCCATCGCAATGCGATATGCCTCGCTGGCCACGGCAAAGTCAAACATCCCCTCGGTGGCCATTCCGTAGGGCAAGTAAGCGGATTTTGCGTGATAGACCGTCAGCCGGGCGCCGGTCTCCCGGGCAAAAGAACAGGCCTGTTTCAGGGCTGTCTGGGATAACTCGCTGCCATCGATGGGTACGAGCAGGTGCTTGAACATGACCGCCTCCTTTTTGCTGTCTGAAGCATAGGCTATCCGTTCGTCCATTCCACCGCGTCAAAGAGGCGCAATCGCTGTTCCATCCCGGGCGTCGGCTATGGTTCAAGCAAGAGGCTGGAATCATCGTCTCGTCCCCCATCTGTCATTACGCTCATGCCCATCCACAACGCCGACATTGCGGCCACCTTCGAGGAAATAGCAGACCGTCTGGAAATCCAGGGCGCCAATCCGTTTCGCATCCGCGCCTACCGCAACGCTGCCCGCACGCTGGGCGAACTGCCGCAGGAGCGCGCGCTACTGGAAAAAGGCGAAGACCTGACGCGGCTGCCGGGCATTGGCGACGACCTCGCCGCCAAGGTCCGGGAAATCGTTGAGACCGGACATTGCAGCCTGCTCGACCGTCTGCGGCGTGAACTGCCGCCTGCAGTCACCGAACTGCTGCATATCCCCGGCCTCGGGCCGAAGCGGGTCAAGGTGCTGTACCACGAGCTTGAGGTGCAGACCGTCGAACAGCTTTACCGGGCCGCGCGCGACGGCCGTATCCGCGCTCTGCCCGGCTTCGGCGAAAAGACCGAACTCAACATCCTGCAGACGGTGGAAGCGCATGCCAGCCAGACCCGCCGCTTCAAGCTGGCGGTGGCGGCGCAGTATGCCGACGCTCTCACCGCCTTCCTGCAAACTGTCCCTGGCGTCGGCCAGGCGACGCTGGCCGGCAGTTTCCGCCGCATGCGCGAGACGGTGGGCGATCTCGACATTCTGGTGACGGCTGCGGCTGGCAGCCCGGTGATGCAGCGCTTCACCGCCTACGACGAGGTGGCCGACGTGCTGTCCGCCGGCCCCACCCGCGCCAGCGTCATGCTCAAGTCCGGCCTGCAGGTCGATCTGCGCGTGGTGGAAGCCAAGAGCTATGGCGCAGCGCTGTGCTACTTCACCGGCTCCAAGGCCCACAACATCGCGATCCGCCGCATCGCGCAACAGCGCGGCCTCAAGGTCAACGAATACGGCGTGTTTCGCGGAACCGAACGCATCGCCGGCGAGGACGAGGCCTCGGTCTACCGCAGTGTCGGCCTGCCCTTCATTCCGCCTGAACTGCGCGAGGATCGCGGCGAGATCGAGGCGGCGCATGGCGGACGCTTGCCCAACTTGGTTGAATTGGCCGACCTTCGTGGCGACCTGCACGCCCACACCCAGGCCACCGACGGCCACAACAGCCTGCGCGAGATGGCGCTGGCGGCGAAAGCACTGGGCCTGCAATACCTCGCCATTACCGAGCATTCGCGCCACCTGACCGTGGCACATGGCCTCGATCCGCTGCGGCTGGCCCGCCAGTGCGACGAGATCGATCAGCTCAACCAGGAACTCGACGGCATCACCTTGCTCAAGGGCATCGAGGTGGACATCCTGGAAGACGGCAGCCTCGATCTGCCGGACGACGTATTGGGCCGGCTCGACCTGGTGGTGGGTGCGGTGCACAGCCAGTTCCATCTGTCGCGCGCGAAGCAGACCGGGCGCATCCTGCGCGCGATGGATCACCCGCATTTCACGCTGCTGGCGCACCCCAGCGGGCGCCTGATCGAACAGCGCGAGCCCTACGACGCCGACATGCTGCGCATCATTCGCCATGCAAAAGATCGCGGCTGCTTTCTCGAACTCAACGCCCACCCCGATCGCCTCGATTTGCTGGATAGCCAGTGCCAGATGGCGAAAGAGGAGGGTGTGCTGGTCAGCATCAATTCCAACGCCCACAGCAGCTTCGATTTTTCCAATCTCAAGTATGGAGTCGGCTAGGCCCGGCGCGGCTGGCTCGAAAAGAACGACGTGCTCAACACCCGCCCGCTGGCGGCGCTGCGGCGCCTGCTCAAGCGCACCATGTAAAGCCATGCTGCCCCTGGCTCTGATCGGCGACTTCATGCCCAGCCGATATCAGCCATGAGTGAAATTGCGCATGGCGAATGAATGAATGGGTGCCGCGACGGGCGTTCGCGTGGGCCAGCCTACTCCTGCAGATGGTGATGGCCAATGCTCACGCGTTTGGGCTGCGGCCTGTCAGCGGACAGATCCTCGATGAACTGCACGGCATCGCCCTCATTGAGCTGTTTGAGCGTGGTGTTCACCAGATTGTCGGCATTGAAATACAGTTCGTCGCCGTCGGCTCGCAGGATAAAGCCATAGCCCTCATCGGGAAACAGCCGCACCACTTCACCGACGTATTCCGTATCGTGGATCTTGGTCTCGCGGCGCAACAGCCGGGAATAATCATCAAGCTGGCGCCTGGCTGCATCGAAAGCGTCGCGCAACGCGACATACACATCTTCGTGCTGGTCGCGGTTCACCACGATTTCGCTTCCCGGCACGCCGATGTCGATGCGCGCGTTGAAGAACTTGCCCTGTTGCTTGTGCTGGTGCGGCATTTCCACCACCACCCGGCAGGACATGATCGGCTCAAAGAAAGTCTCCAGTTTTTCTGCCTTGTCGCGGATATGCGCTTCCAGCACGTCGGAATGTTCGATGTCGCGAAACGTGATTTGCAGGGGTGTTTTCATCTTGTGTCCTTCCGTTCAGGTTGTCATTTACCGGTCAATGCCGGTCAATGCCACTACTTGATTGAACCCTTAATACAGACGCGCCATGCCACATTGCGTCTGCCTGCGCTCTTGATGAAGTTCATCCCTTACTTTTAATTTAGTGCATGGAATTGAAACAGATGCATATCTGCTTGATGCCGCACTTGATTAAGCGAGCCACGCGAACGGACCGGCTGTTCGGTCCGGACGACAGGCCGAAAGTCCATCTGCTATATATTGAAAGTGATATTCAAGAGTTGAGTTTGACCATGCGGCATCGGACAAAAAGGAAAGACCATGACGCGAAATCCCATCGATATTGCCAGCCGTGTCAGTCCGCGCCTATCGGCACTGCTGCGCAGCCGGGTCAACAATCCGGCGTGCGAGCAACCCATCAGCCTCATGGCGGTGCACCGCTTTCTCGCCGACCTGTTACCCGAGGACTTCAAGGAGGCCGAGCAACTGCATCACTTTGATGTCAGTGAATCGCCCCTGGATGAACTGGATGCCCTCATCGAGGAATTCGGCGCCACCGCCCTTGCCATCGATTTTGTGCAGGCCAGCGCCAGCGAACCGCTCTCGCGCGTGATCGAGGCGGTGGTCAACGACGACAACCGTGAAAATCCCCCTACGCTGGCCGCGATCAGGGACGCCCTCCTGGCCGGCCTGGGCGCAAGCCTGGTCGGCGACGGCGTGCTGGAGGAGGACGAGGACGACACCCTGTTGCCGGAGATCGACGCGTTGATCGAACAGTTTGGCGCCGACAGCCTCGCGGAAGAATTTCTGCGTTATGAGTAACCGGCCCATCTCAGAGGAACATTCATCATGTTGAGAAAACAGCGTTCGAGGCGCGTTCTGGCGGGGGTTCTGGTGGTGCTGGGCGGCGTGCTGATGTTCATGGCACCCGCAATATGGGCCGGCCTGATCGTGCTTGCGCTGGGCGTTGTCATTGAACTGGCTGGCATTGCGCTGGAGCATCAAGCCTAGCCCACCGGCTGCCAGACCTGGAGTTGCCATGAGAGCCCTGATTATCAGCGCGGATCATTTCGAGGATTCCGAACTCCTGTTTCCCTTTTACCGGCTGCAGGAGGAAGGCATGGAGGTGTACGTCGCTTCCATTGCCAGGGGGAAAATAAACGGCAAGCACGGCTACGAGGTTGCGGTGGACATAGCACTGCGGGATGTCGACCCGACTAACTACGACCTTCTCGTTCTCCCCGGCGGCAAGGCCCCTACGAAACTGCGCAAGGAGCCGGCCGTCATCGCGATCGCGCAGGATTTCATGCGTCGCAACAAACCTGTCGCCGCCATCTGCCACGGACCGCAGATTTTGATCTCGGCTGGCGTTCTGCAGGGGCGGCGCGCCACCTGCTACCACTCGGTTGCCGAGGAACTGCAAAACTCAGGTGCGCTGTACGAAGACACGGAGGTGGTGGCGGACGACAAGCTGGTCACCTCCAGGCAGCCCTCCGATCTGCCCGCCTTCATGCGTGAAACGGTCAGGCTATTGGGAAAAACACCCCGATGAACCCTTCATCTGTTGTCGCGCATCCTAGTATGAAGAAGTGAGAAGCAACTTTAGAAACTGATTCTGTCCAGGGTGCTGGTGTGACAACATGAAAAAAACACGGCTTGCCATCATCGGTCTGGGGAACGGGGGACGCAAATGCGTTGAGGCCATCGCATCCGATCCGGCGACAGTGCTCGCCCGCGTGGTGCGGCGCATCGACAGTTCACCCGAACCCTGGTTGAAAGCCCCGGCCGTAACCCATATCAGCGAGTTGAAAGAAGTGGATGCCGCGCTCATCTGCGTTCCGGCCCGAGGTCATGGGGATTGCCCAAGGCCTGCTGCAAGGCCGTATTCCCATCGTGGAATGCGCACGTTTTCATGGCGAGCCCTTCCTCGAACACAAGTCGGATATCCATCGGGCCGCGCTGCGCACAAGGTGCCGGCCATTGTTGGCGCAGGATGCGACCCCGGCGCCCTTTCCCTCTTTCGCAGCCAGTTCGCGCTGCTGGCGCCCCGCGGACATACGGAAACCAGCTTGCATACCGGGACCAGCCTTCACCACACCCTGGCCGCGACTGGAATCCAGGGCGTCCGCAAAGCGCTGGCGACCGAATGCACAGCCGTGGGCGGAGTGCTCCAGCGTTACGTCTATGTCGAACTGGAACCCTCGGCAAACGCTGCCGCAGTGGAAGATGCCATCGTCAATGACCCCCTCTTTCTCGATGAACAGACGCAGGTATTTGCCGTTCCCAGCATTGCCGCGCTGGAAGAAACCACCCATGGCGTGACGCTGGAACGCCGCACCGCACCGGCAGAGGCCAGCCACGCCTCCTCGTTGCTGGAAGCCCGTTACGACGAGGCAGGACTGGCAGCGCGGATGATGCTTGTCGCCGCACGATCATTGCCATTCCCGAAGGCAGGCGCCTATACCCTGCTCGACCTGCCGCCTGGTGCACTCTGGGGAGAACAGCGACCTGTCGCGGAAAAAGAATGGATATAGCCAAACCAGATTTGTTGTCATTGTTGTCATTCATAAGGTGCGAAAAATGAAAACCCGTTTTGCTGGATTTCACCCCGTTCGTCATGACCGCCTGATTGAGGAAAATCGGCACGACACCTACCAGGCCAAGCACAAACTGCAGGAACCCACGGTTTGCCCGCAGTGCGGCGCGGTGTTTCACGAAGGGCGCTGGCAATGGCTGTCGAAACCTGCGCAGGCACACGAGGAAATGTGTCCGGCCTGTCATCGTATTCGTGACGACTTCCCGGCTGGCTTCGTGAGCATAAGCGGTTCGTTCTTCAATGATCACAGCGCGGAACTGCTGCATCTGGCGCGGAACGAGGAAGCACGCGCCAAGTCCGAGCACCCCCTGAAGCGGATCATCAAGATCGAGAACCAGGAAAACGGCATCCAGATCACCACGACCGACATCCATCTCGCTCGCGGTATTGGGGAAGCGCTGCATCACGCCTATCAGGGCGCCCTGGAATATCACTACAACGAGCAGGAAAACCTGCTGCGCGTGATGTGGGAACGCTAGGCCGGCAATCCGGCCACCCGTCAGGCAGCGCTTCAGGCTGGCTCGGGTCGCTCTGTCCCGAACCGGACTGATCGCGGTGTCGCAATGGGTAAAACCAGCATAAGAATCATTTAGGGGGGTCTGCTTTCATGCATCCGAGCGTCTTGCGTTTACCCGTCATGATGTTGCCGCAACCGGACGAGACGACCTGCGGCCCGACCTGCCTTCACGCGCTTTACACCTACTGGGGCGAGGACGCGCACCTGGCGGAGGTGATCGAGCGCACCCACAAGCTGGAACACGGCGGCACCTTCGCGATCTTTCTGGCCTGCGATGCCCTGCGTCACGGCTACCAGGCCACCATCTACACTTACAACCTGATGGTGTTCGATCCCACCTGGTTTGCGCCGGGCGTGGATATTGCCGAGCGCCTGCAGCGTCAGCGCGAGGTCAAAAAAAACGATGCCCGGCTGCAGCACGTCACCGAAGGCTATCTGGAATTCCTCCACCTGGGCGGTCAACTGCGCCTGACCGATCTCACACGCCCCCTGCTGCGCCGTCTGCTGCGCCGCAACCTGCCCATCGTCACCGGGCTGAACTCGACCTATCTGTATCGCGCGGTGCGTGAATTCGGGCCCAACGACGAACCGGACGACATACGTGGCCTGCCATCCGGACACTTCGTCGTGATCGCGGGCTATGACCGCAAGAAGCACAGTGTGCTGGTGGTCGACCCCTACGACTTGCACCCTCATGGCCCGTCGCACGAATACTGGATCAACATCGATCGCGTACTGGGCTCGATCCTGCTCGGCATCGTGACCCATGACGCCAATTTGCTGCTGGTCTACCCCCCTCAGGCGGCGCCCGGGGACGGGCCATGAGCATCCTCATCGTCGTCGACAACCCACGCGACTGGCCGCTCGACATTCCCGACGTCAGCGTCGTCGCGGCTCGCACCTACCTGACCGATCCTGCCTATGGCGAGGGTCGCTCGGTCAAGGTGTTCAACCTGTGCAAGTCCTATCGCTACCAGAGTCTGGGCTACTACGTCTCGCTGCTGGCCGAGGCGCGCAGCCACAAGCCGCTGCCCCGCGTCAGCACCATGGAAGACCTGCAATCGCAAAACCTGGTGCGGCTGCTGACCGAGGGTCTGGATGACCTGGTGCAAAAATCACTCGCACCGATCAGGTCGGATACATTCGAGCTCAGCATCTACTTCGGTCGCAACATGGCAAGCCGCCACGGCGCGCTCAGTCATCAGCTGTTCAGCCTGCTGCAGGCGCCCCTGTTGCGCGCCCATTTCGAGCGGCATCGCGACCATTGGCAGCTGCGCAGCGTGCGCGCCATTGCCGCCAGCGACATCCCGCCACCGCATCAGGATTTCGTGGTGGAGGCCGCCAACGCGTATTTCATGGGCCACCGGCGGCGCACGCACAAGCGCCCTGCACCGCGTTTCGATCTCGCCATCCTGCATGATCCCGACAATCCGGAGCAGCCATCCAACCCCCGTGCCCTGCAGCACTTCGAGAAGGCGGCAGCGGAAGTGGGCCTTGATGTTGAGCGAATCACCCGCGCCGACCTGGCGCGGCTGCCCGAGTTCGACGCGCTGTTCATCCGCGACACCACTTTTGCCAACCACTACACCTATCGCTTCTCGCGCCGGGCCACTGCGGAAGGACTAGTGGTGATCGACGACCCCGACTCGATCCTGCGCTGCAACAATAAGGTCTACCTTGCCGAACTGCTTGCCCGCCACAGCATTCGCGCCCCGCGAACGCTGATGGTGCACCGCGACAACGTCGACCAGATCATTTCCAGCCTCGGTCTGCCGTGCATACTCAAGCAGCCGGACAGCTCGTTCTCGCTCGGCGTGACCAAGGTGGAATCGGAGCAGGAACTGCACGCGAAGGTGGACGCCCTGCTGCAGAAATCCGAGCTGATCGTCGCGCAGGAATACCTGCCGACCGAGTTCGACTGGCGCGTCGGCATCCTCGACCGCAGGCCGCTGTTTGTCTGCAAGTACTTCATGGCCGCCGGACACTGGCAGATCGTCAAGCGCGAACACGGGCGCACCGGCTACGAAGAAGGTCCGGTGCAGGCAGTGGCGGTGGCCGAAGCGCCGCAAGACGTGGTGAAGATCGCCCTCAAGGCCGCCAACCTGATCGGCGATGGCCTCTACGGCGTGGATATCAAACAGGTCGGTAACCGCTGCTACATCATCGAGGTCAACGACAATCCCAACATCGACGCCGGCAACGAGGACGGGGTGCTGAAGGACGCCCTCTACCGCGAGATCATGGGTTCGTTCGTGCGCCGCATCGAGGCGCGCAAGCTGAGGAGCGTCTGATGGGTGTCCCCGCACTCCACGCCTTTGCGGGCTACGGCATCGAGCTGGAATACATGATCGTCGACCGGCACACGCTTGCGGTCATGCCACTTGCCGACGCCCTGCTGCAGGCGGCATCGGGCAAGCCGCAGACGGACGTGGATCGCGGTCGCTTCGGCTGGTCAAACGAGATCGTGCTGCATCTGGTCGAGATCAAGAACGCCCGTCCCGATCCCGCGCTCGAACCCCTCGCCGCAGGCTTCCAGGCCGAGGTCAATGCCATCAACCGACTGCTTGACCCCATAAGCGCCCGCCTCATGCCCAGCGCCATGCACCCGTGGATGAACCCCGCTGTTGAAACTCGCCTGTGGCCCCACGACCAGGCCCCTCTCTATCAGGCTTACGACCGCATTTTCGGCTGCCACCAACACGGCCAGGCCAACCTGCAAAGCATGCACGTCAACCTGCCCTTCGCCAGTGACACGGAATTCGCCCGCTTGCACGCAGCGGTGCGGCTGGTACTGCCCATCCTGCCCGCCATCGCTGCGAGCTCGCCTATCGCCGACGGCCAACCCAGCGGCTTGTTGGACACCCGGATGGAGGCCTACCGCACCGCCGTCAAGCGCGTCCCTTCGGTGATCGGCCGGGTGATCCCGGACACGACCAACAGCCATGCCGAATACGAGGCGCAAGTATTGGAACCGATGTACCGCGACATCGCGCCGCTCGATCCAGACGGCGTGTTGCAACACGAATGGCTCAACGCGCGCGGCGCGATCCCGCGCTTTGACCGCAACGCCATCGAGATCCGGGTGATCGACACGCAGGAATGTCCACGAGCCGACCTCGCCATTGCCGCCGCCGCCACGGCCGTCATCCGTGCGCTCTACGATGACAAATGGTCGTCGCTCGCCATGCAGCAAGCGATCAGCACGGATAGCCTGGCGAAGATCCTGCACGCCTGCATCCGCGACGCCGATCAGGCGGTGATCGACGACGCCGGCTATCTGCATCTGCTCGGCTTGTCCGATCGGCAATACCGGGCGGGCGAACTGTGGCGGCACCTCATGACCCGGACAGGCCTGAACCGCTCCACCTTCTGGGCCGAGACCTTGCGCGTGATGCTGGAGCAGGGCCCGCTCGCCCGCCGCATCCTGCGGGCGCTCGGCAATGACTCTTCGAGCGCGCACCTGCAGCAGGTCTATCGCACGTTGTGCGACTGCCTCGAAATGGGCCGCCTGTTTTCAGAGGAATGAGCATGGCCAGCAGCGATCAAACCCTGATCACCTGTGAACATGGCGGCAATCGCATCCCGCCACGCTACCGGGGTTTGTTTGCAGGCTTTGAAGACTTGCTGAACTCCCACCGCGGCTACGACCCCGGTGCGCTCGTCATGGCCGAGGACCTGGCCGAGGCGCTGGATGCGCCCCTGATCGTTTCCACCATCAGCCGCCTGCTGATCGAACTTAACCGCACCATCGGCCATCCGAATCTCTACTCCGTTGCCACACGCAACGCGCCCGAGCCGGTGCGCCAGGAGATTCTGGACCAGCATTACCTGCCTTACCGCAACCAGATCGAGACGCATATCCGCGAAGCGATTGCACAGGGCAAGCGGGTGATCCACCTTTCCTCCCACAGCTTCACGCCCGAGCTCGACGGCGCAATCCGCAACGCCGATATCGGCCTGCTCTACGATCCGGCGCGAGCCGGCGAGGTCGAGCTCTGCTATCGCTGGCAAGCCCGGCTCAAGGCGCAGGCGCCGGATTTGAAGGTGCGCCGCAATTACCCCTACACCGGCAAGTCAGATGGCTTCACCGCCTACCTGCGGCGCTGCTTTCCGGCTGATAGGTATGTCGGCATCGAACTGGAAATCAATCAGAAGCAGGTTTTGAATCAGCGGCGGCAATGGCGGGCATTCCGCTTGCAAGTGATCGAGGCGTTGCGCCAAGCCACAACGGACTCACCTGATTGAAACACCGTGCCTGTAGAAGGCAGCCATCAGTCGAAGTTCGGCTTGACCTCAGTCAACAACCAATATTTCAACAAGTTAGCTGGCAAACTACAAGGAGTTTCATTCCGCCGCTACAATCGCGCCATGAATTCCCGCTACGCAATCATGGTTACCGTTGCCTTGGCCCTGGCGGCAACCCTGGGTGCCTTTCTGCTATTGCGCCCCAACCCTGCCCCACCGATCCGGATCGGCGTGCTGCACTCGCTCAGCGGCACCATGGCGGCGAACGAACGTCCCCTGGTCGACGCAGTGCGGTTGGCGGTTGAGGAAATCAATGCCACTGGCGGACTGCTGGGGCGGCGTGTGGAAATCGTGGTCGCGGATGGCCAGTCCGATGATGGCGTATTCGCCGCCAAGGCCGAACGGCTGATTGTGTCGGACAAGGTCAGCGCCCTGTTTGCCTGCTGGACGTCGGCGTGCCGCAAAGCGGTGAAACCGGTGGTGGAGAAACACCGGCACCTGATGTTCTACCCGCTGCAATACGAAGGGCTGGAACAGTCGCCGGTGATTTATTACACCGGCTCCGCCCCCAATCAGCAGATCATTCCCGGGACGCGCTGGGCGCTGGATACGCTGGGGAAAAAAGTCTACCTGCTGGGTTCGGATTACATTTTCCCGCGCACCGCCAACCTCATCATCCGCGATGTGGTCCAGGCCAACCATGGCACCGTGCTGGCCGAGCGCTACCGCCCATTGGGTGATGCCGACTTTGGCGCGATCATTGCGGAAATCCGTGCACTGAAGCCCGACGTCGTGCTCAACACCGTCAACGGCGATAGCAATACGCATTTCTTCCGTGCCCTGCATGAAGCCGATCTCGGCACCATCCCGGTGATGTCTTTCAGCGTTGCCGAAGGTGGTCTGAGAGCCATCGGGCCCACCGCCTTCCATCCCAACCATTACGCAGTCTGGAGCTATTTCCAGAGCCTGCCGGGCGAAGCCAACCGGCACTTCGTCGCCGCTTTCCAGCAACGCTACGGTGCGGACCGGGTAACCAATGATCCGATCGTGGCCGCCTATGTCGGCGTGCGGCTGTGGGCCCAGGCCGTGCGCGATGCCGGGACAGATGCGCCGGAGCAGGTCAACCGTGCCCTGTTGCAGCAGAGTACGGCCGCGCCGTCGGGCATAGCCGCGGTTGATCGTGACACGCGCCATCTGTGGAAACAGGCATACATCGGCAAGGCACGCGCGGATGGCCAGTTCGACGTGGTGTGGTCTTCCGGAGAGTCACTGCGACCGGTTCCATTCCCCGATTATCGCTCGCAGCTCGAATGGCAGCAGCTGGTAACAGAACGGCTCGGAACCAAGTCATGAGCGCACGCGCCATTGCCCCCCGCCTGCTGCTGAGCTACCTACTGGTGGCGGTGCTGCCATTGGCGGGGCTGGCCGCCTTTTATCTGGCCTCGTTCGAAACCTCGTTGCGCGAAACCGTGTTGACGAACATGGCCACCATCGCGGACAAAAAAGCCGAGCAAATCAACAGCTACATGGCTGAAAGGCTGTCGGATGCCCGACTGCTCAGTCAGCGGAATATCGTCCGCGATGGGGTGATCACGCTGCAACAGGCCTTTCGCACAGGCGGACTAAATTCCCCCAGCTATCGGGCCGCCGCACGCCAGCTATACGACAACCTGAGTCGGTCCTATGGCGCCGAGAAGTTTTACGATTTGCTGTTGATGGACCCAGCCGGCAACGTGGTGTTTTCGATCAAGCATGAGCCGGATCTGGGCACCAACCTGAAACATGGCCCCTACCGCGATACCCAGTTGGCCAAGGGATACGCGTTGACGCTGCAGACCCTGCAAACCCACCTCACTCACTTTGCGTTTTATGCGCCTTCCGGCAATCGACCGGCTGCCTTTCTGACAGCGCCGGTGCTGGAAAATGGTGTTTTGATCGGCGTGCTGGCCCTGCAACTGGATGTAAGCAAGCTGGAATCGGTCACGGTCGACCGAACCGGCCTGGGCCGCACCGGGGAAACGGTGCTGGCGCAGAAAGATGGAAACGACGCTTATTACACCGGCCCGCTCAGGCATATTCGGGACGCCGCCTACCGTTACCGGGTGCCGCTGCAGAAGGCTGCCCTGCCGATGCAGAAGGCGCTGGCCGGCGATCACGACCGGGGCGTCATTCGCGACTACGCCGGCATTGAAAGCGTGGCCGCCTGGCGCTATCTGCCTGCCCTGGGCTGGGGCATGGTGGTCAAGATCGACACCGCGGAGGCACTGGCGCCGGCCGCCCAATTGCGTCGGATCACCTACATCGCACTGGCGCTGTTCCTGCTGCTGTCCGGCACCATGGCCTACTTCTTGGGACGCGGACTGTCACGCCCGATCCTGAATCTCACCCGGGTGGCCGACCGCATTGCCGCGGGCGATTTCTCGCAGCACGCGCAAGGGGAAGATATTGATGAGCTAGGCCGGCTGGCCCATGCCTTTAATCACATGACGGATGCCCTGGCCGATGCCCAGCACAATCTGGAGGCCCAGGTCGAAGCACGTTCGCACGAGTTGCGTGAACTTTCCGCGTTGCAGAGCGAGATTCTCGACAAAGCCAGCGCCCTGGTGGTGGTGCTCGACCGCGCAGGACGCATCCGCCGCTTTAATCGTGCCTGCGAGACGCTGACGCAATATTCGTTTGCAGAAGTCGAAGGGCGTTTTGTCTGGGATTTCCTGCTGGCGCCGGAAGAACGGGAAAGCGTTCAACAAGAGGCGTTCACTGCCCTCGCCCGCAATCCACAAGCCCTGCAGGCTTCCCACACCAACCACTGGGTCGCCCGCGACGGCACCAGACGCTTGATCGAATGGTCGAACTCGGCGCTGCTCGACGAGGCTGGCGAGATGGAGTTCATGGTCGGAATCGGCACCGACGTGACGGAAAAAATGATCGCCGACGCAGTGCTCAGGGAGAGCGAGCAACGCCTCAACGAGGCACAGCGCATCGCCCAGCTCGGCAGTTGGGAGCTCGATCTGGTCAGCGGCAAGTTGATCTGGTCAGACGAGATATTCCGCTTGTTCGAAATCGACAAGGCGGCGTTCGGCGCTTCCTACGAGGCTTTCCTGAACGCAATCCATCCGGAAGACCGCGCGCGGGTCGACCAGGCCTACACGGACTCGCTGGCAACCCGTTCACCCTACGAAATCGCCCACCGGCTGCGCATGCCGGGCGGCCGCATCAAGTGGGTGAACGAACGCTGTGAGACCCATTACGACGAGCAGGGAAAAGCCATCCGCTCCACTGGAACGGTGCAGGACATCACCAAACTCAAACTGGCGGAAGAAGCGCTCCGGCTCTACGCCAACATGTTCGAGCACAGCGGCGAAGCCATCCTGATCACCGACAGCGACAAGCGCATCCTGGCCGTGAACCCCGCTTTCACCCGTCTGACGGGTTACACCATCGACGAGATTCAGGGTGAAAATCCCAATATCCTTGCTTCCGGACAGACGACTGCCGAAACCTATTCGGCCATGTGGACCGCCTTGAATGAGGCAGGTTACTGGCAGGGCGAGATCATGGATCGACGCAAGGACGGCACGCTCTATCCGAAATGGATGTCCCTGTCAGTGGTGCACGATGTGGAAGGCAATATCAGCCATTACATCGCCAGTTTTACCGATATCACCGAACGCAAGCTGGCCGAGGCAAAAATTAGCCAGTTGGCCTATCACGATGCCCTGACCGGCCTGCTCAATCGCTTCAGCCTCAAAAACCAGCTGGATCAGGCGCTGGCCATGGCGCATCGGGAGCACCGTGCATTGGCGGTGGTATTCCTGGATCTGGACCGTTTCAAAACCATCAACGACACCCTGGGCCACCCGGTGGGCGACAAGTTGTTGGTGGAAGTGGCGCACCGTCTGCGCGACAGTGTGCGCGACAGCGATATCGTGGCCCGTCTCGGCGGCGACGAGTTTGTGGTGGTGCTGACCGAAGTGGAAGACGCCACGGCCGCCGCCCGCTTGGCGGACAAGGTGCTGCAGGTGCTGGGCCAGCGTTACCGCCTTGGCGACAACGAATTGCATTCGACAGCAAGCATCGGCCTTGCCTTTTATCCGAACGATGGCGCCGATGGCGAGACGCTGATGAAAAACGCCGACACCGCCATGTATCACGCCAAATCAAACGGCCGCAACAATATCCAGTTCTTCACGGCCGAGATGAATCAGGCTGCGGTAAAACGCCTGATGCTGGACCAGGATTTGCGGATTGCGGTAGAAAAAAAGCAGTTCGAGTTGCATTACCAGCCGCAACTGGACAGCCGGGATGGCCGCATCGTAGGGGTCGAGGCGCTGGTGCGCTGGCGACATCCGCACAATGGCCTGGTGTCGCCGGCAGACTTCATTCCGGTTGCCGAGGAAACCGGCCTGATCCTGCCGCTGGGCGAGTGGGTGCTGGATGAAGCCTGCCGCCAGCTCCGTGCATGGCGGGACGATGGGCTCATGGGCATAACCATGGCAGTGAACCTGTCAGCACACCAACTGCATTCCCCCGTCTTGCTGGCGCAGGTTGCAGAAACGCTGAAAAAACACGGGCTGGCGGGCGCCGACCTCGAGCTGGAAATCACCGAATCGGTGGCCATGCACGATCCCGATGCCAGCATCAGCAAGCTCAAGGCCCTGCGCGGACTGGGCGTGCGCCTGTCCATCGACGATTTTGGTACGGGTTACTCTTCGCTCAGCTATCTCAAGCTGCTGCCGATCCATACCTTGAAGCTCGACCAATCCTTCGTCCGCGACATCGAGAGCGACAGCAATGATGTCGCGATCTGCACCGCCACCATCGCCTTGGCCCACAATCTGGGATTGGCGGTGATTGCTGAAGGCGTGGAAACCGAGGCACAGCGTCTTTTGCTGACCTCACACCAATGCGATTTCATGCAGGGATATTTGTTCAGCAAGCCCCTGCCGGCAGAAGCGGCGCAGGCATTCATCCAAGGACAGAATACCGCCTGAGCGCTACCGCTGACGCCGAAGTTATCGTGGCGTCGGTGGAAGGTGGCGCGCAGATCAGGCACTAGTGCGCCTTCTCCGCGATCACCACTTCACGGTTGCACAGTTCGCCCACTGCCATGCCGTACTCCTTTTCCTAACAAACCAGTTATTCAAGATAGTCGAATCTGAAAAACAGGTTGGCACGACAGGACGGCCAATTTCAGAAAGACAGAGGGCACAACCCGGATTTTTTCGACCCCACCTGTTCGCGCCAGCCCTGCGTTCGCAAACGGTGCGCTTTTATCTAGGATAAAAGCGCACCTATCTCAGGAGTTCAACATGGTTTTCACCAATCGCCATCAAGCCGCGGAATTGCTGGCCGATGCCCTGGCTGCCTACAAGGACCGGCATCCGCTGATTCTGGCCATTCCGCGCGGCGCGGTGGCGATGGGGCAGCAACTGGCGCGGGCGCTGGATGGAGAGCTAGACGTGGTGCTGGTGCGCAAGCTGCGCGCACCGTTCAATCCGGAGTTCGCCATTGGCTCGATCGACGAATCGGGCTGGACGTATGTTGCCGACTACGCCGAATCGGCCGGTGGCACGCCCGCCTATCTGGAGCAGGAAAAGCAGGCGCAGCTGGCGACGATCCGCCAGCGCCGGGCGCAATACACACCGCTGCGCCCGCCGATCGATCCAGCCGGGCGCATCGTGATCGTGGTGGACGACGGGCTGGCAACCGGGGCGACGATGATTTCCGCACTGCATGCGTTGCGCGCGCAAAGGCCGGCGCGGCTGATCTGCGCGGTGCCGGTGGCGCCGCCCGACACGCTGGAGAAAATCCGGCCGTATGCCGACGAGGTGGTGCGCCTGCATGCGCCGGAATACTTCCGCGCGGTGGGTCAGTTCTATGCGGATTTTCCCCAAGTGGACGATACCGAAGTCGAAGCCATCCTCAGGCAGGCCGGCGCTTGACGCCACGGCCTCAGGCCCTGGTCGAGCGCTGCCTTGGGCATGATGCTGATTGGTATTGATACATGCCTGGTTTGTACTAGCTTTAGATGTCTTGGCATTGCGCAAGGCAAGCAGTTGGGCGGGCAGTTTTTCCGCCTAGTTATTCAACTTTATTTCGCAAGGAATCAGGATATGAATAAACATGTCTACTCCACCGTTATCCCTACAAAACCAGCTACCCAGGATGAGCCGATATCGATTGCCCTGAGTGAGGACGGACTGATCCATGAATGCAATTCGGTCTGCGAATCCCTGTTCGGCTACCCACAGGAAGAGTTGCTGGGACACCACATCTCGCTGCTGTTCCCCAATCTGGCAAGTGTCCCTTTGGTGCGCAGCAGCGAAGTCAACCCGCGGCTGAAATATCTCAGCCACTGCGCGATCCCCTTCCTGTCCATCAAGCGTAACGGCAAGCGTTTCGCCAGCGAGTTGTTTTTCAACTACCTGAACAGCCAGAACGGTGGGCTGCGTCTCATCGCACGAAAACTTGAAAATGTGAAACTGGATTTTTTAGCCAACAGTCAGCCTTTGTTGCAGGCGTTCTGACCATCACTGTTTAAATCGCTCAAGGAGAAATTCATGGCCCTCGTCAAATGGGAACCCATCCGTGAAATCGAAGACCTGTTCGACCGCTATACGTCGAACCTGGGCTGGTAACCGAAGTGAAAATTCAGTAAGGCGTGTGATGCCGTCTTATGGTCCAGCGGTCCATCAGGCGGCATGGCATGGCATGACAGTGGCGGGCGACACATCATGCCAACCCATCAGTGAGCCCATAAGGAGCAACCACATGAAAAAAACTTTCCTATTTCCCATGGTTTTTGGCGCCCTGACGATCTCAAGCGGCCTTGCATTGGCTGCAGATCCGGTAAAAACCCAACCCCAGGCGCAAGAACAGATTTATGGCAGCCAGCTCATGACACCGCAGGAACGCGCTGAATACCAGACGAAAATGCACGCTGCGAAAACGACTGAAGAACGCGAACGCATCCGTGCAGAGCACCACACGCAAATGCAGGAACGGGCAAAAGTGCGCGGCATGACGCTACCCGATACACCTCCTCCCATGGGCGGCGGCATGGGCCCAGGGGGTGGAATGGGACCTGGCGGCAAAGGGCCGGGCGGATACTGACACTCAAGCAGGAGGTGCAAAATGAAATCCCAGTTCACGGGTTTCCACCCGGTCCGGCGCGACCGCCTGATTCAGGAGGCGCGGCACGACACCTACCAGATCAAGCACAAACTGCCAGAATCCACGGTGTGTCCCCAGTGTGGCGCCGTGTTCCACGAGGGTCGCTGGCAATGGCTATCGAGGCCGGCGCAGGCCCACGAAAAAACCTGTCCCGCCTGTCACCGCATTCATGACGCATTCCCGGCTGGCTATGTGACGGTGGGCGGCCCGTTCTTCAAGGATCACCGCGAGGAATTGCTGCGGCTGGTGAAGAACGAGGAAGCGCACGCCAAGGCGGAGCACCCGCTGAAGCGGATCATGAAAATCGAGGAGCAGGCGGACACCACCCAGATCACCACGACCGATATCCATCTCGCGCGCGGCATCGGCGAAGCGCTGCATCATGCCTACCAGGGCGCGCTCGAATTTCATTACAACGCGCAGGAAAACCTGCTGCGCGTGGTGTGGGAGCGATAGCAAGCGATCGGGAACAGGCGTTCGGACATGCAGCCGTCATTGAAATGCGCATCGCCCATCCCGATGTAGAAAGTATGCTGATATTTGGCTATCGCGCCTGAACTGGAGACTGAATGACTACGCTCACCCCCTCCCAACTCGATCAACTCGTCATGCTGTTGAAACAGGATTACCAGGCGCTTTTGATCGAGGTACGCGAAGAACTGGAAAACTCGGGCGAACAGCATCGCATCGACCTGCTCAACCGCGAGCCCGGCGACAGTGGCGATGAATCCATGGCCAGCACCTTGGCGGACTTCAACCTGGCCGTTGTGGATCGCCATGTTCACGCGTTGCGGGATATCGAGGCCGCTTTTCGGCGCGTCAAGGATGAATCGTACGGCGTGTGCATCGGCTGCGGAGACGAGATCAACTTCGCCCGTCTGCAAGCCTACCCGACTGCCAAGCGCTGCATTGTGTGCCAGGAAAAACATGAAAGGGAATACGCGCAGCCAGGCCACCCGCGCATGTAAACCGGCGCACCAGACGTTTCCTTCGCGAATGATGGATCGCCGCCGGTGTAGCTAGCTTGCGGCTGGCGCGAAATGACGCGCAAACCACGCTGCGGCCAGGCGCGCCACTTCTTCCAGTGTGCCGGGTTCTTCGAACAGATGGGTGGCACCGGGAACGATGACCAGCTTTTTTTCGCAGTGCAGTTGGTCGTAAGCCTGCTGATTGAGGTCGATCACGCCATCGTCCCAGCCGCCGACCAGCAACAGCGTCGGCGCCTTCATACTCGCCAGCGTTTCACGGCTCGCCAGATCGGGGCGGCCACCGCGCGACACCACGGCTACCGCATCCCGGCCGAGTAAAGCGGCGGCTTCAAGCGCGGCGGCGGCGCCGGTGCTGGCGCCAAAAAATCCAAGCGGCAGGTTGCGGCTGGCTTCGCTCGCGCCGACCCAGCGCGCCGCCTCCAGCAGGCGCTGCGTCAACAATCCGATATCGAAGCGCTGGGCGTAATCGCGGTCTTCTTCCGGCGTCAGCAAATCCATCAGCAAGGTGCCGACGCCGGCCTGCCGCAGCACGCCGGCAACATAATTGTTGCGCGGCGAATGGCGCGACGAGCCACTGCCGTGGGCAAACAGCACCAAGCCCGTTGCACGCTCGGGAATCTCCAGCATGCCTTCAATCGTCGCGCTGCCGGCCGGAATGTGGACGAGCGTGGACGTGCT
>JAANCK010076822.1_pt1 | contig 49585 bp, 45 predicted proteins | sample 7277841 | NCBI WGS metagenome assembly JAANCK01 (sample SAMN14222788, study PRJNA588281) | permafrost metagenome | isolation source: Arctic cryosol methane SIP | place: Canada:Nunavut | collected 2015-07 | reverse complement strand
TGGTCACCATGCCGGTGGTCAGGCACAGCCAGAGGCGGAAGAAATGGCTCGCCAGCGGATGCAGGTCCAGCGCGCGGTGGGCCTGGTGCCGATGCAGGAATATGGTGACAGCAGCAATGCTGATATGGGTCAGGACCAGGGTCACGATGACCAGGCCCCACCAAGGCAGATCCAACAGCCCGGAAAAAAACATTGAAATTCGATCCCCGCCGATATCAGAAAACAGGCAGGGATTCTACGTCATCTGGGCTATTGCGCAATGGCGGACTGTCAGGCCCGGCGGGCGCATGCGCGCCGCGGCGGCTCAGACAGGGGCGGCGTCCGCGCCAGGCAGGATGCGCACTTCGCGCTGCGGGTAGGGAATCTCGATGCCGGCCTCCTGAAAGGCGCGCCAGGTGTCGAGAAACAGCTCGGAGCGGATGCTGAGCACGCCGCTTTCGGGATCGTCGATCCAGACCCCGAGTTCGAGGTCGATGCCGCTGTCGGCAAAGCGCAGCAGAAACGCCTTCGGCGGCGGGTCGGCGAGCACGCGCGCATGCCGGCGCGCGGCCTCCACCATCAACTTCATCGCCTGCTCCAGGTCGCTTCGATACGCGACCTGAATCGGCAGGGCAAGGCGGACTTGGCGGTTGGAATAGGAATGGTTCAGGACCGTGGTTGCGATCAGCAGTTCGTTCGGAATGATGGCCTCGCGCCCGTCGAGCGCGCGCACCACTGCATAGCGCGTGGTGATGTTCTTCACCTCCCCGTAAAAATTGTCGACCGTGATCAGGTCACCGATGCGGATGGAACGGTCGAGCAGGACAATGAAGCCGCTGATGTAATTGCTCGCGATCTTCTGCAGGCCAAAGCCCACGCCCACGCCGATGGCGCCTCCGAACAGCGACAGGACCGTGAGGTTTATGCCCAGCAGCGGCAGCACGATAATTACCGCAAGCACCACCAACAGCGCCCTGGCGATGCGCGAGAACACCACGCGCAGGCTGGAATGCAGCGATTCGGCGCGCATCAGCCGCGCCTCGATGGTGCCGGAGAGCCACATCGCCGCGAGCAGCGTGATCACCACCCAGAACAGGCCCTGCAGCACCAGCCACAGCGAGAGCTTCTGCGTACCAAGATGGAACTTGATATCGTCGAGAATGTCGATCACGTCCGGCAGCAGGCCGGAAACATGCAGCACCAATCCGCCCCATACCAGGACCGCGATGGCGCGCTCGAAACTGCGCACGATGCTGCCGCGCGCGAACACGTGGCGCAGCAGATAGAAGAACAGGCGCACCAGCAGCAGCGATATGAGCAGCGGCACGAACAGCCGCAACAGGTCGACCTCGATCCAGCGCTTGGCCAGGCTGATGCTTAGCGTCAGCGGGAGCAGCGCGACGATCGGAAACAGGATGCGCCGCAGGCCGCCAACACCTAATTTCCATATGCCGTCGGCCTCGACGCGCGACAGGCGCAGCGCCCGGCCCGCGCCCCAGGCGAGGGCGAAGCAGCCAAGCAGGATGGCGATTTGCCACGCAACCTGCGGATCGTGAAGGTCGATCCAGGCGTTTTGCAGCAGGTTGCTGTAGGTCTCTTTTTTCATTGTTCGGCGTAGGGCAAGGCGTCGGCGCGGTGCCGCCGCCAGTTGGCGGCGTAGGCATGCGCGACATCGGGATTTTGCCGCAGGATCAGCACGTTTTCAGCATTCTTGTACTGCGCGGCGTAGGTCCAATTGTAGCTCCCCGTGATCACCGTAGCATCGGCAGTGCTGTCGTCGATCACCATGATCTTATTGTGCGCGCTTTGGTAGCGCACCTCCAGCATCACCGGGATGCCGGCCCGGGCCAGATCTGGTATGCGGCTCGCCTCGCCGCCGAAGGTCTGCTCCCGGTCGGCCAGCACCTGCACCTCTACTCCGCGCCGTTTGGCGGCGATCAGCGCGTTCGCCAGGGGGCGGCTGGTGAAGCTGAACGCCTGCACCAGAATCTGCCGCCTGGCCCGGCGCAGGCTGTCCACGATCAGCGCCTCGGCCTTGTCCCAGGGCGTGAATGCCACCTGCACCGTTCCCTGCGCCGGGAATTGCGGCGGCACTTGCGCCCCGGCCGCGCCGGCGAGCAGCAGCGCAAGCAATAGAGCGACCCGTTTCATCGACTTCTTGTCAGCAGCGCCGCAAAAAAACCGTCAGTGCCATGCACATGCGGCGCAAGCTGCAGGTACGCGCCGGTATCCAGTGCAATGCGCTGCTGCGCCAGCACCGCGTTGGCCGGCTGCAGCGAGAACTGCGCGTTGGCGCCGAGAAAGGACTCGACCACGCCGGCATTCTCTTCCTCGAGCAGGCTGCAGGTCGCATAGAGCAGGCTTCCGCCCGGTTTCACCAGCTTCGCTGCCGCGGCGAGTATGCGGTCCTGCTGCGCGCGGTATGCCGCGAGCGCGTTCTCGTCCTGGCGCCATTTGAGATCGGGGTTGCGCCGCAGCGTGCCCAGGCCGGTGCAGGGCGCGTCCACCAGCACACGGTCGAGCTTGCCGGCGAGGCGCTTCAGGCGCGCGTCACTCTCGCTCGCAATCCACTGCGGATGCACGTTGGAGAGTCCCGAGCGCGCAAGGCGCGGCTTGAGGCCGGCGAGCCGCTTCTCCGACACGTCGAACGCGTACAGCCGGCCGCTCGAGCGCATCAGCGCGCCCAGCGCCAGCGTCTTGCCGCCGGCTCCGGCGCAGAAATCCGCGACCATCTCGCCGCGCCGCGGCGCGAGCAGCTGGCACAGGAGCTGGCTGCCCTCGTCCTGGATCTCGATCGCGCCCTCGAGAAACAGCGCGTGCCGGTTGATCTGCGGCTTGCCTTCGAGGCGCACGCCCAGCGGCGAATAGGGCGTCGCGCGCGCGCCGATGCCGTCCGCGGCAAGGCGCGCAAGCACCGCCTCGCGCTCGGCTTTCAGCAGGTTCACGCGCAAGTCGAGCGGCGCGCTCTCGTGCAGGCTGTGCGCGAGCGCAAGCAGTTCCTGTTCGCCGTACTGCCGCTGCAGCCGGGCGAGCAGCCAGTCGGGAAAATCGCAGCGCAGCGCGAGCGAGTCGTCCTCGGCGCGCCCCTTGAGTTGCGCCAGCCAGTCGCGCTCCCCGCTGTTCAGCACCGCGTCGAGTTCGCGCAGACTCAGGCCGTGCAGGCGCATAAGCCCCGCCAGCACCAGCCGGCGCGGGTCGCGGCCCTGCGCCAGCGATTCCAGCAGCCGCAGGCGGCGCAGGATCGCGAACACGTTGTCGGCGACGAAAGCGCGGTCCTGCTGGCCGATGGCGCGGTGGGCGCGCAGGTAGCGCGACAGCACCGCATCGGCCGGATATTTGAATTCCAGCACCGCCGCCAGCGCGGCCGCAGTGTGTTCGAGCAGCGGTCGGTGCAGGGCGGGCATCAGTTTTCGATCCGCGTCAGCACCTGGTCGATGCGCGCGCCGTCCTTTTCGAGCACCAGAATGCGCACCGGCAGGTAGTCGCGATCCAGCGCAAACCACAGCTCCGTGCCCTTGTCGTCCTGGTTCTCGCGCTGCTTCACCAGATGCACCGTCTGCAACTCGCCCGCCGGCGTCTTCAGCAGTTCCGTCCCCTCGACCTTGTACTCGAAGCGGCTCAGGCCCCTGCCGTCGGTCAGCACCGCCCTGAGCACCTTGCCCGGTTTGAGATCGGGCGCGGACTGGAATGCAAAATCGTAGAGGAAGCTCAGCCGGTCCTGCAACTGCGGCACCATGCGCGTGGTCTCGGTCTTGCCGTCGTATTCCTGCGTCAGCGTCTTTTTCGCCCAATCGAAGCTGGCCACTGCGGCCGGCCGGTCGCCGCGCTGCTCGCGGAACTCGAGCGGACGCAGGCCGGCGCTGGTGATTTCGCCGCGGCAGGAACGCCTGGCCGCGCCCCGGTACAGCAGCGCGCCTATGCCCTTGCCCCGGCCTTCTGAGCTCAGCGAAAAAGTCTTGCCGTCGTGCTTCAACACCTCGGTCAGCTCGGCCGCGACGATGCCGTTGTAGCTGAGTTCGTAGCTCAGGCCGACCCGGTGCGGCGGCTGCGCCGCGCAGGCGCCGGCATAGGCGCAGGCTGCGATAAAGGCAATGGATTTGATCACGGCGCGTACGACTGCTGGGGAGGATCTCCCTTAACGCGCACCACCCCGCGCTCGATGACCAGTTTTTGTTCGAGGTACCAGCGCGCCGCCTGCGGGTAGATGCGATGCTCCTGCGCCAGCACGCGCGCGGCGAGCGCGGTTGCGTCGTCGCTGGCAAGCACCGGCACCGCCGCCTGCATGACTATCGGGCCATGGTCGAGTTCGGCGGTAACGAAGTGGACGCTGCAGCCGTGCAGCTTCACTCCGGCCGCAAGCGCGCGCGCATGGGTGTCCAGTCCTGCAAATGCGGGCAGCAGCGAGGGATGGATGTTGAGCATGCGGCCGTGATAGCGCTGCACGAATCCCGCGGTGAGGATGCGCATGAAGCCGGCGAGCGCGACCAGCCCGGGGCGGAACGCGTCGATCGCCTGCCCCAGCGCCGCGTCGAATTCCTCGCGCGTGGCATAGTCGCGGTGGGGCACTACCGCGGTCGCGATGCCGCGACCGGCAGCGTACGCGAGCCCCGCCGCATCGGCGCGGTTGCTGATCACCGCCGCCACTGGCAAACCGGCCTCGACCAGCGCCCGCAGATTGCTGCCGCGGCCGGAAATCAATACAACCATGGTGTTCATACCGGCATTCTAAAGCTATTCGGGCGCCAGCCCGACGGTTCGCAGTCGGCGCGCCTCAAGACCGGCGCGGCGCGCCCTCGGCCGCGACGCGCGGGAAATCCGCGACCGTCCCCGCGCTGTCGGCCTCGAACAATTCGCGCAACTGTTCGGCCGCCTGCTTTGCGGTCTGGATCAGCTTCGCCTCGTCGTGTTTCACCGCGTACTGCGCTTCGAGCTGGGACTCGTCGTGCTGGCGAAACAGCCCGATCGCATGCTCGGCCGCAGCGGCGCCAAAGCCCAGGCGCAGCAGCGCCTGGCGCGCGACGTCGAGGCTCGCCGGGAACGTTTCGCGATAGATCGCCTTGACGCCCAGGTCGCGCAGCCGGAAGTAGTGCACGCGGTTGCGCGCGCGCGCGAGGATCGGCAGATCGGGGAAATGCCTGCGCACCACCTCCGCGGTCTTGACCGAGGCCTCGACATCGTCGATTGCGAGCACGAACAGCCTGGCTTCGCCCGCCTTCGCGGCCTGCAGCAATTCGAGCCGCGACGCATCGCCGTAATAGACCTTGTTGCTGCCGAAGCGGCGCACGAAATCCACCTGCTGGTAGCTCGCCTCCAGCGCCGTGAACGGCAAACCGCACATGCGCAGTACGCGCGACACGATCTGACCGAAGCGGCCGTAGCCGGCGATGATGACCGGATTGCCGGGCCCGTCGATGCTGTCGTACTCGGGCGCGGCGCTGCGCGCCAGCCAGAGCGCGAGCGCGCGCTCGTGCAGCGCGAAAAACGGCGGCGCGAGCAGCATCGACAGCGTTACCACCAGCACCAGCAGCTGCGCCGTGTCCGCGGCGAACATGCCCAGGCCCGCAGCCGCCGCGAACAGCACGAAGGCAAACTCCCCGCCCTGCGCCAGCGCTGCGGCCAGCCGCTGCGAGGTTTCGTCCGGCGCGCCGCCGGCGCGTGCGATTGCATACATGAGCGCAAACTTGCCGGCCATCAGGCCCAGCGCCAGCCCGAATACCGCGAGCGGCCGCTGCCAGGCGAGGTCCAGATTCGCGCTCATGCCCACGGCGATGAAGAACAATCCGAGCAGCAGGCCTTTGAACGGCTCGATGTCGGCCTCGAGTTCGTGGCGGAACTCCGAGTCGGCGAGCAGCACGCCGGCGAGAAAGGCGCCGAGCGAGGCCGACAGGCCGATGCGCTCCATGATCAGCGCGGCGCCGATCACCAGCAGCAAGGCCGCCGCGGTGAACACCTCGCGCCCGCCGTAGCTGGCCGCGCGCTTCAGCAGCGGGCGCACCACCAGCCGGCTGCCCGCGATCACCGCCACGATCACCGCCACGCCCTTGAGCGCCGCGATCCAGTTGCCGCCGCCCTGCGCCGTGTTGGACGCCAGCAGCGGCAGCAGCGCCAGCATCGGAATCACCGACAGATCCTGGAACAGCAGCACGGCAAAGGCGTTGCGGCCATGGCGCTCGGCCAGCTGGCCGCGCTCGGCGAGCGAGGAGATCACCAGCGCCGTGGAGGACATTGCCAGGCCGAAGCCGACCACCAGCGCCTCGCGCCAGTTCAGGCCGAATGCCAGGCTCGCGAGCATCAGCGCCAGCGTGGTCGCCGCCACCTGTGCGCCGCCCAGGCCGAATACCGGCCGGCGCAGCACCCACAGCCGGCTCGGCTGCAGTTCGAGGCCGATCAGAAACAAGAGCAGCACCACGCCGAATTCGGCGAAATTCATGGTCGCCTGCACTTCGCCGACCAGGCCCAGCCCCCAGGGTCCGATGGCCATGCCCGAAGCGAGGTAGCCCAGCACCGAGCCGAGTTTGAGCCGCCGGAACAGCGGCACCAGCAGCACCGCGGCCAGCAGAAAAATTGCAGCCTGTTCGAGCAGATGCATGGCAGCCCCTCACGATGACGCATACGCAGGCCGGCACTATGCCGGACTGGATTTCCGAACCCGGATTGTATTGGCTGTCAGGCTGCCGGGTGCGCCCGGTTCGCGCTCCACCGGTCGAGCTTGGCGCGGGCGCCGTTGGTCGCCGGATCCATCGCCAGCGCATGATCGGGCATCTTCGCAGTCAGCTCGATGACATAGCCATTCGGATCGCGGAAGTAGATCGAGTGGATGAAGCCATGATCGGAAATGCCGCGCGTTTCGATTCCCTGCGCCCTGCCCTTTGCCATCATCGGCTCCAGCTCGGGCGCATCCACCTCGAGCGCGATGTGCAGATCGTAGTCGTGCTGGCGCTTGAACTCGAAAGCCATGTCCGGCGCCTCGAAGAAGGCGAGGTAGGAGCCGTCGTCGAGCTGGTAGAACGTATGCAGCGTATCGGTGTTGCGGCCGCTCTTCGTTTCCTTGATTTCGAGCGTGCCTGCCAGGCGCAGCCCGAGAAAGTCTTCGTAAAACTGCCGCGTCTGCTCCGAGTCGCGGCAGCGGTAGGCATTGTGATAGAGCTTTTTGATCACGGTCGAACCTCTTCCCTTGGCGCGGCGGACCGGCTTCACCGGTCCGGGATTTGCAATCAGAATCCGTTGCGAAATTTCATTTTGCAACGCCCAATATAGGGGAGTATGAGGAGGAGTTTTCCCCTCATTTCCAAATAGACTCTTATGCGCTCTTCCAGCCGTCAATACTAAAGCGTCCGGGGCCGAAAGCGAACAGGCCAAGCATGCCGCCCATGATGGAAATGTTCTTCAGCAAGTGGATCATCTGCCCCTGCGCTTGTGCCGCGTCCAGTCCGGCCGGATTGTGGAACACCAGCGTGACCGGTATCAGGAACAGGAACAGCGCCGCGGCTGCCCAGCGCGCCTTCCAGCCGATCACGATCAGCAGGCTGCCGCCGAGTTCGACCAGGATGGTGAGCGGCAGCAATACGCCGACCAGGGGCAGGCCCTTGCTCGCCATGTAGCCGGCGGTAGCGTCATAGCCCTTGATCTTGCCGTAGCCCGAGATGATGAAAATCAGCGCGAGCAGGATGCGACCGGCCAGGGCCGCGGAGTCTTGTACTTTGGTGTTCATGCGATTCCTCCATTGGTGAATGGTGCAATTACGCCGTTCATGCCAGGTCGAACAGGATCACTTCGGCCTGCTCGCCTTGTTCCAGCACGATCTCGTCCACGCCGCCCGCCTTGAGCGCGTCGCCCGCTTCCAGCGGCTGGCCGTTGACCCTGAGCCTGCCGCGCGCCACATGCACATAGGCCCTGCGCCCAGGCGCGAGCGTGTGGCTTGCGTGCTCCTTGCCGTCGAGCAATGCCGCGTACACCGAGGCATCCTGGTGGATCAGCACCGAGCCTTCGCGCGCATCGCCGGAGGCGATCAGGCGCAGGCGCCCGCGTTTGGACACGGCGTCGAAATGCTTCTGCTCGTAGCTCGGCCGGATGCCGGTAACATTGGGCTCGATCCATATCTGCAGGAAGTGGGTGGTGTCATCCTTGGAATGGTTGTACTCGGAGTGCAGCACGCCCTTGCCCGCGCTCATGCGCTGCACATCCCCCGGAACGATGCTCGAACCGTTGCCCATGTTGTCCTCGTGCGCCAGCGCCCCTTCGAGCACGTAGCTGATGATCTCCATGTCGCGGTGGCCGTGGGTGCCGACACCGCTGCCGGGCAGGATCCGGTCCTCGTTGATCACGCGCAGGCTGCCGTAGCCCATGTGCTCGGGATCGTGGTAACCGGCGAAGGAAAAGGTGTGGAAAGACTTGAGCCAGCCGTGGTCGGCGTAGCCGCGCTCCTTGGCTTTGCGAATCTGCAGCATGCTTGTCTCCTACGGTTAGTTCTGGTGTTTTGAACCCATGGATCAGATGATAGGCTTGCCGCATTTGGAAAAAAAGCGAATAATTTTGACATTTATATTCAAAACTACTGAATAACTTCCCTGCCCATGAAACTGAGCCTGGATGCGCTGCAGGCGCTGGACGCGATCGAGCGCAAAGGCAGCTTCGCCGCCGCCGCGGCTGAGCTGCATCGCGTGCCCTCCGCGCTCACTTATACGATGCAGAAGCTGGAACAGGATCTGGGCGTGGCGCTGTTCGATCGCAGCCGCCGCCGCGCACGGCTGACGCCGGCCGGGGAGGAACTGATGCGCGAGGGCCGGCAACTGCTGCGCGCCGCGGACGAACTCGAATGCCGGGTGAAGCGCGTCGCTACCGGCTGGGAAACCGAGCTGCGCATCGCGCTCGACATCATGATACCGGCACCGCAGCTGTTTGCGCTGATCGCGGACTTCTACGCCGAGGAATCGGGCACGCGCATACGCGTGTCCCACGAAGTGCTCGCCGGCACCTGGGATGCGCTGGTGTCGGGACGCGCCGATCTGGCCCTGGGGGTATCGGGCGAGGTGCCCGCCGGCGGCGGCTACGCGATTCGCATGCTCGGCTACAAGGACTTCGTGTTCGCCGTCGCGCCTGCGCACCCCTTGGCGAAACTGCCCGATCCGCTCCAGCACGAGCAGATCCTCGCGCACCGCGCCGTCGCCATCGGCGACAGCTCGCGCAGCCTGGCGCCGCGCTCGGTCGGCCTGCTCACCGGGCAGGACGTGCTCACGCTCCCGGATCTGCAATCGAAGGTGGCGGCGCAAGTGGCCGGCCTGGGCTGCGGCTATCTGCCGGCGCATGCGGCAGCGCCATTGATCAAGGCGAAACGCCTGGTGGCGAAGGAAGTGGAGGAAATCAAGCCGGCGGGCAACCTCTACTACGCCTGGCGCGCGCGCGAGAAGGGCAAGGCGCTGCGCTGGTTTCTCAAGCGCCTGGACGATCAGGACGTGCGCGCCTCACTGCTGCGTTACTAGGAACCCGTAACAAAAGTCCTTTTGTTACGGCCCGAATCAGGGGAGCACGAGGGGAGGTCCCCCAGGGGGACTTTCCCGTCAAGCGGGTCGAGAGCTTCGGGGCGTCTCCCCTCGTTTTGTTACAAACTCTAAGACCGGCCAAGCCGCGCGCCACCCGGCTCATGTCCGCACGGCCTTCGTCAGCGCCTCCGACTTTTGCGCTATGCGGTACATCAGTTCGTTCCAGGACTTGGTGAAGGCCGCGGCACCTTCGAGCTGGAGCGTGGCGGCAAGTGCCTGAACATCGATGCCCTCGCGTTCGAATTCGGCCAGCACCGCCTCGGCGTAGCCTTCGTCGGCCGGAAGCACGCTATCGACCTTGCCATGCTCGGCAAACGCGAGCAGCGTTTTCTCGGGGATGGTGTTGACGGTATCGGGCGCTGCGAGCGCTTCGACATAGAGCGTGTCCGCGGCCGCCGGATCCTTGGTCCCGGTACTGGCCCAGAGCAGGCGCTGCGGCCGCGCGCCTGCAGCGGCCAGTTTGCGCCAGCGCGCTGATGCGAGCAGATCGCGGTAGGCCTTGTAAGTCTGCATCGCGACGGCGATGCCGAGGCGGTTGCGATACTGCGCCGACACCTTGTCCGCGACCGCCACGTCCCAGCGGCTGATGAAGATCGAGGCCACCGAAGCCACCTTCATATCCAGGCCGGCGGCAAGGCGGCGCTCCAGCGCACGCATGTACGCTTCGGCCGCGGCGACGTAGTGCTCGCGCGAGAACAGCAGCGTGACATTGACCGGCACCCCGGCGAAGATCGTCTCTTCGATCGCCGCCACGCCGGCCGCGGTCCCCGGAATCTTGATAAACAGATTCGGGCGCTGCGCGCGCGCGTGCAGCCGCGCCGCGGCGCTGATGCTGCCCCTAGCGTCGTCTGCGAGCAGGGGCGAAACCTCCAGCGACACCCAGCCATCCACGCCGCCGGTGGCGACGTGCACCGGCCGGAACAGGTCCGCGGCCCGGCGCAAGTCCTGCAGCGCGAGTTCGAAAAACAGCTCTTCGCCCGAGCTGCCTTCGCGCGCCAGCTTGCAGATTGCCTCGTTGTAGGCATCGCCTGCCGCGATCGCGTGGTCGAAAATCGTCGGGTTGGAAGTCAGGCCGCTCACCGCCAGCTCGCGAATGTAGCGCTCGAGCGTGCCGCTGGCTAGCAATCCGCGCGTGATATTGTCGAGCCAGAGGCTCTGTCCCAGTTCGTGCAACTTTCGTGTAGCGTTCATCTTGTCTCCTTTGGTCCAGCGCCAGGCGGCGCATGGTGTTCAATCGGCAGCGGCATCGTCCTTCTCCGGGTTGCACCAGAAACCGTCCGCGGCGATCAGCGCATCCGCTTCCTTCGGCCCCCAGCTGCCGCGGCGGTACGGCACGGATCGGCGATGCCTCACCAGCACCGGGTCGACCGCCCGCCAGGCGGCCTCCACCGCGACCTCGGTGGCGAACAGCGCGCCGTTGCCGGCCATGGCGTCTCCCAGCAGCCGCTCGTAGGGCGTCGCTGCTTCCGGCTGTTGGTCGGTCAGATACAATTCACGCTGGTCGCCGAGAAAATCCTTGCCCGCGCGCTTGACGCGCGCGGCAAGCGCAACGGCATGGTTGGGGGACAGCCGGAAGCGCAGATAGTTGGCCCTTTGCGTGAGCGGCGCCGAATCCTCGAACAGGCGCTGCGGCGGCGGCTTGAGCTGCACGATCACCTCGCCCACCGAGCGCGCCAGGCACTTGCCCGAACGCAGATACCAGGGCACGCCCGCCCAGCGCCAGGAATCGATGTACAGGCGCAGCGCGCAGTAGGTCTCGACGTCGGAATCCCTGGCCACCCCGGCCTCCTTGCGATAGCCGGCGTACTGGCCGCGCACCAGGTCCCCGGGCTGCAGCGCGCGCATCGCCTGGAGCACCTCTGCGGTCTCGCCATGCACCGCCGCGAAGCCCCGGTAGGCCGGCGGCTCCATCGCCAGCAGCGCGACGATCTGCAGCAGATGGTTCTGTACCACGTCGCGCATGCAACCGGCGCTTTCATAGAACGCGCCGCGGCCTTCGATGCCGAAATCCTCGGCCAGCGTGATCTGCACGCTGGCGACGTAGTTGCGGTTCCAGATCGGCTCGAGGAAGGAATTGGCAAAGCGGAAATACAGGATGTTCATGATCGCCTCCTTGCCGAGGAAGTGATCGATGCGAAAGATCGAATCCTCCGCGAATACCGAGTGGGCGATCCGGTTGAGCTTGCGCGCCGACGCGAGGTCGCGCCCGAACGGCTTCTCGACTATGACGCGCGCCTGCTCGGCCAGGCCCGCGCTGCCGAGCCCGCTGATCACCGTGCCGAACAAGGCCGGCGGGATGGCGAGGTAGTGCGCCGGGCGCGCGGCTTCGCCCAGGGCGTTCTTCAATGCCTTGAACGTAGCCGGGTCCTTGTAATTGCCGCTCACGTACTGAAGCCGGGAAACAAGGCGCCCCAGCGCCTCCCGGTCGTCGATCCTGCCTGCGTGCCTGATGCTTTCGCTTGCGCGTTTGCGCAGCTGCGCCACGCTCCATTGCGACGAGGCCACGCCGATCACCGGAAAATTGAGCGTACGGTGTTTCGCCATCGCGTACAGCGCCGGAAATATTTTCTTGTGTACCAGGTCGCCGGTCGCGCCGAACAGCACCAGCGCGTCGGAGCGCGGCGTATCGGGTTTGGTCGTATCCATCTCAGTTCCCTGTCTTCTTTTCCACATGCCCGCCGAACTGCTTGCGCATCGCCGACAGCACGCGGTCGGCGAAATCGGCGTTGCCGCGCGAACCGAAGCGCCCGAACAGCGCAGCGCTCAGCACCGGCGCCGGCACCGATTCGTCGATCGCCGCGGCGACGGTCCAGCGTCCTTCGCCCGAATCCGACACGCGGCCGGAGTAGTCCTTCAGGCCGGGGCTCTCGAGCAGCGCGGCCGCGGTCAGGTCCAGCAGCCAGGAGCTGATCACGCTGCCGCGGCGCCATAGCTCCGCGATCTGCGCCAGGTCGAATTGGTACTGGTAGAACTCCGCATCGCGCAGCGGTGCGGTTTCCGCATCCGCCGTGCGCGCACGCGTGCCGGCATCGGCTTGCTGCAGAATGTTCAAGCCTTCGGCATACGCCGCCATCAGGCCGTACTCGATGCCGTTGTGGACCATCTTGACGAAGTGGCCGGCACCGGCCGGGCCGCAGTGCAGATACCCGTGCTCGGCGGTGCCTGCAGCGCCCTTCCTGCCCGGCGTACGCGGCGCGGCCACGATCCCGGGCGCGATGCTTCTGAAGATCGGGGCCAGCTGGCGAACGGCTTCGCCCTCGCCGCCTATCATCAGGCAGTAGCCGCGCTCGAGGCCGAACACCCCGCCGCTGGTGCCGCAATCGACATAGTGGATGCCCTTGGTCGCGAGCGCCTGCGCCCGCGCGATATCGTCGCGATAGTAGCTGTTGCCGCCGTCGATGATGATGTCGCCCGTGTCCAGGTGCGCGGCCAACTGCTCGACTGTTCCGCCGGTTACGCCGGCTGGTACCATCACCCAGATTGCGCGCGGCCTCGCCAGCTTCGCCACCAGTTCATCGATCGACGCCGAAGCGCGTATGCCGCGGCCGGCGGTGCGTTTCACCGCAGCCGCGCTGACATCGTAGACGACGCACTGGTGGCCGTCTTTCGCCAGGCGCCGCGCCAGGCTGGCGCCCATGCGTCCCAATCCGATCATGCCGAGCTGCATTGTGATTCTCCTTTTCAGGCAGATAGGGCAGTAAGCTGCGCCGGACGAAATGGAGTCGAATACAAATGAGACTGGGCTACCAGCCTACAGTTCCGCGGCGACAAGATATGTGCGGCAACGCACATGGCCGCCTCGCTCCGACGGGTTCAGACAAAGCCGGAGTACGGCGCAGCGGCTATCGGGGGAGCGGACTTCCCGCGCCGGCGCCCGGCCAGCGGGGCAAATCTACTTTGTGGCTTGCGCCAGCTGCGCGCGGATGGTTTCGATCCGGTCGCGGTTTACATTGTGATCGCCACGTCCGAGCCGCGACGCCGAACGCACCTGAATCACGCCCTTGTTCCGGTCGAGGTAGAACTCGGTGTCGTCGACAAAGCCCATCAGCTTGCTGGTGAATTCGGCGTACAGATAGTCCGGCTCCGACTTCACCACCCGCACCCGCGGCATGCCGTCCACCACGCGGCGCAATGCCGCCCAGGCCCGCTGCGCATCGCCGGAATAGCGCAGCGGCTCGATGTAATGCCGCGCATCCGCGATCCTGTCGGTCTGGCTGTTGACGTTGTTGGGCGTGGGCTTGGGTGGCGCGAGGCGTCCCTCATGCACGCCCAGATTGTCCGGCCGGGTTCCGCTGAATAGTCCCATGGGCGCTCCGATGACGATGATAAGCGCGATCAAGGCGGTGATCGCGGCCGCGACGCGCAGCAGCGTTCCGAACAGGCCGGGCTTGCGCGTCAAGCCGCCCCGCGCGTTTGCTGGCTGGCGAAGTACACGGCCTTGCGCGCGCGCATCACGTCCCCGAGCGGGCGGTGCTCGGCGAGCGCATCCCAGGGGTCGAACACCGCCTGCTCGACTTCTTTCGTCAGCGCGGCCGCGGCCGCGTCGTCCAGCGGCTGCTGCGCAATGCTCAGGCGCGCGACCGTGACATAGGGTGACACGTCCTCGCGCCAGTCGACCGAGGCGTCCTCGATCGGCGTGCGCTGCTCATCGACGAAGAACTGCAGCTGCAGTTCGTGCACCAGCGGCCCGCTTGCAAGCTGCCTGCCGAAATCGGCCGCCCAATCGTTCGAGGCATCGGCAAGGGGCTGGTCGCGCGCGGGCAGCAGGCGCACGCGCGCCGCATACGGGCCGCACGCTATGGGCGCCGCGGAATGCATGCGCTCGGAGGCGAAACCGCTGAATTTCCGTCCCAGGGTCGCGGCGAACCTGGCCATGAATTTCAGCGCGCCGAGCAGCCCGTAGCGCCGCAGCAGATATTTGAACAGCGCGCTCTTGCCATTGGATGCCGCCATCACCAGGCCGACAAACTCCTCGCTCTTGGGGAAGGCGAATTTTTCCTGGTTGATCAGCACAAAATCCTGGGCTTCGGTGGGTTTGCCGAGCGCGCCCGGCCCGCGCACGCCGCGAACCTTGATCGCGAAGCCGCGGATATCGGGCGTAGCATCGCGCGCGCGATCGGTGCCGCCGTTGGACAGGCGTACCCAGGCCTCGTAGGCGCCCGGGCGAGCGAACAGGCCATGGCGCGCGTACGCGGGCAGATCGGGCAGGACATTGAAAGTAGCGCGCAGCGCAAGCAGTTGCTTGCGGTGCAGCGCGCGGCCCTTGCCGTACTTCGCCGATTTGCGCTTTTGCATGTCCACGAACTGCCCGGCATAGCCGGCAAAGCGCGCGGCTTCGTCAGGGGCTGCCGTCTCGCGCCATTCAGTGCTCGGAGCAGCCATGCGGGGCCCCCTGTGCGGAATCGGGTGGAAGCGCGATGTATCAGCTGTCGTTGCCGCGCTCCGCGATTTCGCGGTGCACGGCGGCCATGTCGACGCCCTTGGCCTGGGCAATCACCTGCTCCAGCGCCGGCGCCGGCAGCGATCCGGCCTCGGAATACAGGATGACTTTCTCGCGAAACACCATCAGCGTCGGGATCGAGCGGATGTTGAACGCGCCCGCGACCTCCTGTTCCTCCTCGGTGTTGACCTTGGCGAACACCACGTCGGCGTGCTGCTCGGACGCCTGCTCGAAGGTCGGCGCGAACGCGCGGCAGGGCGCGCACCAGGGCGCCCAGAAATCGACGATGACCACGTCATTGCCGGTCACGACCTGCTCGAAATTGTCCTTGGTGAGTTCCACGGTTGCCATGCGCGTCTCCGGATAGGTTTGCTGCAGGCGCAATTGTAGCAGGACAAAAGCTGAACGCCGCTCAGGCCAGCCCAGCCATAAACGCCGCGATCGCACGCCAGTAATCCGCCGCCTCGGCGATGCTGTCATGCTCCGCCGGCGCGATCTCGCGCCATTGTTTCGGCCCGCCCCATGCAGCGTAGAGCCGCTCGGAATGCGGCCGCGGAATCACGCGGTCGGCGCTCGCGACCAGGCACAGCAGCGGCAGCTTGATACCCGGCGCGCGCGCAATCGAATCGAAGCGGTGCTTGAGCATCAGGCTTATAGGCAAATACGGATAGATGCCTTTGGCCACGCTCTCGATGCTGTCGTAAGGCGACACCAGGATCACCCCCGCCACCGGACGCTGCGAGGCAAGGTAGACGGCGACGCCGCTGCCCAGGCTGCGCCCCATCACGGCTACGCGCCCGCCCTGGGCGCGGCCCGCCGCATAGTCATAAATCTGCAGCGCGTCGGCGAACAAGGCAGCCTCGCCCGGCTTGCCTTCGCTGCCGCCGTAGCCGCGGTAGTTGATGAGCAGCAGCGACCAGCCGGCGTAGCGGCCGGCGCTGGCGGCGAGCCAGGACACCTCTTCCGCATTGCCGCCGAAATAAATCAGTATCGGCGCCGGCGCCCGCGTATTCGTCGCGTGCGCGAGCCAGCCGCGCAGGCGCAGCTGGTCCGCCGTGACCAAGCTCACCCCATCGATCGCCGCGCCAGTATTGGCTTTCAGGGGATCTTCGACCAGCGGCTGCGGAAAAAAAAGCAGCCGCTCCTGCAGGAAATAGATCAACAGCGGAAAACCCAGCGCGACGCAGGCAGCGAGCTTGAGCCAGTCGAGCAGCTTGGATTTGAATTCGGCTTTCATTGCGCTCCGAACGCCGGCGCCGCGCCGGTAAGCAGCGGAGCCAGCTCATGCGGGCATCATAGTGAAGCCGGTAGAGGCTGGCAAAGCGTTCCCGAGAAAATCGTGCAGGTGAATTTTGCAACGGGTTCTCACTGATGACGCAATCATTCTATCGGCCGCGCGCAGCGCGGCGCCACCCGAATCTTGCGCCGGACCATTAGAATCGAAGCATGAGTCCCTACCGCGGCCGCTTCGCCCCCTCGCCCACCGGGCCCCTGCACTTCGGTTCGCTGGTCGCCGCCGCGGGCAGCTACCTCGCGGCGAAGAGCCGCGGCGGCGAATGGCTGCTGCGCATGGAAGATCTGGACCCGCCGCGCGAGCAAGCCGGCGCGGCCGACGCGATCCTGCGCACGCTCGAAGCCTGCGGCCTGCACTGGGACGGCGCCGTCATGTACCAGAGCCGGCGCGGCGCAGCCTATGCAGCGGCGCTGGCGCGCCTGCAGGCGCAGGGCCTGGTGTATCCCTGTGCCTGCACGCGGCGCGAGATCGCCGATTCCCACCTCAACTTCGCGCGCAGCGCGCACGACACTCCCTTCGCCCACGCCAGCGGGAGAGGGGGCGGGGGTGAGGGTCCTGGTGACGCTGCGCGCGTCTACCCCGGCACTTGCCGCAATGGCATCGCGCCGGGAAAAACGCCGCGCGCCTGGCGCCTGCGCGTCGACGACACGCCAGTCAGCTTCCAGGACGCACTGCAGGGAAAGCAGGGCCAGGACCTCGCCGCGGAAGTCGGCGACTTCGTGCTGCTGCGCGCCGACGGCCTGTATGCCTACCAGCTCGCGGTGGTGGTCGACGATGCGGAACAGGGCATCAGCGATGTCGTGCGCGGCGCCGACCTGCTCAATTCGACGCCGCGGCAGATCTATCTGCAGCACCTGCTCGGCCTGCCGACGCCGCGCTACCTGCACCTGCCCGCGGCGGTCAACGCCGACGGCGAAAAGCTGTCGAAACAGACGCTGGCGCCGCCGGTGGACGCGCGCGATCCGCTGCCGGCGCTGGTGCAAGTCATGGAATTCCTAGGGCAGGCGCCGCCGCAGCAATTGCGCCGGGCGACGGTCGCCGAATTCTGGAAATGGGCACTCGCAAATTGGAAAACGGAGCGCATCGCGCGCCGACCTGGTCTGCCCGCGCTCTAAACTTGGTCTCTACCCCTGGCCCGGCTATTCCAAGCCGGGTCCCAGGCTCAGCTGTGGACTTTTTCCTTCAGCTTGAGGGTGTGCTTGACGATGTCTTTCTCGCGATCGAATTTCACGACGCGCTGCAGCGCGATCTTCTGGGCCATGACCGGTCCGGCGCCGTGCCAGGTGCCTACACCATGCTGGCCCGCGGTCCAGTTCTGCAGGAGCTTGTGCACTTTCATGATGTTTTCCGTGGGCTCATCCGAGCCGAAGCTGTAGAACTCGTTTACATAGTCCTTGACCTCGGGATTCTTCAGTTCCTTCAGGGAGGGCATGGTCACGACCAGACCGCCGCCGATGTCGCCCGCCAGAGCCATGACCCGCCAGAACGAATTGCAGATGTTCAGCTTCGCCACATTGCCCATCACCTCGTCAGGCAAATAGACGCCTGAACCCGGCGGATCCTCTTTGCCCTTGATGGCGGCTGCCATGCCGCAGGCCCGGCCGGTCTCTCTCAAAACAACCATTTCAGTCAGCTGGTCATTGATGTGGCTAACTTTTTCCAGGCCTTTGTACTCCTGGATCAGGCTGCATGCGCCGATGATCTGATTCATGAAGCCTACCTTGCAGGTACCGCCGCAGGTCATCCTGTGCGTCTTGGCGAACCGGGTCACGAATTTCGCCGAGTATTTGACTTCGCCGCAGTGGAACACGCGGTTCCAGGGAACGAACACCTTGTCGAAGATGACCAGGGAGGTTTCTCTCTGGCCGAAGCGCGGATTGCCCAATTCCTCCAGATCATCGGCCCCATCTCTTTCCGCGGAATAGGCGGAATACTGGCAGACATAGGTAATCCCCGGCGCATCCGTCGGGGTGGCGAAGGCAACCGCGTAGTCTTCTTCGCCCTGCACATGCGAAGACTGTGGCAGGACCACCAATTCATGGCTGGCATAGGCGCCGCTGATGTTGATCTTGGCCCCGCGCACGAAGATGCCGTCGTCGTTTTTGTCCACGACTTTCAAGGACAGGAACGGGTCCGGCCAGTCCAGGGTTTTCTGGCTGCGTTTGCCGCGCGGCTCGGTGAGCGCGCCGGCCACGGAGAGATCCTCGCGTTGCACCATCTTGAGATACTCAAGGAACCTGGGGTGATACGCGGTGCCCAGGTCCTTGTCCATTTCCCAGGTCGTGCCGGCGAGCGCATGAAAGGTATCGTAGCCCACGCAGCGGTAAATACAGGTACCGAGCGTTTCGGCGGTAAAGGTCCCGGCCTCCGCCTTTTTCATCAGATCGTCGGTGCTGGCGCTGACATGCGTATAGCGGTTGACCACGTCGTCGATGAGCGGGGAATGGCAGCTCATGATGTCCTTGTAGCGCGGGTCCAGGGCCCATTCATAACTGGCCTTGTTCGCCTCGACCACCGTCCGCGTGTTTCTGTTTTCAAGGATGTTCTCCACCAGCTTTCCGTTCATGAATACGCGGGGCTTGCGCGCCTTCAGGCTCTGTTCGAATTGTTCGGGGGTCATTAGCGCCATTTTCCTGCTCCTTTTGCGTATCGAGATCCTCGCCTGGAAAGCCTCCAGCGCGATGGGAAGATCAATCCGGCGGGCAACACGGGATCCGCCTGCCAAGGGATTCGCATCGCATGCCTTCGCGAACGCACCGGCCATACGTTTCTACCAGAAGGCTTCTACAAGACTGTTGATCTTGCTCAAATACTCTGGCCTCAAGCAAGCAGGCGATTGGAGCGATGTGAGGGGGCGCTCAGACCCGGCGTAGCGTCCGTCGCTCGACTGACTCGGGCTCGGACTCGCACGCTGATGCAGCGCAAAACGATGTGGTCGCCGTACTGGACGAAAACACTTGCTAGCAGCGCAATCGCCGCCGGCTATCTTTTGATGAGCGCGCGCACCGAACCCGGCGGCAGCATCACCGTGGCCAGCGCCGCCAGCACCAGCGCCAGCGCCACATAGTCCTGCCAGTGCGGCGTTTCGGACAGCACCAGCATGCCGCTGAACACGCCCACCACCGGGATCATCAGGACCGCAAGCGAAGACACGCCCACCGGCACCGACGCAACGATTTTGAACCAGGCCCAGTAGCAGAAGACGAACGCGACGATGACGTTGTAGGCGAATGCGACCGCCGGCCACAGCGTCAGCGGATGCAGACGGTCCAGGTCGAACGCCAGCGCGCCGGCATAGAGCGGAATGCCGCCGAGCAGCAGCTGCCAGGCGGTGAGCGCGGTGACCGGCAGGTCGACCGGGTAGCGTTTCATCAGCACCGTGCCCAGCGCCCAGCTGAGTGCGCCGCCCAGTATCAGCAGGGTGCCTACGGGCGCCGCCTGCACCGCGCGCAGTTCGCTCGAAAGCAGCAGCAGCATGGCGAGCATGCCGAGGCCGACGCCGACGATGCGGCGCGCGCTGATGCGCTCGCCCAGCAGCCACGCCGACAGGGGCACGCTCCACAGCGGCATGGTGTAGGCGAGGATGGCGGCGCGGCCCGAGGGCATGTGGCGGATGCCGTAGGTGACGCACAGGTTCCACACGGTGATGTTGAACAGCGTGATCGGCAGCAGCCGGCGCCACTGCCCGCGCGGCACGCGCAGCGGCAGGCGCTTCCAGGCGGCGATGGCGAACAGGCCGGCGGCGCCGCCGAGCAGGCACACGCTGCGGAAACTCAGCACCGGCAGCTCGCTCAGCGCGAGCTTGATCATCGGCCAGTTGAAGCCCCAGCCCAGCGTGAGCGCGGCCAGCACCCACAGGATGCCCGCGGGAAAACCGCGGCGCTGCGGCGGTTTCAAGCCTTGTTCTCGGGATGCAGCGCAAGCTGCAGCGCACGCCGGTCGGCGCTGGCGTAATCGAGCTCGCCGCTGCGCACCAGCATGCACAGCTGATCGAATTCGGCGCTGGCCAGGTTCTCGATGCGCCGCTTCACCCAGTCGGCGGCGCTGGCGGCGATCAGGCGGCGCACGCGCCCGCCATGCGAACGGCGCGCGCCGGCGCAGGCCGCCGCGTGGCGCTCGATGACATCGGCCAGTTCGGACACGCCCGCGCCGCTGGTGGCGACGGTGCGCAGCACCTGCGGCGTCCAGTCCGCGTAGCGATGCAGCGACAGCATGGCGAGCAATTCGCGCTCGGTGCGCTCGGCCTGCGGCAGGTCGGCCTTGTTCACCACCAGGATGTCGGCGATCTCGAGTATGCCGGCCTTGAGTGCCTGCACTTCGTCGCCGAGGCCGGGCGGGCACACCACGATGCGCGTGTCCGCGACCTCGGCCACTTCGACCTCGGACTGGCCCGCGCCCACGGTCTCGACGATGATCTGCTGGTAGCCGGCGGCATCGAGCAGGTCCACTATCCGCGCGGCGGTGCGCGACAGGCCGCCGCCGTGCCCGCGCGAGGCGAGCGAGCGGATGAACACGCGCTCATGCGCCTGGTGCTCGCCCATGCGAATGCGGTCGCCGAGAATGGCGCCGCCGGAAAAAGGACTGGACGGATCGACCGCGACCACGCCCACGCTGGCGCCGCGCGCGAGCCAGGCGCCGATCAGCGCATTGACCAGCGTCGACTTGCCGGCGCCGGGCGGGCCGGTGATGCCGAGCACGCGCGCGCGCCCAAGCTGCGGCTGCAGCTCGCGCAGCAGCGCCTTGCCCGCATCGGTCTCATTCTCCACCGCCGACATCGCGCGCGCCAGCGCGCGCCGGTCACCGGCGAGGATTGCGGCGCAGGGGCTCGCACTGGACTCGGCGTTCATGCCGGTTCGCCCCGGCCTGCGCTCAGACCATCACCAGCGGCTGGCCGAAGCCCAGTTCGCGCCGCAGCGTGGCGCAGATTTCGCCGTGGGTGCAGCCGGCTTCGGCCGCCTCGACCACGCGCGCGAAAATATTCTGCTGCGGGTCGCCGCAGGAAGCGGCGAGGCGGTCGAGTGCGCGCTGCACCGCCGCCTGCGAGCGCGCCTCCTTGTACGCCCTGAACGCGGCGATGTGCGCCTGCATGTTCGCCGGATCCGGCGTGGCCAGCGCCTGGCGCTCGCCGCGGCCCTCCTCCACCCGGTAGGCATTGACCCCGACCACGGTCTGCTCGCCCGACTCGACCTTCTCCTGGAACGCGCGCGCCGAGGCGCCGATTTTCTTCTGCACCAGCCCCTGCTCCACCGCGGCGTACATGCCGCCCGCCGCCTCGACCTCGGCCATGACGGCGAGAATCCTGCGCTCCATTTCGTCGGTGAGCGACTCGATGTAGTAGCTGCCGCCGAGTGGATCGATCACGTCGGTGAGGCGCGCCTCCTCGCGCAGGATGTTCTGCGTGTTCACCGCGATGCGCGCACCGAATTCGGTCGGGCAGGACAGCGCCTCGTCGTAGGCGTCGGTATGCAGCGACTGCAGCCCGCCGAGGATGCCGGCGATCGCCTGCACCGTGACGCGCGCGATGTTGTTGAGCGGCTGCGCCCGCGTGAGGTCCGCGCCCGAAGTCTGGCCGTGGAACTTGAAGCGCCAGGAGCGCGGATCGCGCGCACCCAGGCGCTCGCGCGCAAGGCGCGCCCAGATGCGCCGGCCGGCGCGAAACTTGGCGATCTCCTCGAACAGGCTGACCGAGATGTCGAAGAAAAAAGTGAAGCGCGGCAGGAACGCATCGGGGTCCATGCCGCGCGCGCTGCAGTCATCGGCATACTGGATCGCCGAGGACAGCGTGAACGCCATGGCCTCGGCCGGCGTGGCGCCGGCCTGCTGCATGTGCTGCCCCACCACCGACAGCGGATTCCAGCGCGGCAGGTGCTGGCCGCAGAACTCGATGTGATCGGTGAGGATGCGGCGCGCGCCGGGCAGCGCGATGCGAAAAAACATGTGGTTGGCGACATAGTGGCTGAGGTAGTCGCTCTGGTTCGAGGTGCCGCTGATCGAGCGCCAGTCGACGCCGCGCCGTTTCGCCGTCGCCAGCATGAATGCGAGCAGGGTGAACGGCGACGGGTCGTTCATGGCGCAGGAGGTGCGCGCAAGATCGACGCCGGCGAGGCACTGATCCATGTGCTGCGCCGTATTCGCGACCACGCCGCAGGTGCCCAGCAGCTCCGCATGCACTTCGTCCATGTCGTAGCCGCGGAACACCGAGTTGCACGGTATCAGCGATACCGCGCTGGTGCCTTGGGCGATCATTTCGAGCAGGCGCGCGTTGTAGTCCGCCGGCGTGCCCAAACCGATCAGCTGGCGCTGGCTCCAGCTGCGGCCGCGGTGCATGCTGGCATAGATGCCGCGCGTATAGGGCGGCTGGCCCGGGTAGCCGAGCGCGTCGGCATGGTCGCCGTTCCAGTCCTGCGGCGTGTAAAGAGGCTTCACCTCGACGCCGGAACGGTTGCGCAGGGTCTTGTCGCCCGCCGCGCCGTCCGCGTATTCGCGCTGCCATTGCTCCGCTCCGGTCTCGCGCTCGGCGAGTTTCGCCGCATCCAGTGGTTTGTTCATGCGTATTCCTCCCTGTCGATCAAATACGGACTTCGCGCCGTTGTTGCGTAAGCCGCCCGATCTCGGCCGCGATGTCTTCGAGCGCGCTGCCCGGGTGGAATACCCGGGCCACGCCGGCTTCGAGCAGCACCGCTTCGTCCGCGTCGGGCACGATGCCACCGACGACGACGGCGATGTCCTCGAGCCCGGCGGCGCGCAGCGCCTGCATCAGCTTGGGTACGATCAGGTGGTCGGTCGCGAGCGAGGACACGCCGATCACGTCGACGTCTTCCTCCATCGCCAGCTTGACCACCGTGGGGATGTCCTGCCACGGCGGCGTATACACCACCTCCATGCCGGCGTCGCGCAGGAAGGACGCGACCACGCGGCTGCCGCGATCGTGTCCATCGAGTCCGATTTTGGTGACCAGTACCTTGGGTGCGTGCTTAGTCATGACGAATTGCCTCTGCAACGTTGGCGGATATTCAGGGTTTCTGCGCCTCGCGCAACAATCTGAGAAAACTGCGCGCAATCGCGCGCGGGGAATGTCTGCCGCTGTCGCGAAACCAGTGCTGGCTCCAGTTGAGCGCGCCCAGCAGCAGCAGGCGCAAACTCTGGCGGTCGGTCTCCGGCGGCAGCGGCAGCGCCGCCACCAGCTCCGCGAACAGGGTGTCGTAACCGTCGCGCAGCTTCACCAGGCGCGCCGCCGCCTTGGGCACGTCCTGCGGCAGCACCCGGATCACCACCAGCGCGTAATCGCCGGTCTTGAGCAGCGCCTCCAGGTGCGCGACGGCGGCGGCCTCGAGCCGCTGCCAGGGCTCCTCGTGCCGGGCGACGGCGGCACGCACTTTTTCCGTGATCAGGCGCACGCCCTGTTCGTACACCGCCACCAGCAGATCTTCCTTGGCGGCAAAGTGGTAGTAGAGCGAGCCGGGCAGCATGTCGACCGCGGCCGCGATGTCGCGCATCGAAGTTGCGGCATAGCCTTTCTCGCGAAACAGCCGTGCCGCCTCGTCCAGGACCTGCGGCAGGCGGTTGTCGCTGCGCGGCGCGCGTAGGGTTTGGGACATCGTTTCCGGACCGTAAGAAAAACAAACGACTGTTTGCTTTATAGCGGCTTTTCACGCGCCGGTCAATGTCCTGGACGCAGCTTCGGCATTCAGGTCCGGCGCAGGGCACCGCCGAAACCATGGGCAGGCCAATCTTTAAATATTGTGAAATCCGTTTGGCTTCGCTTTGCGACGGTCATGATTATGTAATAATTTCTTGGACTTACATTCGACGTGCGGCAGACGAGCGGCCGGCGAATCGCAAGCGGCCACGGATCTTTCGTCGCGAATTGCCTGTGCTTCCCAATCCGCACCAATGCCACAAGACGAGAGCATGAAACTGGCCGCCTTTCTGATCCCCCCCTCACTCGACCCGAAACAGGCGCTGCGCCTGCGCCGGTTCGGCCTCGCCGCGCTGAACTATCTGCTCGGCGCAACGCTGGTGGCGATCGCTTGGGCGTTCGGCGCGCTGCCGGCGGCGGCCGTGCTCCTTACCACGGCCGCCTTTGTCGCGATCAATGTCGCGCTGTACGCGACATTCCGTTCCGGCTTCAATCTGCGCTTCAGCGACCCCAGCCTTACGAAGCTGCAAATGCTTGCGGCAGTCACGCTGCTGATGTTCACCATTTACCACATGGAATTCGGCCGCAACATCGCGCTGTTCGGCTGTTTCATCATTTTCCTTTTTGGCGTATTTCGCCTGGACACGCGCGAATTCACGCTGGTCACGCTGTACACGCTGGCGGCCTACGCACTGGTTATCGACCTGCTGATGTACCGGCGGCCGCAGGCCATTCAGGAGGTGCCCCTCGAATGGCTGAGCTGGCTGATGCTTGCCGGATTGCTGCCCGGCTTCGCCATCATCGGCGGCCAGATCAATACGCTGCGACGCAGGCTGCGCAACAGCGAGGCGCGGTTTCGCAGCCTGACCGAGATGTCCTCCGACTTCTACTGGGAGAGCGACGCCGAACACCGGCTCACGCTGATCGGCTCGGGCGGCACGGCGAGCGGCGTGCCGGACCTCGCGCAAACGCCGCAGATCGGCCAGCGCCGCTGGGAGGTACCGTATCTTTCGCCGGACGATGCGGGCTGGCAGGCCCACCGCGAGGCGCTCGAAGCGCACCGGTCCTTCCGCAGCTTCGAATTTTCGCGCGTCGGCAGCGACGCTCCCGCGCGCCATCTGTCGATCAGCGGCGACCCCGTGTTCGACGAATCCGGCGCGTTCAAGGGCTATCGCGGCATCGGCACCGACATCACCGCGCGCAAGCGCGCCGAGCAGGATCTGCGCGATACCGCGGAAAGACTGCGCGTTTTTGCCGACAACGTTCCGGTCATGACGGCCGCTTTCGACGAGAACCTGCGCTACCGCTCGGTCAACAAGCAATTCGTGGAATTCTTCGGCTTTAGCGTCGAGAACATCATCGGCAAGCACCTGCGCGAAGTGATCGGGGAAGAAGCCCACCGCGAGGTCGAAGGCAATTTCATGCGCGCCATGCAGGGACATCCGGTCACCTACCGGAGAACGCGCACGCTCCCGAACGGCGAAGCGCGCCATCTCGAGGTCAAGCTGTTGCCCCATGTCGGCGACCGGGGCGAGGTGCTGGGTCTGTTCGCGGTGATCACCGACATCACCGAACACAAGCTGGCGGAGGAGCGCATCCAGCGCGTCGCGCACCACGACAGCCTCACCGGACTGCCCAACCGCCTGTTGTTCAACGACCGGTTGCAGCAGGCGCTCAGCCTGGCCAAACGCGACTCGCGCCAGTTCGCCCTGCTGTACCTGGATCTGGATAAATTCAAGCCGGTGAATGACAGCCTGGGGCACGCCGCGGGCGACGAGATGCTGCGCGCGGTGGCTGCGCGAATCCGGGGCCAGGTGCGCGAATCCGACACGGTGGCGCGCGTCGGCGGCGATGAATTCACGGTAATCCTGCCCCACATCGCCAGGGGCGACGAAGCGGAAATCGTCGCGAAGAAGATCGTTACCGCGATTGCCGCGCCGTTCCTCATCGGCCCGCATGGACGCAACGTCCAGATCGGGTCCAGCATCGGCATTGCGATCTATCCGGCGGACGGCTGCGATGCCGACATGCTGGTCAATTCGGCCGACGCCGCCATGTACAACGCCAAGCAGGCGGGAAACGGCTAACGATTGTGAAAAGCCTGATGCGATGCACGCGCGCCCGCGGCGCGCCGCGGCGCACTTAAATAGCGGCGTGATGGTCTAAAATGAAAATGATCATGTTGCGCCGCACCCCCATCCTGTTCCTGTTCCTGGCCCTGGCCCTGGCCCTGAGCGCTTGCGCCACCACATCCGCGCCGCCGGGCGGCGCTGCCATTGCGCGGCTGACGCCGGAGGCGCTCGCGCGCCTGCTACCCAAGCCCGAGCCCAAGTTGCCGCCGGCGGAGCTCGCGCGCCTGTCGCAGGAGGGCGCGGCGCCGCAGGACATCATCGCGAAAATCAGGCAAACCGGTTCGAGCTACGCACTCAGCGCGGCGCAACTCATCGAGCTGCACGACCAGGGCGTCAGCACGCAAGTGCTCGATTACATCCAGAGCGCGCGCGAACAGGAATTGCGCGCTTCGCTGGTGGACGAAATCAATCAGCGCGAACAGCGCCATGCCGAAGAACTAAAGCAGCAGCGCGAGCAGGAACAGCAGCGCAGCTACAACTACGACCCCTGGTGGCCGGGCTACCCGGGGTACGGCTGGCCCTATCCGTTCCGTCCCTACGGCGGCTTCTACTGGCGCCGGTAGACCACCAGCGCCACACCGGCGGCAGCCATCAGCATCCCGGCCATCGCCACCGGACTGAGCGTTTCGCCGAACATGGCATAGGCCATCAGCGCCGTGGCGGGCGGGACCAGGTAGAACAGGCTCGCCACCCTGGTTGCGGCGCCCTTGCGTATGAGCACATACAGCAGGGAAATCGCCCCTATCGACAGCACCATCACCAGCCACAGCAGGGTGCAGATGAATTCGAGGCTCCAGTGCACGCGCATGGTCTCGAATGTCAGCGCGAGCGGCAACACCACTACGGCGGCGGCGGCGAATTGAATCACCGAACCGGTGCGCAGATCCACCGCGCCGCAATAGCGTTTCTGGTACAGCGTGCCGGCGGTAATCGACAGCAGCGCGAGCAGCGACAAGGCGAGCGTCGCCGGCGTGATCCCCGACAGCGCCGAACGCCCGGTCACCACCAGCAGCACGCCGGCGAAGCCGAGCACCAGGCCTGACCATTGCCGGGCGCGCAACTTTTCTCCGAACAGGGGCGCGCTGGCAAAGGCGGTCAGGATCGGCTGCACGCCGACGATCAGCGCGCTCACGCCCGCAGACATGCCCAGATGAATGGAGCAGAACACGCCGCCCAGATAACCACCCTGCATCAGCACGCCGACCAGCGCGACATGGCCGATCTGCGCCGGGCTGCGCGGCCAGGATGCGCGCATCGCCAGCGCCAGCGGCAGCATCAAGGCCAGCAGCAGGGCGAAACGCAGCAGCAGAAAAGTCAAAGGCTCGGCGTAGGGCAGGCCGTACTTGGCGCTGACGAAGCCGGTGCTCCACAGCAGCACGAACAGCCCGGGCATGGAGCGCAGCCACAGCCGCGCCGCATTGCTCTCAACTGCGGGCATGGCTGAGACTGGTGCGCGGCAGGGGAAGGGTGGTTGCAGCCATGTGTGCGGCGGAAAAGCTGCGCAGTATAGCAAGCCGGGCACGCGTCGGTCGTTTTGGCAGTCCGTATGTCGCAGCAGAAGTGAGCCCCTGCTAACCTTCCGTCCGGCCCATTACCGCTGCTTCTATATAACCATATGTTCTATATTGATTATTTATTAACATGGCGGCGCGGGCACGCGTTGCAACTGGCTAAGGTGATGATTTTACTAGTATTTGTGCAACACATCATTAACTTAGCAGTCTTTCTTAAAAAATACTTGACAGGCAGGTAGTTGGGTGTAGAATTCAAATTGTTGCAGTGCAATATTTTTGAATTTCCGAAAGCGATTGCACCCCAAGTTTGCTGGACCCTTTCGTAACCTAATTGGAGATTGACCATGTACGCCACCCCCGAGCAATTTGCTGCCGCCAACAAAGCCAGCGTAGACGCGCTGTTCAGCATCGCCCAAGCCCAGTTTGCCGCATTCGAACGCCTGTCGGCGCTGAACTTCAACACCACCAAGGCCGCGTTTGAAGACAGCGTCAGCCAAGCCAAAGCGCTGCTGTCGGTCAAGGACGCGCAAGAATTTGTCAACCTGAGCGCCACCTCGGCCCAGCCGGCCCTGGAAAAAGCGATCAGCTACTCGCGCAATGTGTACGAAGTCGCGACCCAGACCCAGGCCGAAGTCACCAAGCTGGCTGAAGCGCAAGCTGCGGAAATGAACAAGACCGTCGTGACACTGATGGACAAGCTGACCAAGAACGCGCCCGCCGGTTCGGACGTTGCAGTGGCCGCGGTCAAGTCCGCCATGGCAGCCGCCAACTCCGCTTACGACAGCTTCACCAAAGTGGTCAAGCAAGCGACCGACATGGCCGAAGCCAATGTGACCGCCGCCACCGCGAACGTGGTGAAGCAAGCCTCGAAAAAGAAAGCGGCTTAAGCTTTCTTTTCAAAGAAAACGCCGACTGCTCTCCTCCTCCTCCTAGACTGTCGGCGGCCCCGGGCCAGACCCGGGGCACCCTGAACCCCGGGCTCCAACCCGGGGTTTTTTTTCGCCCCTGCCCGGCGCTTGCATTGTGCGCTGCCCGCCCGCATATCAGGTGTGACGGGGATCAAGCGGACTGGCCGGGGCCGGTCCATGCTGTCCTTAACACCGAGGGAATTCATACATGCGATCGCGCGATCCGGGAACGTGGATGTGGGCGGAGGCGCTGCAGATGCTGCAGGATGCAGAGCGCCTGCAGCGGCAGTTTTTTCGCATCGGCGTGCTCGAGGGCACGCCGTGCTGGGAGCCGCCGGTGGACCTGTTCGAGAACGGCGACGGGCTGCGCCTGCTGGTCGCCCTGCCCGGCGTCAAGGCGCAGCAGGTCGAAGTCGTGCTTGCGCCGGGGCTGATCGTCGTGCGCGGCGAGCGCTCCCTGCCGACGAACTCCAGGCGCGCCGCGATCCATCGCCTGGAAATCCCGTATGGGCGCTTCGAACGCCGCATCCCGCTGCCCGCGGGCGAATTCGAACCGGTCGACCAGCGCCTCGAGCAAGGCTGTCTGGTGCTGGAACTGCGCCGCGCAAGCTAAAGGAAAACACTATGCAACTCGAAAAGCCACATTCCCAGACTGCGGGCGAAAGCGCAGCCGCCAACACGGCCGCCGACAGCGCCGGCGGCGCGCCTGCGCTGCCCGAGGACGCGCTGATCCTCGTGCCGGTGCGCAACACCGTGCTGTTCCCGGGCATGATCCTGCCGATCACTGTCGGCCGCGGAAGCTCGATTGCGGGCGCACAACAGGCGGTCAAGGCCGATCGGCCGATCGGCATCGTGCTGCAGCGCGACCCCGAGGCCGACCAGCCCGGGATCGACGAACTCTGCGTCGTCGGCACCATTGCCAACGTGCTGCGCTATGTCACCACGCCGGACGGCGCGCACCACGTCATCTGCCAGGGCCAGCGGCGCTTCCGCGTGGTCGAACTGCTCGAAGGCTATCCCTACATGGTGGCGCGCGTCGGCCGCATCGAAGAGCCCGAGGCGAGCGGCAAGGAAATCGAGGCGCGCTTCATGCAACTGAAAGAGCGCGCGCTCGAAGTGCTGCAGCTGATGCCGCAGGCATCGCAGGAACTGGTGGGCGCCGTGCAAAATGCGGCTTCCGCGGGCACGCTCGCCGACATGGTCGCCAGCCTCATGGACATCAAGGCGCCGGAGAAGCAGAAGCTGCTGGAGTCGATCGACCTGCAGCGGCGCCTGGACGGCGTGCTCGAATTGCTGGCGCAGCGCCTCGAAGTGCTGCGGCTGTCGCACGAAATCGACGAGCGCACCAAGGCGAGCATGGACGAGCGCCAGCGCGAGTATCTGCTGCGCGAGCAGCTCAAGTCGATCCAGAAGGAACTGGGCGAAGGCGAAGAAGGCAGTGCCGCCGAGATCGCGGAACTGCGGCAGGCCATCGCCGACGCGCAAATGCCGGAAGAGGTGGACAAGCAGGCGAGCAAGGAACTGAAGCGCCTGGAGCGCATGTCCGACGGCTCGTCCGAATACTCCATGGTGCGCGCCTACCTCGACTGGCTGATCGAAGTGCCGTGGAAGGCGCCCGAGACCGGCACGATCGACATTGCCGAAGCGCGGCGCATTCTGGGTGAGGACCACTACGGCCTCGAGATCGTGAAGAAGCGCATCCTCGAATTCCTCGCGGTGCGCAAGCTCAATCCCGACGGCCACGGCCCCATCCTGTGCTTCGTCGGCCCGCCCGGCGTGGGCAAGACTTCGCTCGGCCAGAGCATCGCGCGCGCGCTCGGGCGCAAGTTCGTGCGCGTGTCGCTCGGCGGCGTGCACGACGAGGCCGAGATCCGCGGCCACCGGCGCACCTACATCGGCGCGCTGCCCGGCAACATCATCCAGGCGCTGAAGAAGGCCGGCACGCGCGGCTGCGTGATGATGCTCGACGAAATCGACAAGGTCGGCGCCGGCATCCACGGCGATCCGTCCTCGGCGCTGCTCGAGGTGCTCGACCCGGAGCAGAACAATACCTTCCGCGACAATTACCTCGCGGTGCCCTACGACTTGTCGCGCGTGCTGTTCATCACCACCGCGAACGTGCTCGACACGATTCCGGGGCCGTTGCGCGACCGCATGGAAATCGTGCATCTGCCGGGCTATACGCAGGAAGAGAAGCTCGAGATTGCGCGCCGCTACCTGCTCAAGCGCCAGTTCGGCGAGAACGGGCTCGCGCCCGAACAGCTCGAAATCTCCGACGCGGCCCTCGCGGCCATCATCGGCGATTACACGCGCGAGGCCGGCGTGCGCGCGCTCGAGCGCCAGATCGGCGCCGTGTGCCGCCGCATCGCGGTGAAAATCGCCGAAGGCGCGATCACGCAGGCCAAGATCGAAGCGAGCGACCTCGCCGATATCCTCGGGCCGGCCAAATTCGAGAGCGAACTCGCGCTGCGCACAAGCATGCCCGGCGTGGCCACAGGACTTGCCTGGACGCCGGTGGGCGGGGACATCCTGTTCATCGAAGCGAGCAAGAACGCGGGCGGCGGCAAGCTGATCCTGACCGGCCAGCTCGGCGATGTGATGAAGGAAAGCGCGCAGGCCGCGCTCACCCTGGTCAAGTCGCGCGCGGCGAGCCTGGGCATCGACGCCGCAGAGTTCGAGCGCGTCGACGTGCACGTGCACGTTCCCGCGGGCGCCATCCCGAAAGACGGTCCAAGCGCGGGCGTGGCGATGTTCATCGCGCTCGCCTCACTGTTCACCGGCAGGAAGGTGCACGCCGACACCGCGATGACCGGCGAAATCAGCCTGCGCGGCCTGGTGCTGCCGGTGGGCGGGATCAAGGAAAAAGTGCTCGCGGCGATGCGTGCCGGCATCGGCCGGGTGATGCTGCCCGCGCGCAACCGCAAAGACCTGGAGGAAGTGCCGGACGAGGCGAAGAAGAAACTCGAGTTCGTGTTCCTCGAGGACGTGGACGACGCGGTGCGCACTGTTATGGAAGCGAACGCCGGCGCGCCGGCGGTGCCGTCCTGACGCAGCCGCAATATTGACGATCGTCACGATGGGACATTGGGGAACGGGTAGCCTGATTGCACCGACCCGAAGTTCGGCTCCGGCCGGGCGGCGGCAGGCAATCGCGCGCAAGGCTGCCGGAATCGGGCAATGTGGGAGTGAGCGCGACCCACGCTTGTCAACATGAAAGGAGCATCGATATGGCAAACCTGACTCGTTGGGATCCATTCGGCGAAATGGCGCGTTTCGATCCCTTCCTCGACATGAACGATTATTTCAAGGGCTTCATGCTGCGGCCCGTGTTCCACGGCCTGGAAGCCGAGCCCGAGATCAAACTCGAGATAGCGGAAGCCGACAAGGCTTACACGGTCAAGGCGGACGTCCCTGGCGTGAAGAAAGAAGACATCCAGGTGTCGATCGAGGGCAAGCAGGTGTCCATCAGCGCCGAAGTCAAGCATGAGAAAGAAGAGAAGGAAGGCAAGAAGCTGGTGCGCAGCGAACGCTACTACGGCAAGCAGTTCCGCAGCTTCACCCTCGCCCACGACATCGACGAGGCGAAGTCGGAAGCCGAGTACGCTGACGGCGTGCTCAAGCTGACGCTGCCAAAAAAGGCCGGCGCAGAGACGAAGAAGCTCGCGATCAAGTAACTCCGGTCGCGATTGACACCGCGCCATGGCGGCCGAATAATCGGCTGCCATGGCGATTCTCAGCGGGCTACTGAAGCAAATCCTCGTACGCCCGCGACCTTTGCCGCTGCTGGTGCTGGACCAGGCTTTTCCCAGCCCGCTGTCGGCGTACCGCTACGCCGAATTCAAACACTACCTGACGCAGTTGCCGGATTCGGTGGTGCTGAGCACCCTGCCCGGGTTCGCGCAGCACCATGTCCTGTTCGCCGCGCATCACCCGGAACTCGCGCCGCGGGTGCGCCCTTTCGCGCCCGATGTGCCGCTGCCGGCGAGCAAGCTCGCCTACTGCGTGTTTCTCAACTCCGCCATCGCATTCCTTCCGTACATCGCGCGGCAGGGCCTGCCGCTCGCGCTGACCCTGTATCCGGGCGGGGACTTCGGCATCGACGATGCCGCCAGCGATGCGCGGCTGGCGCAGCTGTTCGCCTACCCGAATCTGCGCAAAGTCATCGTGACCCAGGTGGCGACGCTGGAGTATCTCAAGGCGAAGGGCCACTACGACGCGGAGCGCGTCGAGCTGATCTACGGCGCGGTGATCCCGGGGGAGTATTTCGGCGCCACGCCGAAGCGGCAGCGCTATGGCGTGGACAAACCGACGCTCGACCTGTGCTTCGTCGCCTACAAGTACATGCCGCTGGGCCGGGACAAGGGCTACGACAGCTTTATCGCGGCGGCGCACCTGTTGGCGCAAGAGATTCCGGAAGCGCGCTTACACGTGGTCGGAAACTACGGCCCGGAGGACATCGACGTGTCCGCCATAGCCGGCTCGATCCGCTTCCACGGCATCAAGCAGACGCCGGCATTCCCCGCGTTCTACGCCGGCATGGACCTCGTCATCTCGCCCAATATCGCGCACCTGCTCGGCGGCGGCAAGACCGACGGCTTTCCCACCGCGGCCTGCATGGAGGCCTCGCTCTCGGGCGTGGGCCTGATCTGCTCCGACACCATGCGCCAGAACATCTACTACGCCGACGGCAGCGAGATCTGCATCGTCGCGCCCGACGCGGATGCGATCGTCGAGCGCGTGCTGCGCTATCGCGCCGATCCGCAGGCGCTGGCGCGTCTGGGCGAGCAGGGCCGCGCGCGCAGCCTCGCCCTGTTCGCCCCCGCGGTGCAGCTGGGCGCGCGCCTCGCGGTCCTGCGCAAACTCATCGGCAGCTGAACCTGGCGGCCCCGGCTCAGGACCGGGCCGCCTTTGCCAGCGTCAGCGCCAGCGCACCCAGGCGTTTCACCGCCTGCTCGAAACGCTCCGACCAGGGATGGCCGCAGTTCAGGCGCAGGCAATTGCGGTATTGGCCGCCGGCGGAGAACAGATCGCCGGGAACAAAGGCGATCCCGGCACCCAGCGCGAGCTCGAACAGCGCTTCGGCGTCGGTCCCCGGCGCAAGCTCGACCCAGAGCACGACGCCGCCCTGCGGCTGCGACAGCCGCGTCCCCGGCGGAAAATGGCGCAGCACCGCCTCCGACATCTGCATTACCTGCCGCTCGTAGGCGCGGCGCAGGCGCAGCAGGTGGCGCGGGTAGGCCGTCGATTCCAGAAAGCGCGCCGCCACCAGCTGCGTCACCGGGTTGGTGGCGCCCGAGGTCATCGTCTTTTGCATCAGAACCTGCGCATGGAAGCGCCCCGCGGCGACGTAGCCCAGGCGCAGCGAGGGGCTCAGTGTTTTCGACAGCGACGAGCACAGCATCACGTTGCCGGCGCGGTCGAAGGACTTCAGCGGCCAGGGCCGATCCGGGCCGAAATGCAGATCGCCGTAGATGTCGTCCTCGATCACCGGTATCGCGCGCCCCGCCATCAGCTTCGCCAGGCGCTTCTTTTCCTCGTCGGGCATGAGGCTGCCCAGCGGATTGTTGAAATTGCTCACCAGCAGGCAGGCGGCGATGCGCCGCTCGCGCGTCGCGATGTCGAGCGCATCCACCGATATGCCGTGGCGCGGATGGGTCGGAATCTCCAGCGCCTTGAGACCCAGCTGTTCCAGCAATTGCAGCATCAGATAGTAGGACGGCGATTCGACCGCCACGGTATCCCCCGGCTGCGTCACCGCGCGCAGGCACAGCGCCATGGCCTCGGTGCAGGAGTTGGTGATCACGATCTCCTCCGGCTCCAGGGGCCGGCCCCAGCCGAGCGAATGGCGCGCGAATTGGCGCACCAGGTCCGGCTGATTCATTGCAGTGTGGCTGTTGCCCTCGAGCAGCGGCGCCGAGCGCCGCCCGACCTGGCCGTAAAGGCGCTGCAGCTGCGCCAGCGGCAGCAGTTCGGCCGAGGGCAACGCCGCGCCCAGCGGCACCATGTCGCTGCGATTGTTCAGCGCCAGCACGCGCATCAGCCGGCCGTTGATGTCGACCGCCACCGGGCGCGCCGCGCGCTGGGGCGTGTGCGCTTCGAGTTGCGCGCGCTGGTGCGGGACGGTCGGCCGCACAAAGAAGCCCGACTGCGGCCGCGCTTCGACCTGGCCGCGCTCCTCCAGCTGGCGCAGCGCCTGCAGCACGGTGGAGACGGACAGTTTCTTTTCGCTCGCCAGGCGGCGCACCGAGGGCAGGCGCTCCCCGGGGCGCAGCACGCGCGCCGCGATCATGCCCGCGAGTTCGTCCGCCAGTTGTTCGTAACGCAGTGCCCGCTGGTCCATGCGCGTCCTTCCCTACGCCCGCAGTCTGACGCGGATTTTCACCTGATCGCGCGCTGGCCGACAGGCACAGTTGGCCGCAAACTCGAGCAGCACAGTTTATCCGAACTGCAATTGTATCGGTGACAATTCTGTTTTTCTGTATCTGTACTGCAAGCGGCCGGATCCCTAGACTGGCACTGCATTCTCATTCGATGCCAGGGGAATTCCAGCATGCGCATGTCATTGGGAAACGGGGTCATCCAGCTTGCCGCGGGCACGCCGCTCGCTCTGCGCGGCGCGCGCAATGTCGAGCTCGAATGTACCGAAGGCGTGGTGTGGCTCACGCTCGAAGGCGAGCCCGAGGACTACCTGCTCGCCGCGGGCGAACGCAAGCGCATCGAGCGCGGCGGCCTGGCGCTGGTCGAAGGCAACCCCGCCGGCGCCATCCGGCTGCTCGGCGCAAGTTCCCGTGCGATCCGCCGGAGCAGCGGGATCAAGCGCCTTCGTGATGCTCTGGCGCGCCTGCCGCGGTTCGCAAAAGCGCTGGACTCGCTGAAATTCAGTTGAGCCGATACGCGCGTAGCCGTTTCATGGAATGGATTTGTCCCTGCCCGGCGAAGCTGCTAATGTGCAGTTCGAGAATAAAACGGAAGCAGGCCATGAAGAAACTCGCCCTCGTGATGCTCCTTATGTTGAGCGGCAGCGCATTCGCGGAAAACCACCAGCTCAAGCCCGGCTTGTGGGAAATGAAACAGATCCGGCAGGTTCTGGACGGCCAGGACACGGCTGCGCAGATGGCGGCACTCCGGGGCCAGATGCAGCAGGCATTGGCCAACATGTCCCCGGCTCAGCGCAAGCAAATCGAGTCCAGGATGGGTAGTCAAGGTGTGGGCTCGGGCGGCAGCACGCGCATCTGCATCAGCCCGGCCATGGCGGCACGCAATCGGCCGATGGTAGATCCCCAAGGTCGCTGCGAGCCGGCCAAGCTCGTGCACAGCGGCAACTCAATCCAGTTTGAGTTCAACTGCACGGCCAATGGCGCGACCAACGTCGGCAGTGGCACTAGCGTCGCCGAGGGGGACACGGTGACTACTCGCGTGGATATGACCGTGACCGACGCTCGCGGTCGCCACACGATCCAAAGCGAGTCTCAAATGAAATATCTCGGCCCCGACTGCCAGGGAATCAAAGCTGCCGACCAGCTCGCCAAATAGAGCGCGTGCTCATGCCTGCCTGAGCTCGGGTACTACATGACTCGCATGCCGTTCTTGACCGCCTTCACACCGCTGACCTTGCGCGCAACTTCGACCGCCTTGTCGATGGTCGACTGCGACGCGACGATGCCGCTGAGCTCGACCGTCCCATTGAATGTGGCCACATGGATATCGAATAATTTGAGCGTTGGCTGGTCCAATATCGCCGCCTTGACCTTCGTGGTTATGGCGGCATCATCGACAAACTGACCCGTGCTTTCTCTGGTGGCGGTTGCCGCGCATCCCACCATGCTTGCCAGCGTGAGGGCAAGAAATGCGGCGGAAGCACTTCGTTTCAGTTGTTTCATAACAAGACTCTCCGGTTGGTGGTGCATAAAATCAGGATCATGCCTGAACGGCCGGTGGCCATCGCGTCGCCCTTCATCGACAGGCGGCGCAGTCAGGCAAGACTTCCGCTCCTGACGGAACCAGGAAAGGGCGCAGGTATGCGGCAGGGTGTCGCGAACCCGGCAGCCTCAGCACGAAGCGGGGCTTATGCTTTCCCGCAGGCGATTTTCCACAGGATTTCCAATCCGCTGCCGGGCAAATGGGCTGTCCACGCGCCAGGCGCAACATTGAAGTCGAGTGCTGCGCCTTCCGCCATGCTCTCGGGGTGGGAAGAGAAGTAGAGCAGGCGCGACTTTTCGCTCTTGCAGTCGTATTCATATTCCATCTTTTCCGACTTGAATGGCTGGCGCTTGTCGACTCGTTGCAGCGCGACGAAGTCATTCAAAGCCCACATTCTCGCCACATTGTCCGTGGCACGGATGGTGGACGGGTCTACGTAAAGGGTCTCGGTCCTGCTGCTGCCGACCTTGACCCAGTCCGCCATCGCGCTGTTGCTCAAAACGGCCAGCAGCAATAGCGGAATTGCCTTGCGCGGAGAAAATGGCATCGGGCTACCGGAAATAAAGTGCGGTGAAGAGACTCTAGGAGGCCGGCAACTGCCGGCTATTCTCGGTCGAGCCGTCAGTGGATAGGGGTGGAAGACTCCCGCCAGGGAGGGAGCGGGAGTCTTCCGGGCGAACCAGCTTTAGAAAGGGAGAACGTGGGCTGGCCGCCGGTGGCTGGAACTGACCCAGGTACGCGATCGAGTCAGAGAAAAATTTGTGCAGTACCTCTTGCGTCATGCGATCAATCTCGTGTTGCCTTGAATAGCAGCGCCGGACATTGCTGCAATTGAACGGGCGCGTCCTGCGCCCCTCTGCAAATGCGCATTTATATGATGCTGTCTGAGTCGTGTTGATTCAACGAAAATTGTGTAAGAAAGTATTTCATCGAGTCTGACAGGCGCCATTTCGCATAAGGGAAAGTACCTATGCCGTGCGCTGCGGGCATGCAGGTCTTGTGCTTTTTCCGGCCGGCCGGCGCAGGCCCGCGCCGGATCGCATGCGGAAGCGGGCAGGCTGCTCGCGTAGCAGCGTCTCAGCCCTGCCCTCGCGCATGCGCCAGATAGGCCTTCGCGCTGCCCGCCAGCAGGCGCGGCAGGTGGGTGTAGATGTAGCGCACGCCCTTGCCCACGGCCTCGCGCACGTTCTCGGCGGTTGCGGGCATGCCGGGCGTGCGGCCAGCCGCCGCCATTTTGCGCAGGCTCGCCTCGATCGCCTGCGCCACCGCGGGCGCCCTGGGATTGCCCGGATGGCCCATGGACTGCGACAGGTCGGACGGCCCGATGAAAAACACGTCTATGCCCTCGACCAGCAGCAGATCGTCGATATTGTCGATCGCCGCCCGGTCTTCGAGCTGGATCGCGATCAGCGTGGCCTCATTGGCGGCCCGGACGTAATCGGCGAGCGTGCCGTGCGCATCGTAATTCGCCGCGCGCGTGCCGGCGGCGAGCCCGCGGCGTCCGGTCGGATGGTATTTCACCGCGGCGATCGCCTCGCGCGCCTCCTGCGCTGTATTCACGTGCGGCACCTGCACGCCCATCACGCCGCGATCGAGCACCTGCAGGATGTGCTCGGCGCTGCGCGTCATCGGACGCGCGATCGCGGTGATGCCGCAGGCCTCCGCCGCCATCGCCATCAATTCCACACTCTCCAGCGTGAGCGTGCCGTGTTCGCAATCGAGCAGCACCCAGTCGAAGCCGGCCGCGCCTATCATCTCCACGATCTGCGGCGAGGGAATCATCACCGAGACGCCGAATACGGGCTCGCCCGCGCGCAGCTTCTCTTTCATGCGATTGGCTTTCATGCGCCCTTCTCCGGTATCGAGCCTTGCGCGGGCCTGGGCCGGCGCGCACGCCGGATTCGGCATGCTGGCGGAGCAATTCTACGCGCAGCAGGCGGCTGTTGATGCAGACCGCGACCGGTCGACACGCCCCCGCAGCCGTTTCGCGGCATGGATTGCATCCCGCTGACGCGAACCCTCGACGCCATCGCCTGATCGCGGAAAGAACATTGCAAGGCCGTCGCCTTCTGCATATGATGCAGGCGCAGAATTGCGCTCAATACCGCACACCTTTGAAAAGGGGAAACGATGACGACCGCGACACTGAAAATGCTGGTCCTGGGCCTGGCGACGATTGCGATTGCCGGATGCGGAGGCGGAAACTCGAATAGCGCCAGCCAGGTTCAAACCGCGACGCAGAGTCTGCAAGTAAGGCCCGGCAGCGCAAAGTCGGTTGTGGTCAGCATGAATGGCGCCGGCCAGCTTCAAATCGGGACCCAGGTCGCGCCGGTCACGCTCGCCAGCGTGAGCTTGGCTGCGGATGCGTCGGCCGGGAGCGGCAGCGCGACAAGAACGCGCATCGACCTGAGCGTTTCCGATACCTCGGTCGGCCAGGTCTCCCCCTCGAGCTGCGTCCTGTCTTCCAGCGCGTCAAGCTGCACGGTGACGGTCACCGGCAAAAAGGCGGGGGCGTTCAGTCTGCTTGCGCGCGCCGAGGGCTACGCCGATGCGAGCTCCGACGTGACCGTAGCGGGCAGCGCAAGTCCCTACGGTACGATTTCGGTCGCCGCGGAAACCCGGACGTTTTTTTCGGGAGCCAACGTTCCCTACCCATTTTCGATCACGGTCAAGCTGGATCCTGCAACCGGAACGACGAGCCAGCAGATCCCGGCCGACAACCCGCTGTGGGTGTTGATGGACGAAGCCGCCGGAATCACGCTGTCAGGCGGCGGACAGTGTGCCCTGACAACGTTGTCGCCGAGCTGCGCGATTGCCGGAACCATAGACGCGACCAAGGTAGCCTCGAAGACATCCTTCACGAACACCATCAGTCCGACCGGCGCCTGGGTCGCGGGCAACAATGCTCCTTTCGGCCCGCAGGACAATGTCACGATCACCTGGAAAGGCACCGCGCAACAGTCCGCGGGCGTCATCAACGTAGCTTCGCAGAACTCGTCCGGCCAGATCTACCTCGGGATGAAGGCGCCGCTGTTCGTGTACCTGACCGACGACACCCTGCTGCAGTCGGCCTACACGGTGACCGTTACCAGCACCGACCCGGGCGCTCTGGCGTTCTATTCGTATCCGGATGGATCGAACAGCGACGCCAGCAGACAGAACGCCAGTTCCGCAACATGCGAATTGTCGCTCGATAACAGCAGCTCCGCCTCGCTTGCGGCTTCGACGACGTCCTGCGGTTTCGGCCTGCTGCCGTTGAAAGGGGCCGCGGGGAACGGGCTCGAGGTCGCGCTTGACGTGACGGTGGCGGCGAAGGCTCCGACGCCATCGGGCTACACGCCTTCCTACCAGAGCCAGGTCACGCTGGCGTCGGTGGATAACAGCGCGTCGACCGACGGCAGGACGATCACCTTCACCAACAACGCCTCCGACACGGTCATCGTCGGCGTTAACGCCGGCACGGCGAGCGCGTATACCTCGCCGGCATCGGTGGCCTCGGGCGGCGATCCCACCAATCCGGCCAGGACCGAGGCCGGAGCGCAGTCCTACTGCGGCCCCACGTCGCTGGGGAAGAATGCATGCCCGATCGGTTCGACCTGCGTCCAGGGCGGCGCCGGCGTGGCGAAGGGAAAAACGCCTTTCATGTGCTTCTGGGATAACCCGGGCTTCGCCAACGGAACCGGCATCCTGGCGCCCAAGGCCTCGACGACCCAGTTCATTCCGCACTGGTCGGGGATCACCTCCGGCGGCCAGCAGATTCAATGGTCGGGCAATTATTACGCGCTGCAATGCCCCGGCGCTGCCTGCCCGGGCGTTCCGGCCACGCCGGGCACTGGCCCCACTTACGCCGCGAACACCCTCGCCGAAGTCACCTATCAGCACAATACGGTCGACTATTACGACGTTTCGATCATCAACGGCGCGAATTACGCCTTTGCGTTTGGGCCGACCAGCAGCGAAGGCAAGTCGCCGCCTTCCGACAAGGAGGCGTATTCCTGCGGCGTCGCCGGCTCGAATCCGTTTCCGGGAGGCTATCTTCCGAACAGCACATGGAATTTTGCGCCTGACGCGGCGTCGAGTTTTCCGTCCGATCAGAAGATCACAGACAGTCCGGCATCGTATTTCGCCGTGGTCGCCCCCAGCACCACGACAGTGACGAGCTGCTCGGCGCAGGATACCTGCACCGGCGCCGGCGCCGGCGGAAATGTTTGCGGCTGGAATCAGAGCGAGGTTCTGAAAGGCAAATTCACCTTCGATGCGAGCAAGCGCGTCTGCGGCAACTTTGTGTCCTGGGCGACCGCGAACCAGATCTGGGGCTGGAATCAGAATACGGACAGCAGTTTCCTCAACGCCGCGCCCTTCGATTTTGCAACATCGAATGCGATCAGCCCCGCGTTCAATTCGCAGACGAGCATTTCGGTGGGCGACTTGCAGCTGTGCGCCAACAACAGCTTCAGCCCGTATACGAACCCGGCTCCCACCGGCCAGCCCGCGGTAATGGCTTGCGGGGGCACGAACTGGACCAGCATTGCGAAACCGGCGGTCGACTATACGACCAAAGGGCCGGCGTGGGTCCAGTATGTACTGCCGACCATCACCTGGTTGAAAAACGCCTGCCCGACCTGCTACACCTTCCCGTTCGACGACATGTCCTCGACTTTCACCTGCGAAAAAGGCGTGGCCGGCAACGGCAGCAATTACCTGAACTACACGATCGGCATTTCCAACCCGACCAATACGCTGAAATAATCCGCGCACTGCAGTCGTGGTTCGAACGCGGGACCCTTAGTCATGGCGACGGCTCGAGCTACGCTGGCGGTGCGCCGAGCGCCTCCCAGGTCCCGCCGGTCTCGTTCACGCCGCGTTTGAGTTCATCCAGCGCGGCCGGCACTTCCCCGGGCGCGCCGCGCACGCCGAGTTCGATATGGCGGCGCCGGCCGCCCTCGCCCACGCTCGGCAGGCTGAACACCTTGAGGCCGCGGTATTTCGCCTCGACCGCCTCCATCAGCGGCGTGAGCGTGCTCTCGGCCGACTCGTACACGATGATCGAGGCCTCGGTTTCGGCACGCGTGTGGAACAGGTGTGAATAGCGATGGTCGAGCACCCACTCGACCATGGGCCAGGCCATGATGGGGAAGCCCGGCACGAAGTGATGCTCGCCCAGCGAGAAACCGCGGATGCGGTTGTAGTCGTTCGGTATCGTTGCGGAGCCGCGCGGGAATTCGCCCATCTTGAGCCGGTTGGGCGTGGTGTCGGCGCCGAAGCGGGCGCGGATCTCGGCCTCGGCCTCCGGATGCAACTCGAGTTCCACGCCGGCCGCGGCGGCGGCGCAGGCGCGCGTGTGGTCGTCCGGGGTCGCGCCGATGCCACCGAAGCTGAACACGATGTCCGGTCCCGCTAGCGTGCGCCTGAGCGTGGCCGTGATCAGCGCCGGGTCGTCGCCCAGGTACTGGCACCAGGCGAGCGCGAGGCCGCGGCTGCGCAGGATCGCGATCAGCTGCGCCATGTGCTTGTCCTGGCGCTTGCCGCGCATGATTTCATCGCCGATGATGATTGCGCCGAAATGCATCGGTGCTCTCCTTCGAGTCTGCTATTGCGTCGCGACCGGCTCGTCGCGCAGCTGCGCGAGTCGGGCCAGACAGTAGTGGATGAACGCGAGCCCGCCGTACACCGGAATGAAAAACCCGAGCAGCGGGATCAGGCCGCACAGCGCGAGCGCTGCGCCGAGCAGAAACAATTCGCGGCGGTGTCGCCGGATCAGCGTATCCATCTCCAAGGCGCTGGCGTGCTCGGCCAGCGCGTCATAGCGAAATACCCGCTGATTGAGGTAGCCGAACAGCACGATCGGCAACACCGGCCACAGCAGCGGGATAAACCACAGCGGCAGCGACAGTAGCGTCAGCACGATGAGCCAGAGCAGCGCAGCCACGCTGTTCCACGCGCTCCCGGCAAACGTGCCGCCCCGCCGGCGCTCGAGCCGCGGATAGGCGCGCTCGGACACGTGCCCGACCATTGCGGGCATCGAAAAGACGCCGATGATCAGCACCGCCGTGACCAGCACCGGCGGCACGAACAGCAGTGCGAGCAGGATCCAGGCGAGATGCGTGGCAATGTACATCAGCGGCCACACCGTGATGGCCCAGTCGATCAGGGCCGACTGCTGGAACTGCAGTTGCAGCCAGGCCGCCGCCTGCGACCAGAACGCGAACGCGAGGCCGAGCCACAAAACCAGCGCAATGGCGAGCGGCCACAGCATCAGCAGCAGCATGCGCGGATGCAGCAGGCTCGCGAACGCTTTGATCAAGGCCTTGGTGATTTCACTCATGCGGGCATCTCCAAGAATAACCGGGGACAGACCACGTTTTTTCAACAACGTTTGTTAAGTAGACTCCCGGTTTCTGCAACGGAAAAACGTGGTCTGTCCCCGGTTACGCCCGGTTACGCTCCTTCATCGCTGCATACTCTGCCACATTTTCAGCAGACGTTTCGCCGACACCGGCACCGGCGTGCGCAGTTCCTGCGCGTACAGCGACACGCGCAGCTCCTCCAGCAGCCAGCGGAACTGGTCGAGCTGCGCATCGGCCACACCCTGCTTTCTCTGCTTCAGGTCCTCGCGCAGCCAGGCCTGCCACAGCGGATTGAATTCGGCGCTGCAGCGCGCGTCGCGCGCCGGATCCACGCGCAGCTTCTCGAGGCGCAGCGCCGCCGCCTTGAGATAGCGCGGGAAATGCTGCAGCCGCTCCCAGGCGGTCGCGGCGATGAAGTGCTTCGGCAGCAGCTGCGCCAGTTGCTCGCCGATGTCGCGCTGCACCTGCGGCAGAGCCTTCAGCCCCTGCAGCTTCTTCTGCAGCGCCTGGTGTTCGGCCAGGATGTTGCCGACCAGGCGGCAGATTTCCTGGGCAAGCAGCGACAGCCGCGTTTTGCCTTCGTCGCAGCGGCGCAGGAACTCCGCCTGCATGGTCGGCAGCGGCTCGGCCATGCAGGCGCGATCGTAGGTCACGCGCAGCAACTGGTCCCTGAGCGAAGCCGCGTCGCCGAAGGGCAGGAACTGCATCGCCATGTCGCGCAGCCCGGGCAGGTTCTTCTCCAGGTATTTCGTCTGTTCCTTCAGCTGCAGCATGAACAGGCGCCGCAGGCCGTCGCGATGCGCCGCGCGCGCCTTCTGCGGCGCATCCAGCACTTCCAGGTCGACGCTGTCGCCGCGATCGATAAGCGCCGGGTAGCCGATGAGGGTCTGCCCGCCCTGGCGGATTTCCATGATGTCCTGCAGCTCGCCGAAGTCCCAGCTCCTGATGCCGGACAGCGCCGCCTTGGGCTGGGCGATGGCGCTGAACTGCTCGCCGGCCTGCTCGCCCAGCTCGGCGCGCAACTGCGCCAGGTTCCGGCCCATGGCCAGTTGCCGGCCGTGCTCGTCCACCACGCGGAAATTCATCGCCAGGTGCCTGGACAGCAGCTCGGGACGGAAGGCGTCGAGCGGCACGACCAGCCCCAATTCCTCGCGCGCCCGGCGCGCGATCGCTTCGGTGAGCGCCAGCTCGTCCTTCGGCTGCCCCGCCGCCTGCATCGCCTCGACGAAGCCCTCGGCGAATTCGGGCAGTGGCCCGAGCTTGTGGCGCAGCTTCTGCGGCAGCGTCTTCACCAGAAGCGCGACCTTTTCCTTGAGCAGGCCCGGCACCAGCCAGTCGCAGCGCGCGGCGGAAAGCTGATTGAGCGCGATCAGCGGCACGGTGAGCGTGAGGCCGTCGCGCGCATTGCCCGGATCGTGCAGGTATTCGAGCGCGTAATTGCGCCCGCCGATGGTTAGCTGGTGCGGAAACAGCTCGGTGGTGATGCCGGCGGCCTCGTGCCGCATCAGATCTTCGCGCTTCAGGTAGAGCAGCTTCGGATTGCCGGCCTCGGCTTCGCGGCGCCAGTGCTCGAACGCGGCGCCGTTGTGGATACCCGTCGGGATCAGGCTGTCGTAGAAGGCGTAGATCAGCTCCTCGTCCACCAACACGTCGGGGCGGCGCGACTTGTGTTCGAGGGTCTCGATGTCGCGGATGAGCTTGCGGTTGTGCGCAAAGAACGGCGCGCGCGTGTCGTACTCGCCCTCGACCAGCGCCTGGCGGATGAATATGCGGCGCGATTCGGCCGGGTCCAGCGGCCCGTAGTGGATGCGCCGGTTGGCGTAGAGCAGGATGCCGTAAAGGGTCGCGCGCTCGAACGCGGCGACGTGCGCGGGCTTTTTCTCCCAGTGCTGCTCGTACTGGTGGCGCCGCACCAGGTGCGCGCCTATGCTCTCCAGCCACTCCGGCTCGATGCGCGCGATGCAGCGCGCATAAAGCCGCGTGGTCTCGGTGATTTCGGCCGCCATGAGCCAGCGCCCGGCTTTCTTGCCCACGCCCGAGCCCGGGTGGATCAGGAATTTGATGCCGCGCGCGCCGAGGTAGTGTTCGCTGTCCTCGGACTTGCAGCCAATGTTGCCGAGCAGCCCCGCGAGCAGGGCGCGGTGGATCTGCGCGTAGCTCGCCTCCTTCTCCGACAGCTTCCAGCCGAGCTCGGCGACGAAGGTATGCAGCTGGCTGTGCACGTCGCGCCATTCGCGCATGCGCCGGTACGAGAGGAAGTGGTCGCGGCACAGATCCATCAGCTTGCGGTTCGATTTCTTGTGTTCGAGCGCGTCCTGATAGAACTTCCACAGCTTCAGATAGGCGAGGAAGTCGGATTTCTCGTCGTCGAACTTGGCCTGCGCCGCATCGGCCGCGCCCTGCCGCTCCAGCGGCCGCTCGCGCGGATCCTGCAGCGACAGCGCCGCGGCGATGATCAGCACCTCGGCCAGGCTCCCCTCCGCTTTCGCCGCGAGGATCATGCGCGCGATGCAGGGGTCGAGCGGCAGGCGCGCCAGCTGCCGGCCGATGTCGGTCAGTTCCCGGTCTTCGTCCACTGCGCCGAGTTCGGCCAGCAGGCCGTAGCCGTCGCTCACCGCCTTTGGCAGCGGCGCATCGAGAAAGGGAAAATCCTCCACCTCCCCGAGCTGCAGCGACTTCATCCTCAGGATCACGCCGGCGAGCGAGGAGCGCAGCAGCTCGGGCTCGGTGTAGGCCGGACGCGCCTTGTAGTCGTCCTCGGCGTACAGGCGGATGCACACGCCGCTCGCTACGCGGCCGCAGCGCCCGGCGCGCTGGTTGGCGCTCGCCTGGGAAATCTTTTCCACCTGCAGCTGCTCCACCTTGCTGCGGTAGCTGTAGCGCTTGATGCGCGCCTCGCCCGGGTCGACGACGTAGCGTATGCCCGGCACGGTGAGCGAGGTCTCGGCGACATTCGTCGCGAGCACGATGCGCCGGCCCGCGTGCGGCTTGAACACGCGCTCCTGCTCCGCCGCCGACAGGCGCGCGTACAGCGGCAGGATTTCGGTGTGCGGCGGATGGTGCTTGCGCAGTCCCTCGGCCGCCTCGCGGATCTCGCGCTCGCCCGGCAGGAACACCAGCACGTCGCCCGGCCCGCAGCGCGCCGCTTCGTCCACCGCGTCGACGATGGCCTCGACCGGATCCTGCGCCTCGCGCGGCGCCTCTGTTACACCCGCGCGCAGCGCGGCGGCGCCCACGGTCTTCGCCTGCGCCGGCGGCCGGTAGCGCTGTTCCACCGGATACAGCCGGCCCGACACCTCGATCACCGGCGCATTGCCGAAATGCCGGGAGAAGCGCTCTGCGTCTATGGTTGCGGAGGTCACCACCAGTTTCAGCTCGGGCCGGCGCGGTAATAACTGTTTGAGGTAACCGAGCAGGAAATCGATATTGAGGCTGCGCTCGTGCGCTTCGTCGATGATGATCGCGTCGTACTGGCGCAGCTCGCGGTCGCCCTGGGTTTCGGCCAGCAGGATGCCGTCGGTCATGAGCTTGATGTAGGAGCGCGGGCTGATCTTGTCGGAAAAGCGGATCTTGTAGCCGACCGCGCCGCCGAGCTCGGCCTTCAGCTCCTGCGCGATGCGCGCCGCGGTGGCGCGCGCGGCGATGCGCCGCGGCTGCGTATGGCCGATCAGGCCGGCGATGCCGCGCCCGAGTTCGAGCAGGATCTTGGGCAGCTGCGTGGTCTTGCCCGAGCCGGTCTCGCCGCAGACGATCACCACCTGATGCTTTTCGATCGCCTGCGCGATGTCCGCCCGGCGCGCGCTGACCGGCAGCTCCTCCGGGTATTCGGGCTTGGGGCAGGCGGCGCGGCGCAGTTCGAGCTCGGCTGCGGAGTAGCGGGGGTGCTGCGGGATCGGACGCCTGCGGTCAGTTTGCTCGGGTTTCACCCCGCGCATTCTACCGGCTATGGAGATACGCCCCGAAACGGAATAACTGCAATTCGGCCTGAACTGCCATTGACGTTATGCGGCGTGGACGACGGCTACACTGTGCATTGCTGCCGCTCGACGAGGCCAGACAAAATAAAGCGGGGGCGGAAAATTCGAGCGGCTGCTTATCGAAAATCGCTACTCACACTATCGACCCGAAGCAGATATTCACGGTCTTCCGCGAAGGACCCGTTCCGGTCGAACTCCACGTTCGTTGCCGAGGCGACGCCCGACGTTCGGAAGCCGTGCCATCAGGCAGCCTGGGTAACGATGCTCTTCATGCGTTCCAGTTTCGGTGATACCACGGGCACCGTAAGCATGGTGCTCGCAATGGCCATCAGCAGTAGTGCCGTGAACGACTCGCTGGTAATGACGCCCTTGTCCATGAGGATATTGGCGAAGATGATCATAATCAGCGCCTTCGTCTGCAGCAGCCAACCGATGATAGAAGCCTCGCCCGGCTGCCATTTGAGGACCTTGCCCGCGATCTGAACGCCGAGCAACTTGCCCCCTACCGAAGCGAAGAGCAACGCGGCCGCGGCAATGAACACCGCCTCGCCACCTACGCTCCAATTGGTTCTCAAACCCGTGCTCAGGAAAAAAACCGGCATCACGACCAATAGCACATGGTGTCGCAGCAGGTCCATCTGCTTCTGGTCGAACCAATCGCTATCCATGACGGCCCCCGAGAGGAACGCCCCGACCATGAAATGTAGCCCGGACCAATCTGCGCCGAAGGCGCACACGGCGAGCCAGATCAAACCTACGTACCAGCGGTCCTTCTCAGGCAGCCGCACCATCAGTTTGCGGAATCCGTAACTGCAAACCGCAAAGGCAAATAGAAACGCGCCCTGCATGCTTACGCGCTGCCAGTCCATCAGGATTAGGGCCAGCACGCCCCAGATGGCGATGTCATCCAGGCTCGCATAGCGCAGGATTCGCTGCCCAATGGGCTGCCGCAGGATCTCCAGCTTCTCCATGAGCAGAATCAGGATGGGAAGCGCGGTAACGGCACAGGCCATGCCCACTCCGAGGACGAATTGCCAAGTCATCGCCGCGGGACCGACCCAGCCGTCGTACATCAGCATGCCCGCGGCCACGATGCTGCCCAACAGCAGCGGCGTGGCGAGCGCGAGCCCGGCTGTGATTGCACTCTCCCGGCGATGCGCCCAGGCCTTCTTCAGGTCCAGTTCGATGCCGGCGATCCACACGAAAATAATCACTGCCCACCAGGCGATGCCGTTCAACGATTGGACGACCGGCTGAGTGAAGACGAAGGCGTAGTAGTCCGGAAAACTTCTTCCTAAAATGCCGGGCCCTAGCAAAATTCCGGTGATGATTTGCACGACCACGAGGGGAGCGTAATAGTCAGTCTTACCCACGCGCCAGATCAGATACGGAACGGTGAAGATGATCGCCATCGCGATCAGGAATATCTCCGTAGTGCTCAGCATGGTTTGCATGGATTCTTATTGAAATTCTATGTACGCCACGAAATAGTCGGAATCATACGTGTCGGGGACGATTCGAACGCGTTCGATTCCGAGCAACAAGAGTGTGGGCCACAACAGATCGATAAACTGCGCAGCCAGAAAAAGCGAGTCGAGCGAGATCTTTGGAGCGGCTGATTTTGCACCGAATCCGATGCCGCAGTGGCCAATGGACATGGGATTTCGCCTAATGTTGGACATGAACGGCACACACCGGCTTGTCGGTGACACCAACCGACCGAATATACAGGACCGCTTGAGGTTGCGCCGACCGGGTGATTGAATGATCGGTCTTGACTAGGACATCTGGTCGGCATCGGCTTTGGACCAAGTGCGCGAATGGCAGGTATTGGCCGGGAGCACGTATTGAAATCCGTGCCAGAAAGCGGTCGCAGGTGTAGCTATGCGACCGCCGGGCGAGTGATTGCTAGATTTCGGTCTGTTCGGAGATCTCCAAAGCGTCATCTACCTCTATCCCAAGGTACCTCACGGTGCTTTCCAGCTTCGTGTGCCCAAGCAGAAGCTGAACAGCCCGCAGATTTTTCGTCCGTTTGTAGATAAGCGTCGCCTTGGTCAGCCGCATTGCATGCGTGCCATAGATCGTTGAATCGAGACCAATTGCTGAAACCCATTGATGCACGATGCGGGCGTACTGTCGCGTTGAGACATGGGGCGAGTCGGCGAGACGGCTTGGAAACAAGCATTGCTCCGGCTTCAGTTTGGCCTTGTCGATCCATGCCGCGACAGCGGTCCGCGTAGGCTCTGTTATTTCAAACTGCACCGGCCGTTGGGTTTTTCGTTGCACGACCATCGCCCGGGCAAGAATCTGATTGGCATGCGTGATATCGCGAGCGCGCAGGTTGACCAGATCGCAGCCGCGTAGCTTGCTGTCGATTGCAAGATTGAACATCGCCAGGTCTCGAGCCCGGCCCCCATTTTGGAGTTGAATGCGGATGGCCCAGATGTCTTTGGGTTTGAGGGGCGGCTTCTGACCGATCAGTTTGCCTTTGTTCCAGGGTTCCCGATGTTCGGTGAATTCCATGACAGACTCCTTCGTTGTTGATCGGAGTCTGATTGTTCTCCTTCTGGGCGAAGGGCGGCTTTCGGACGACGTGCTGACTGCGTACAACCGGCCAGAAGCGGAAGTTGCGGCCCGTGCCAGAAAGCGTACAGACGCAATGGGGAAATCGACCGATCGGTACCCATCTGCCGTCGAGTGCTGCCAGCGCAGATCGCCGCCTGGCGCGGCAATTTAGGCACCGCTATGTGCGCTGGCGTACAGCCTCGTACCGGTGCCTCGCTCCATAATTTTTCCCGACTCAACTCTCTGGACTCATCATGGCCCTTCCCAATGCAGTAGCTGACGAATTCGGGCGCGGACGCGACGCGCCAACTGTCTACCCCGACAACGCCCG